>Ga0181520_10001394_pt1 | contig 49216 bp, 45 predicted proteins | sample PEATcosm2014_Bin_29_FD_132451 | JGI IMG/M metagenome (GOLD analysis project Ga0181520, IMG submission 132451) | Peatland microbial communities from MTU Mesocosm Facility, Houghton, MI, USA - PEATcosm2014_Bin02_30_metaG | ecosystem: Environmental > Terrestrial > Soil > Wetlands > Peat | place... | reverse complement strand
GCGTCGTGCAGGGTGGCTTTTGCTTCCACCCCTGCGACGAAGACCTGTCGCCGGGGACCCCGGAAAGGAAAAAACCACTCAGCAGCGGCGATTTCCCTCTACTGCAACTGGAGAACCGCTATAGCCTGCGGAAAAGGTATACCACTGCGGAGGTATACTCTGCGAGTTATCGCCATCGGTCATTCGCGCAAAGGGCGAAAATTGTGCGGGGCCGCGACCCTGCACTACTCCAGGCAGGAGGCGATTACCGCGAGCGCGGCAATGGCTGCTGTTTCAGCGCGCAGGATACGCGGGCCCAGTGATGTGGCGCGCCAACCGTTGGCGTCGAAGAGGGCCTCTTCATCCGGAGCCCATCCGCCTTCGGGACCGATGGCAATCTCCAGCGTGGGCATCTCCTCTTGCGCCTGGGCTGCGGCTTCTTCGATGGCATAACGAAGAGTGGTGGTGCGTTCCTGCTCGGCGAGCACGATGCGCGTGGCCGTTGATACTGCCCGCACGCGTGCGGCCAGCGGAGCCGGCTCGTGGATCAGCGGCACATCGGAACGGCGCGACTGCTGAGCACTCTCATGCGCGATGCGCCGCCATCGCTCCGCGCGCTTCTCCGCGGCCAGGGCCAGATGCTTCTCAGTGCGGCGCGCGATGACCGGCGCCACGGCGGCAACCCCCAGTTCGGTAGCTTTCTCAATCGCCCACTCCATGCGATCGAACTTATACACGGCAACGACGAGTGTGACGGGCAGCGCCGGATCGGCCTGAAGTTCGGAGATCAGGTTGAAGCGGACCTCATTGGTGCTGGCGGCGGCGACCTCAGCATGAAAGACGTGGCCGCCCGCAACTACATCCGCCTCCATGCCGGGCTGGGCGCGAAGCACGCGCGCCAGGTGCTCGGCCTGCGCGCCAATGATGGTGGCGGTGGCCTCGTCCCAATGTTCGGCAATCCAGCGGCGGCGGGTCATCTTCGCTCCGGAACACTCTCCTGTCTGAAGTCTATTCCTCTTGCACAAACACTGAGGGGGCCGCTAAAAGCGCCCCCCTCGCGTGTTGCCTTTTGGTTGGATGTTCCGCTACTTTTTCTTTGCGGCCTTTTTCGCGGCCTTCTTTGCGGGTGCCTTCTTGGCTGCTTTCTTGGTTGCCATTTGCCTATTCTCCCTTATCGATGGGTTGCATCGATCCTGCAATAGTTATATTGCAGTTGAAGAATGTATAGATTCACGCTTCAACAGTGTCAAGAGAAAAACGACCTATGAGTGGAAAAAAGTCAACATTTTTTCGGCTTCGAATCGAGAATCGATTTACGAACTCGAATCTTGCAGAGAACAGATGCAGTCGCGTCGTCATTTTCCGCAGCTTGCGGCTGCGCGTTCCTTCACAAACTGCGCGAGCGTTCCGGCCTCGCGCCGTTGAATCAAGTCGTCCAGATACGGCTCGCGATCCCTAGGCCTGGTCTTCAGCAGACTCTCATAGAGACGGAGTGCGCCCTCGACGCCGGCTTGGTATTGCGCCAGGCGGTCTTCTTTCTTGTCGGGATTCTGAATGATGAACGCCGCCTGACCAAAGACCATCTGGCCGAAGATGAGGTCGCTATCCTTCTTGCCCGATTTGGCAAGGCCATCGAAGATCATGCAGGCATTGACGGTGATGTCGGGAACCTCAATCAACCAACCGAGGAACCATCGTCTCTGATCCTGCGCGTTCGGCCCCAGCGGGTTGGCTTCGTTGTCCTTGATTATCGCGAGCGCTTTCGCCCGCTCTTCGGGAGTCGACGGCCCACGGTTAGCGGCAGTGGCGGCAACAGGCGCAGCGAAAAACGTGCAGCCCAGGAGAGCGGTAGAGATCAGGCGCAAAAACATGGTTGGAATCCTCGCCCGCCAAGTTAGCACTCGATCACATTCAGAGCAAGGCCCGCCAGGCTGGTCTCCTTGTAGCGGGACTGCATATCGAGGCCGGTCAGATACATGGTGCGGATAACCTGATCGAGCGAGACCTTGTGAGCCTCTTGCTCGTTGAGTGCGATGCGCGCGGCTTGCACGGCTCTGGCCGCGCCCATGGCATTGCGCTCGATGCAGGGAATCTGCACCAGTCCGCCGATGGGATCGCAGGTCATGCCGAGGTTGTGCTCCATAGCTATTTCGGCGGCGTGTTCGACTTGCCCGTTGGTGCCGCCCAGTGCGGCGGTCAGCCCGCCGGCGGCCATCGAGCAGGCCACGCCAACCTCGCCCTGGCAACCCACCTCCGCACCGCTGATCGAGGCGTTCTCCTTATAAAGGATGCCGATGGCCGCAGAAGTGAGAAAGAAACGCACGATGCCTTCGTGGTCGGCCTCGGGAATAAAGCGGTCATAATAGTGGGCCACCGCGGGAACCACGCCGGCAGCACCGTTGGTGGGCGCGGTGACGACTCGTCCGCCCGCGGCGTTCTCTTCATTCACCGCCATGGCGTAGACCGTGACCCAGTCAAGCGGAGCCAGTGGATCGCCGCTGAGGGAACTTTGTCCATCGGTTTCTTTTTCGCGCAACCGCGCGGCCAGCCGGTGCGCGCGCCGGCGCACGTTCAGGCCGCCGGGCAAAATGCCTTCAGCCGTAATGCCGCGCTGGACGCAGGCTTGCATGACTTGCCAAATGCGATCGATGCCTTCCCGCACCACGGAGACGGGCGCGCGGTCTGAGTCGCTATGAACCAGGGCGCACTCGTTTTCAAGCATGAGCTGGCTGATGGAAAGCTCGTTCGAGTGCGCCGCGGCCAGCAGTTCCGCGGCGTTGTGAAAGGGAAATGGAATTGCGGATTCCTGCTTCTCTGCCGCTTGGATTGCACCGTCCTCGGTGATAAATCCGCCGCCGATGGAAAAGAAGGTGCGCTCGTCGAGCACCGCGCCGGCCGCGTCATAGGCTTTGAGGCGGAGTCCGTTGGGATGCTGGGTGCGCGCGCCAGGAGGAAACATCGTGGCGCGCTCAAACAGTAGATCGCGACCTTCTTCAAAAACAATGGATCGCGTTCCTGCCAGATCGAGGCGGCGCGCCGTGCGAATTTCTCCGACTGTACTCTCGATGGCCGCGGGATCAATGGTAGCCGGTTCGTTGCCCGCCAACCCTAACAGGACAGCGCGATCCGTGCCATGGCCCAGTCCTGTGAGGGCCAGCGAACCGTAGAGTTCCACCTGCACCCGCGTAACTCGATCGAGCTGTCCGCGCTGCCCAAGTTCCCGCGCCAAGCGACAAGCCGCGCGCATGGGCCCCATGGTGTGCGAACTCGAAGGACCGACGCCGATTTTATACAGGTCGAAGAGACTCGTGGTCACGGGGAAGATTGTAGCGTGGATTCGGTCATTCTGGCTGGGCGAAGAACGAGCCTGATGGCCGTCACACGCCAGGCTCGTTTGCGATGATAGACTCCGCTCAACTTTCCATCATGCTTTTCAAAGCTCTCAGCGCAGCTGTCTATGGCATCGACGCCAATCTCATTGATGTTGAGGTGGACTATAGCGGCGTCGTCGCCGAGAAAGACACCTTCCACACGGTGGGCTTGCCAGATGCCGCAGTGCGCGAAAGCCGCGACCGCGTCCGCGCGGCAATCAAGAACTCCGGCTACCTGATTCCGCCCACGTTCATCACCATCAATCTGGCGCCGGCCGACATGAAAAAGGAGGGCGCGGGCTTCGACCTGCCCATTGCCGTGGGCATTCTGGGCGCCTACGGAGCGCTGCGGATTGATAACCTGAGCCGCTTTCTGCTGGTGGGCGAACTGGGACTGGACGGGGGCGTGCGTGCCGTGCCCGGCATGTTGCCGATTGCCATTTTAGCGCGCGAGAAAGGCATTCCCAATCTGATTCTGCCCGCGGCTAACGCCGCTGAAGCTGCCGTGGTTGAGGGTGTGAATGTTTATCCGGTCTCCTCACTGCTCGACGTGCTGGAATTGCTCAACTCGTCGGTCGTGGGCGTGATCCAGCGAGAGCCCTATCGCGTGAACACTGAAACGCTGCTCGGCGAGTTGCAACACTTTGCCGTGGACTTCAGTGATGTGCGCGGGCAGCAGACGGCCAAGCGCGCGCTGGAGGTGGCCGCGGCCGGCAGCCACAACATTCTGATGATCGGCCCGCCAGGATCGGGAAAAACCATGCTGGCCAAGCGGCTCCCGTCCATCCTGGCTCCCTTGACCTTTGACGAAGCGCTGGAGACAACCAAGATTCACTCTGTGGCCGGGGTGCTGGATGCGGCGGCGGGTCTGGTGACACAGCGCCCGTTCCGCGCACCCCATCACACCATCTCCGATGCCGGCCTGATAGGTGGCGGCATCGTCCCCAGGCCGGGCGAGGTCTCGCTGGCACACAACGGCCTCTTGTTTCTCGACGAACTGCCGGAGTTTCCGCGCAATGTGCTTGAGGTCATGCGCCAACCGCTCGAGGACCACACGGTGACCATCGCGCGGGCCTCCATGTCACTCAGCTTTCCAGCGCGCTTCATGCTGGCGGCGGCCATGAACCCCTGCCCATGCGGCTACTTCAATGACAAGTCGCGGGAGTGCCAGTGCACTCCGCCGATGATTCAGCGCTACATAGCCAAAATCTCCGGTCCGCTTCTTGACCGCATCGACATTCACATCGAGGTCCCGGCCGTTCAATACAAAGAGCTGCGCGGCTCCGCGGCCGCCGAGGGCTCGGCCGAGATTCGCAGCCGGGTGATGGCAGCGCGCGAACGCCAGCGCCAGCGCTTCAAGAAGTTCGGCGAAAAGATCTACGCCAATGCCCAGATGACCACGCGCCAGATTCGCACCCACTGCGAGTTGAGCGCCGATGCCGAGCGGCTGCTGGAACGAGCCATGCAGCAGCAGGGACTTACCGCGCGCGCGCATGACCGCATCCTCAAAGTAGCCCGCACCATCGCCGATCTTGAAGGCTCCGTGAGTTTGACCGTGGCTCACCTGGCCGAGGCCATCCAATACCGCACGCTGGACAGGAGCTATTGGGCGTAACGGCGGAGAGTTGCGGCGCTGAGGCCGCGCCGGAAAAAACTATGCGAGAGGCGCCCAACTTTACGGGCCCGGATGCCTTTGCGGCGTGCCAGGTAACCATTCCGGTTCCCAACGACGGTGCAAAAGGGGCTTTGCCGGGCAGCGGGACGGCTGCCGGGGATGAAATCCTTCCTCGCAACTAAATCGATATATTATTGATTGCAAATATGTTACAAAGCGCGCCCGGGGACCGCTTCCAAGCTGTGCCGCAGACAGCAAAAACCTGAAAAAATCTGTTGACCCAGGGGGCGGTTCGGTATACATTCAGGAGTACCATCCATAAGGGCAGGTTGCAGTGAGCAATATTGCACAGCCCATCTGTGTTTTCCCGCATCATATTGAGCTGAGGCTCGTCCGTTGATGCCCCCGGTGCGTTTCGACCTCCGCCGGGAATGGGAATACAGGCACTTGGATTCCCAAGGCGGCAATGTGGTTTGCGGATACGGCGTAGTGCCAACTCCATTGTGTGCGAATGTATGCCAGAATTTTGAACTGCGGGCAAAGTTCGTGCGTCTAAACTTTGGGAGCGGGAATTCAGGGAAGCCTGACATGGCACTGGCTTCCCGGCTGCACCGGCGGCGCCAGGTAGTACCGTCCGGGCAGGCAAATCAACAAGGAGACACTCGTCATGCGTTCTGATTTAGTATTTGGGGCACTCTCTCATGTGTCCAATCGCTACCAGCTCTGTCAACTGGCTAGCAAGGCAACGCGGAAGCTGCACAAGCCGAATACACGGCTGCAAGACACCACCAATGATGTACTGTGCCGCTTTCAAACCATCAATCCTGGATCTTTGGCTCAGGAAGCGGAGCCTGCGGCTCAGCCGCTGGAACGGCGCCGCGCCGCCTGAGGACGTCTGCAGAAGGGTATAGTTGAGTCAGGCAACGGTTTTAAGGCAGCTTCCTCACAAAGGCGGCTGTTCTCCTTTGGCGTTTCGATATTACCCTTGATTTCCGGAAGCTGCTTGAAGCGCGACCAGCGTAGCAGCTTCTTGGAACTCCCGCCCGGTTTTCCCCTGGAGCATTTCCCCCTCCCCTATCCCCTCACTCCCATCCCCCCTTATTGCAGGTGAACATGACCATCGCTGAACTCAAAGAGAAGAACATCACCGAACTGAGCCGCATCGCGCGTACCCTGGAGATCCCGGGCACCAGCGGCCTTCGCAAACAGGATCTGATCTTCAAGATTCTTCAGGCACAAAGCGAAAAGGAAGGCCACATCTTTGCCGAGGGCGTACTCGAGATTCTGCCCGATGGCTATGGCTTCCTGCGCTCTCCCGACTACAACTATCTGCCCGGTCCGGACGACATTTACGTCTCGCCCTCGCAGATCCGCAAGTTCGACCTGAAGACCGGCGACTCGATCAGCGGCAATGTGCGTCCGCCCCACGAAGGCGAAAAGTACTTTGCCCTGGTAAAGATCGAGGCCATCAACTTCGAGTCGCCCGAGGAGACCCGCAACAAGATTCTCTTCGACAACCTGACCCCGCTCTATCCTCAGGAACGGATCAAGATGGAGACGGTCCGTGAGGGCATCAGCGGCCGCGTCATGGACCTGCTCACTCCAGTGGGCAAGGGACAGCGTGGCCTTATTGTGGCTCCGCCGCGCACCGGCAAGACCATGCTCTTGCAGTCCATCGCCAACTCCGTTTCTACCAACCACCCCGAGGTGGTGCTGATCGTGCTTCTGATCGACGAGCGCCCCGAGGAAGTCACCGACATGCAGCGCTCGGTCAAGGGTGAAGTGATCAGCTCCACCTTCGACGAACCTGCGGCTCGCCACGTGCAGGTGGCTGAAATGGTCATCGAGAAGGCCAAGCGGCTGGTGGAGCACAAGCGCGACGTGGTGATTCTGCTGGATTCGATTACCCGTCTGGCACGCGCTTACAACACCATCGTGCCTCCCTCCGGCAAAGTGCTCTCGGGCGGCGTCGATTCCAACGCGTTGCAGCGGCCAAAGCGGTTCTTCGGCGCGGCCCGCAACATTGAAGAAGGCGGATCATTGACCATTATCTCGACCGCGCTGGTGGATACGGGTTCGCGCATGGACGAGGTCATCTTCGAAGAGTTCAAGGGCACCGGCAACATGGAAATCATCCTGGACCGCAAACTGGTAGACAAGCGTGTCTTCCCGGCCATTGACATCCAGCGCTCCGGCACCCGTAAGGAAGAGCTGCTCATCCCCAAAGAGGATTTGCAACGCATCTTCGTTCTGCGCCGGGTACTGAACCCGCTGTCACCGGTTGAGGCCATGGAACTGCTGATCGGCCGCCTTGAAAAGGTGCGCAACAATGCCGAGTTCCTGCAGAACATGAACCAGCTATAACGCATCCCCCGGCGGATTGACAGGCAATTTGCCGGGGAGTGATTCAATCCAGGAGAAAAGAGAGCAGAGCTCCGCCTTTGCGGATGCGCCGCTCGCTGGTAAGATGTGAGGTAGGGGGGCTGTAGCTCAGCTGGGAGAGCGCCTCGTTCGCAACGAGGAGGCCAGCGGTTCGATCCCGCTCAGCTCCACCAAACAATCCACACCGTTAACCAGCGATCCTCCACGAGGTGTGCGGTTGCCCCAGATCATCTCTAAACCTATTTGCCAGCCGGAGGTTGCCGTTCAAGCGCTCCCGCCTCTCTGCGTCGATCTGGACGGCACGCTGGTCAAGTCCGATACCCTGGTCGACTCGTTGCTGGTGATGCTGCGCAACCGTCCGGCGCAGATGTTGGCGCTGCCCGGCCGACTTCTCCACGGCAAAGCGGCGTTCAAGGCATACGTCACTGAATCCATCTCACTCGATGTGGCGCATCTTCCTTACAACCGCGCCCTGCTCCAGTATCTTCTGCGGGAACACGCCCGGGGCCGCGCGATTTACCTCGCAACGGGCGCGGACGAGCGGCTTGCCAGGCGCGTCGCCGCGCATTTGGGCGTATTTACCGGTGTGCTGGGCTCAGACGGCGCAACCAACCTGACTGGATCAAAGAAGCTGGACAGCCTGCGCACCCGACTGGGCTCAAGTGCATTCGACTACATCGGCAACGACTCGCCTGATCTGCCCCTGCTGGCCCACGCCAGTGAGCCCATGGTGGCCAATCCGAGCCTGGGTTTGCGCGTTGGGCTCCGTGCACGCGGCATCCGTCCTGCGCGCGCGTTTGAGGAACGCAGCCATCCTCTGAGGGCCCTGTTGAAGGCTGTCAGGGTACACCAATGGGCCAAGAATCTTCTCATCTTTGTGCCGCTGCTTCTGTCGCACGTTCTCACTGTCGGCCAGGTGCTGGCGGCGTTGCTTGCCTTCTGTTGCTTCAGCCTCACGGCTTCGTCGGCCTACATCGTAAACGATCTGCTGGACATTGAGACCGACCGCCGCCATCCCCGCAAGCGTCTGCGGCCTTTTGCTTGCGGCGATCTCTCGGCCCTTACCGGGCTGGGCGTTGTGGCGGCCTTTCTGCTGCTCGCGCTCTCCGGCGCGCGCTTGCTTCCAGTGGAGTTCTACGGCTGGCTGCTTCTCTATCTGGCCACGACGCTGGCGTATTCCCTGGTTCTGAAGCGGATTGCGCTGGTGGACGTGCTGGTGCTCTCCGGCTTGTATACCCTGCGCCTGCTCGCGGGCAGCGCCGCCACTCATTCCCACATCTCCCACTGGCTGGCCGGTTTCTCGATATTCGTGTTTTTCTCTCTGGCCATCGTCAAGCGATTCGCGGAGCTCGAAAACCTGCGCACCAGCGGAACGCCGCCAAGGAACGGCCGCGGCTATCTGGTGGCCGATATCCCCCAGATACGCAGCTTTGGCACCGCCAGCGCCTTCTCGGCGGTGGTGATCCTGGCCATCTACATCAGCGGCCCTGACGTAGTCGCCCTCTACCGCCAACCGAGGCTGCTCTGGCTGATTGTGCCCCTGATGATTCTGTGGCTGTGCCGGGTATGGCTGCTGGCCTCGCGCGGGGCTCTGGACGAAGACCCGGTCGTCTTTGCGCTCACTGACCGGATGAGTCAGTTGATTGGAGTGGTGGTCGTGGCCATCGCTCTGCTGGCGATGTAACTGCCACACCACTCCGCGATGCGAACTTGCTGCCGGGAAGTGAAAAGCCAGCTACCTGTCAATTGAGACCGTTCAGGCAGCCTTGTTCCTGGGGCGAAAAGCATAGAAATACCAGCGGAGATAGTGCGGCAGCCAGGACCATAACTTGAACTTGGATTTGCCCTGGGTGCGGTCCCGCCACACAGTGGGGATTTCGGTAATGCGATAGCCCGCCAGAAAAGCCTTGACCGTGATTTCAAGATTCAGTTCAAAGCCGCGCCGGCTCTCAAGAGAGAACTGCTGCAGCATCGCGCCATCGTAGATCTTGAAGGCGTTGGTGGCGTCGTGGGTAGGAATGCCGCGCAGCAGGCAGAGACTTACTCCAGCCAAGCGCGACAAACCCTGCTTGAGGACCGGACCATTCTCGATCCGTCCGCCCTTCATGTACCGGCTGCCGACCACCACATGATAGCCCTCGCGATACAACTCTAACATCCGGCCTACCTGGGGCAAATCGTCTGAGAGATCGGCCATTACCACTAACAACGGACCGTGCTCGACCTGGCGGAAGCCGGTCAGGAGCGCACCCACCACGCCGCGCCGAATGGTGTTCTTGACCAGATGCAGCCGCGTTTCGCCGCGCGCAATCACGGCTTGTACCGCAGGAACGGTATTGTCTTCGTCAAAGTCGTAAACGACGAGGGCGCGGAAGGGACATTGCAACTGAGTGGTCAACTCATGCCATAGCGCCTCGAAACCGGCGCCTTCATTGTAGACAGGAATGACAATGGTCAACTCGTCTGCCCGCACATCCACCCCGTCGCTCGCCAAACGATGTTCCTCCCTGCTTCCCCAGTGCGTTCCGCTCTAGATCTGCCCCGCCGCAATCTGCTCCTTGATCCAGGGAATGACCTCATCCAGTATGTCGCTCAAAGAGGTCTCAGCGCGGAAGCCCAGCAACCGGTCAGCCTTGTCCACCGCAGGCGAACGTTCCTGCACATCGTACTCGTATGCGGGATCGTGAAGGATACGGAAAGGTTTGGCGCCGCCATGGACCTTGTCCCAGATTGTCTTCGCCAGTTCAAGAACAGTTGTGCGCGTAGCGGTGGACAAATTGAAGTCCTGGTTGAGCGCGTTCGGATGCTCGATGCAAATCCGGAGTCCGCGCGCAAGGTCTCCACCGTAGGTGTAGTGCCGCACCTGATTGCCTTCGCCAAGAATATGCAGGGGGTCCTGCCCTTTGAGCACCTTCTGCACCAGGTCAGGAACCACGTGCGACATGGCCAGCTTCACGTTGCCGCTGTACACGTCCACATCGCGCACCGCCCGCTTCTCGCCGATCCCCACGCAGTTGAATGGCCGGGCAATCGTGTAGGGCATGTGGTACTGCTCCCACGCACCTTTGACGAAGTACTCGGTTGCCAGCTTTTGGAAGCCGTATGTGGACCTTGGCGGAGGGCATTTCTGCTCGGCGCCCTCGGGAGTTGGATACTCGCTGGTGGACTCGTAAACCATGCTGGAAGACACCACGGTGATCTTCTGGAGTTTGCGGTTCTTATGCGCGTCGATCGCGGCATCGAATGCGGCCGCGGTAATGCGCTCGTTCTCTGCCATCAGATCGTAGGCAAACTCATGAAAGTAGGAGATTCCGCCTATCATGGCCGCAGCCGCAACAAACTGATCGCAATCGGCGAGCAGTTTCCTTAATAGTTCGACGTCCTTGGCGTCGCCTTCGGCAAAATGATAGCGAGGATGGCGGTCGTAAGACTTCTGGCTGCGTCCATACTTGCTAAAGTTATCGAGGCCGACAACCTCGTGGCCGTTCTCGAGCAGTTCCTGAATCAAATAGCCACAGATAAAGCCGGCCGCGCCTGTTACCAAAATCTTCATTTACCTTCCTTCGCCACCTTGGCATGGTCGCGGGTCTGATGCCAAAAGCCCCAAATGTCGACGACCTTCTTGTCGGCAGGGAAGTGCAGATTCCGATAAGCGGAATGCGGAGCGCCCAGAATGATAATATCTGCCTGCTCCACGGCCTGTTCGAGGGAAACAAACCTTGGATCGGAGATGAAAGGATCAGTGCAAAGTACCTTGCGCGCTTCAACCTGAAGCAGCTTCTTCAACTTATAGGACAAACTGCTGCGATTGTCGTCGGAATCGCCCTTGAACGCCATCCCGAGAATGGCTACCGTGCTCCTCGACAAGCCTTCAGCCCTGAGTTGCGATACGACGAAGTTCGGCAACCCCTCATTGATGAGCATGGCGGCGTGGCCGAGGAAGAAGTTGTTGCTGGAAAAGGCCGACAATTGCAGCGTATCTTTCAACAGGCAAGGGCCCGCGGCGAAGCCCGCGCGCGCAAAACTACGCATGCGCGGGTAGTCCTGAGTTACCGCGCTGTAGATGCGGTAGAAGTCGAGGCCATAACTCTCGGCCAACATATAGAACTGGTTTGAGGCGGCAAAATTCAGATATCGCCAGCTATTGGTGAAGAGCTTTGCAAGCTCCGCTTCCAGCGGTTCCAATTCAATGAGGGCGGGAGCGATGCGGCTAAACACCTGGCGCGCTTTGGCCATGGCGGCAGGATCGAAGGCGGAGATGATTTGAGGAAGGCTGGTAAGTTCCTCGATTGCCTTCCCCTCGGCGATCCGCTCCGGGCAAAAGGCGAGATCGATCTTGCGGTTCCGCTCGTCGATCCGGTCCTTGATCAGGCGAGTAACTCCAGGATAAAGGGTGCTTCTGAGAACCAGGAGCGAGCCGTCGGGCACGTACTCGATTAAATCGTCCAAGCTGCGATATAAAACTGCGACCGTGGGATTGAGATGCTCATCCACGGGCGTGCCAATCACGGAAATGACCACTTCCGCGGTGCGCAGGCACTCCGGATCTGTGGTGGCACGGAGGGATTTGCCAATGAGCCTGGGCAGGAGGGCATCGGCCCCGGTCTCGCGGAACGGCATCTTTCCCTGATTGATGGCAGCGACTTTTGGCTCGTCCACATCAAGCAGGACTACCTGCATGCCGTGATCGGCTAACACCATGCCGAATGGCAGTCCCACATGGCCGCATCCGCCGAGCACGACGATATTCCGCAGATCGCTCATCACGGCTCCTGAAATACGTAGGGAAATTACGGCTCAGGATAACAGACTCGGAGGATCGGCGAGCTAATTAGTTGAACAGGTCCTTCATCTTCTCAATCAGGGAAGGTGAGGTGGGCTTGTTATCCACCGACAACGACTCGGCCAGTTTGTTGACCAGTTCGCGCTGGGCGCGGGTGAGTTTCTTAGGAATCTGAACCACGACCTTTACGACCAGATCGCCGTGCCCTTTGTCGTTCAGGAACGGAACACCACGACCGCGGACGCGCAACTCCCTGCCGCTCTGCGTGCCTTCGGGAATCCTGACCGTGACCGGGCCGTCGATGCCAGGGATCTCGATCTCCGCGCCCAGAGCTGCCTGGGGAAAACTGATGGGGATGACGCAGTGCAGATCGTTGCCCTGGCGCTCAAAGAAGTCGTGGGGCCGGATCGAGAGCACAATATACAGGTCGCCCTTCGGACCGCCGGAACGGCCTGCGTCGCCTTCGCCCACGTAGCGGATACGGGTACCATCTTCGACGCCGGGCGGGACTTTGACTTTCAGTTTCAGTTCGGTGCTGGCGCGCGTCGCGCCGCGGCAGATGGGGCAGGGATCGCCGATGACCGAGCCCGTGCCCCCGCATGCACCGCAGGTGCGGGCTACGGAGAAGAATCCCTGCTGGTAGCGGATCTGGCCCCGGCCCTGGCATTGGCTGCAGGTGGTGGGACCTCGGCCGGAGGCGCTGCCCCGGCCGTTGCAGGCGGTGCAGGTCTCGAGGCGGTGGAGCTTTACCTCAGTCTCGGTGCCGAAGATGGCGTCCTCGAAGTCGATGGCCAGGTCAAAGCGCAGGTCGTCGCCGCGCTGCTGGCGAGGGGCGCGATGTGAGCTGCCGCCCACATTGAACATCTCGCCAAACAGATCGCCGAAAATGTCGCCGATATCGACGCCGCCGGCAAAGGGGCCAGCGCCAAAGCCCTGACCGCCCAGCCCGGCATGGCCGTAGCGGTCGTAGGCGGCGCGCTTCTCTGCGTCGCTCAGCACCTGGTAGGCCTCGCTTGCGGTCTTGAACTTCTCTTCCGCCGCATCGTCGCCGGGGTTGCGGTCGGGGTGATATTTCATCGCCAGCCTGCGATAGGCGCTTTTCAACTCCTGGTCGCCGGCATCCCGAGAGACTCCCAGGACCTCGTAATAGTCTGCTTTACTCGCTCTTGAGCTCATTCGCTTGTCTGCTTCGGGTTGGAGGCCACGCGCACCAGGGCCGGACGCAAAAGCCGCTCGCGCATCCGGTAGCCGCGGCGAATCTCCTCGGCCACATGCTGGTCGGGAAGGTCGTGACGCTCGACGGAGCCGAGCGCTTCATGCAAGCGGGGATCGAAGGCCTCGCCCACCGCCGGAATCGGATTTACCTGCAACTGGCGCAGAATATCTTCCATTTGCTTCACGATCAGTTCCACGCCGTGGCGTAACTGCTGCGCTGTACCGCCGGATTTGAGGGCCAGCTCGAAGTTGTCAAGCACGGGCAGGAACTGCTCGACGACACTGCCGGTGGCGTACTCACGAAACTCGATCCGCTCGCGCTCGGCGCGCTTGCGGGCGTTCTCGAACTCTGCCTGGAGGCGGGCCAGCCGGTCGAGCAGTTGATCGCGCTCAGCCTTCAACTGGTCGTAGTCTGCTCGGCTTACCGGCTCCTCGCCACTCACCGGCGCTTCGCCGGCTGCAGGTGGCGGCGGTTCAACGGAGGATTCTTCCGCAGCCACGCCAGGCACAGCTTCCCCCGGTTCCAACACGATCAACTTTGTTTCTTTTTCTGGCATAAATCTATGCATTCTCCAAAAAATCAACCTTGCCTGATTCCATGATAAATTGCGCGAGAGAAAGCTGCGTTCCCTGCCGGTTGCCGTGCCTTTCAAGACCACTGGCGGCGGCTACCCTTCAGACACGGCTTTCGTTTTTCGCTCGCTCGGTTGGAAACAAAAGCCGCCCTGCACTCGGGCTCCAAGTGCGTGAATTGGAGAACCGGCCGACAGATGGTTGGCCTGCTGGCCTGCTGAGACTTCCTAATCCGTTGTGGGAACCTCTAAGATGCGCTCGGAAAGCCGGGCAATGTACCTTACAGCCTGAATCATCTCCTGATATTGGATGCGCGTGGGCGCGATAACGGCAACCGTGCCCAGATTGGCTCCGCCCAGCCTGGCCGGAGCGCCGATGAGCACCAGATCCTGCATGGCCGGAGAAGTGTCGTCGAGGCCCACCACCACGCGCACCTCCTGCTGGCGGCCATCCACATAGGCGGTGAGCAGCTCGACCAGCCGCTGCTTGGCCTCGAGAGCCACCAGCATCTGGCGCAGGCGCTCGCGGTCCAGCTCGGCGGTGATCAGGTTGGCCATTCCGTCCACAAAGATTGCCGGCCCGGTCTCGCCACCGGCCAAAGCACCCTTGCGGCAGAGTTCCTCCACCGAGGCCAGCATCTGGCGATAGGCTTCGCGCTCCACATCCACGCGCCGGGCAACTTCAGAACGAATTCGCTCAATGGGCCAGCCGCGGAAGTTCTCATTCAGGTAACGCGCGGCCGTCTCCAGTTCCACGTGTGCCAGGTCGCGGTCCAGGGTAAGTACGCGGTCCTGCACCGCGCCCGCCTGGGTCACCAGCACCGCCAGCACACGGCCCACCGAGAGGCGGGAAAAGTGAATGTGTTCCAGCACCTGGCCCGCCGTGGAACTGGCCAGAGCTACCCCGAGCCCGCTGGAGATAAGCGCCAGCACGTGCGAGGTGCGCTCAAGATATTCATGGGAGCTGGCAACACCGGTGAAGCTGTCCTCGATCTGTCCGCGACGCGCCTCGCTCAATTGCGAGGAAACCAGATTCGAAACGCCCCGATTCGACGCGTCCGGAACAGAAGCGCCTTGCGTCACGGAGCCGACCGGTGGCGCTCCGGCGGCCGTGCGGCCCAATTGCGTACCCGGCTGGGTGATCTGCTCAACGTAGTAGCGGAAGGCCGCAGCGGTGGGAATCCGGCCCGCCGAAGTATGCGGCTGCTCCAGCATGCCCGCCTCGCCCAGCGTGGCCATCACGTTGCGCACAGTGGCGGAACTCAGCCCCTCCCGGTCGGCAAAGGAGCGCGCAACCGTCTGCGAGGCCACGGGCTCGCCGGTGGCGATGTACAACTCGATGATGGCCGTAAGTACCAGTCGCTCCCGCGGACTGACGCGCGCATCTGGCATCTTTCCTGCTCTCCACCATGGCCCACCCGGCGTTCAGGTGGCGGTTTTCGCCCTGCTCGAACCCCGGGAAATTACGCTAACTGCTTCTACCAGTGAAACTTACACCAGAAAAATTGTAGAACTTCCCTATTTAATGGTATGGAGCCTGTAATGCTTCTGTCAAGGCAAGCACATTGGAGGCAATGGCCGGTTTTCGGCCGGAATTGTGATCTCGAAGCGCCTTGGCCCCGGCATTAGCTGGCTTTTACCTGGCCGTTCCGGTCATCTTTCCCTCTGGCGTGAGCCAGACGGAAGCCCAGGAACGAAGGCAAAAAAACAGGCGGCCGGACTCGCCGAGGGCGTGCCAACGGCATCGATGCGAGCCGCCCTTCGGTCGGCTGCATCGAACCTGGCGCGCCCTCCACGAACGAGCGATAGGCTACGGTTGGTTGTAATAGCCGGTGTTGGTCCGCGCCTTCAGACCTGGCTGGTCGATCTGCACCTTCAGGTCGTGATACTCATTCGGCTTATCCGCGCGCGGAGGATCGAAGGAGATCGTATAGAAGGCGGTGGCATCCTGGACACAACTTCCGATATCGCCCGTGAGGTCGTTACTTGGGCTCAGGGCGCGTCCCCCACTTTGTACGGCAAGCACCTTCAAAGACAGGTTTGGAGGATTCGCTTTCTCCGCCAATTTCACCCCTTTCAGGTATTCCTGATAGAAGTCGGTGGTGGCATCGAGCGCCCCTGTTGAAATGCTGTAGACAGCGAGGCGAGCTTCCCGCATTTTGGCTGACATTTCAACGATCGCACGGAAGGTTTGCTGCCGGCCTTGGGATGATGTATCGAAGGCGGCCCCGTTCAGCATCGGCCAGCCAGGTCCGACCCAAACCAGTAGCTTCCTGCCAGGCTTCTTCCCTTCACTTTCCAAAATGGAACCAAATGTCTTCACGGATAACTGGAAGCGCTCGATTGCGCCTTGCTCGCCGGTGTCACGGGCAATCGTGCGTAGTTCGGGCGCAAGCCGGTCAAGCATATCTGCTACTGCGTTTCCATCATCAGAAGGCTGGGGCTGGACTTTCAAACCCTTGTCGGTAAGCCAGAAAATCGATACCGGGTGGGCCAGATGCCCGCCGTTCTGAAGAAGGAAACTCGTTACCTGTTTTCGCGCATAGGAAACCTGATGAAACGGCAGGTTAACTGCATCAATGAGCAGAATGACTTCCACGGGCGGTTCGGCGTTTTGAACTGTTCCCTTGAATGCTTGAAAGGAGAGGATCTTACTGGGCAGGTTGTTATCGAGTAGTATGAAGTCCTTGACATCGAGGCCGGACACAGGATTTCCCGACTTATCGGTTACCACGATATCGAGGTGAATGCGGCCCTCTGGACTATCGGGCATGGGTGTGGGACGCGCGGAGAATGATGGTGCCTGAGGCGCCGCCGTCGTTCCCGTTTGCGGCTGCGCCGTGGGTCCCGCCGGAGTGGCGGACTGCTGTGCGAATGCAAGAGCGGGAAGAGCGAGAAACAGAGAAAGACAGATACATTGCGGCTTGCCCACAGAATTTACCTTTCTGAAGCTTCGAGCAAATTACACGGCAGGAGTCGCCCCTCCCGCACATGCGAGCATAATAATAGCCGGTGGACTTATAACCTGGTGAGAAGTTTGATCCGATGAAAGCACAATTATCAGAATTGTTGGCGCTAACTTTTTCGATTTTGATCGCGGGCGGGGGCGTTTTCCTGTCCACGCAGGCCTTTGCGCAGGACGCGGCGTTGCCGGCCGCAACCGGCGACGCACAGTGGCGGCAGGATCTGGCCTCCTGGCGCGCGCAGCGAGAGCACAATCTGGCCGCTCCGGACGGCTGGCTCACGCTGGTGGGGCTCGAATGGCTGAAGCCCGGCGTAAACTCCGTGGGCACGGCGACGGACAACCAAATAAGGGTGCGCGCAGAGGCTCCTGACCATCTGGGTCTGTTGACCGTGAGCGGCAAGGCCTCGGGCGCCAGTTCCCTGGGCACTGGCATTGTCCAGTTACTGGCCCCGTCCGGCGGCTTTCCGCCGGATCTCAAGATCGACGGCAACCCGGCGCGCGAGGGTCCACTCGCCGTGGACGGCGCGAAGCCCTCGACGATTGCCTGGCATGGGTTGACGCTGGTGGTGCTGCGCCGCGGCAATCGCTTCGCCCTGCGCATCAAGGACGCCGACGCGCACACGCGCACCAGCTTCCGCGGTCTCAACTGGTACCCTCCTGACCCGCGCTATCGCATCGTGGCGCAATGGATTCCCTTCGCGCCGCCGCACATCGAGAAGATTCCCACCGTCATCGGGACCACCCTCGACCTGCCCTCGCCTGGTGTCGCCGAGTTCACGCTGGACGGCAAGACTCTGCGGTTGGAACCGGTGATCGAGGCCGGCCAGAAGGAAACGCTCTTCTTCATCCTGAGCGACCCGACCGGCCAGACCACTACCTATGAGACGGCACGCCATCTGCACACAGGGCTGCCCGCCCACGGCCTCGCCCAGCCCGGCTTTCTGACGCTGGACTTCAACCGCCTGGAGAACCCGCCCTGCGCCTACACGCCATACGCCACTTGCCCCCTGCCGCCCGAGCAGAACCGGTTGCCGGTAGCCATTGAGGCCGGCGAGCAGCGCTACGCGCACTGAGGAGAAATCAGACGCATCCCATCACAACGGTGTGCGGGCTCATGGGGATGGGGTGCGCCGTGACGCCTCCAAAACCTGAATCGTTGTACATGGCCGTAAGCTCGTTCAGCGTATAGGCGTCGCCCGCCGCGGTCGAGGTCAGCATGGTCATGCTGAAGGCCGCGGGCATGGGCGGGGAGACGCGGTCTTCATTGGGCACGAACTCCAGGGTGGCGGCGCGTCCACCGGGTCGCAGGGCACCGTGGACCTTTCTCAGCAGGCTTACGCAGGTCGGCTTGTCAAAGTGGTGAAGGAAGTTGGTCAGCAACACGGCGTCGTAAGGCCCTCCGAAATCGACCTCGAAGGCGCTGCCGGGCAGCATGTCATAGCGGTCGTGAACGCCGGCCTTGCGTGCGTTGTCAAGAGCCACGCGCAGCACAGGCGCCCAATCGAGCCCAGTCACGCGGGCCTGCGGGTTTTGTTTGGCGATTTCGATGCCGAAAAGCCCGTGGCCTGCGGCAATATCCAGCACGCGCATCGGGCCGGCGTGTCCTTCCAGCACCACCGCGCCCAGCGGACCGGCCATGGGAGCCATCATCGGCGCCATCTGTTCAGCAAACAAGACCCAAACCGGATTCTCGGGTTCCACAGTGCCATCGCCGGGAAGGGTGGTGCGGCCAGCGCGCACAATCTCAGCCAGGTGGTCATAAGGCTCGCGCAGGGCCGGGTTACTGAGGAATTGCGCGATGGATGCCATGCATGCGGGCGAACGAGGGTCAAGAAACGCCGCGCTGCTCGGGGTGTGCCGGTAGTAGCCGTCCTCTTTAACCAGAACGCCGTTGATGGTGAGGAAATCGCACAGGATGCGGATCCCCCGTTCCGATGCCGAACAGTGGCGGGCGATTGATGCCGCGTCTCCCGGTCCTTCACCCACAGCCCGAAAAACGTCAAGATCAATTGCCGCTTTTAGCGCCGCCGTGCGTTGATGCGCCTGCACCATCTCGAAAACCAGGCCGGGATTCAACGGACCTACGGCAGGATTGCCAGAGTGCATAGCCAACCTCCTCTTTTGCCAAGCCGGGTTTGTTACCGGGGAGTCCCATGCCAAGCTCGCAGAGTGTATCACCCGCTGCGTTTGTTCGCGCAAGCATTTTGCATGGCAGAGGCGGGTGGGCTTGAAGGGTGGGGGTTTCAGCACGTACATGAGTCCCGCAAAGCCATCGGGCTTTAGCCTCCGAGGGGGTGCGAAAGAGTCGAACGTGCCCAACAAATCGAGTTTCTGCCCCCCAAAAGTCACCAGCCAACAAGGATCTGCTCTGAATCGGTTCCGATTTCAAGAGTGCATCGGCTCCAGCGTCTTCGGAATGACGACTAGGTGGTAACTGCCGGGTAAGCGGTCACACGACCGAAATTACCAATCTGCGACCTCTCGAATCCAAAGGTTAGCCAAATTGCCGAAAACCGGACTTTGAGTGCAGAAAACGGCCTAGCTCAAAGACCTCACAGCAGAGAAGTTGCTCGTAGCTGGTAATTTCAGGAACGTCGCCTACCTTGATGCCGTAGTGTCCAGACGCACAAGGATGCCTTCGGAACGCCTTTGCAGCATCCACCCCCAAAGACGTTGCTCGTCGTCGGCAGGCCACATTCTATGCAACTCGTCCTGCGCAATCCTTTCGCGCCCACTATATAAGTCAGCGAAGACGATGTACAAGATGTATCCCTTGACCTGTCCTGAACGAAATTCATCTTTGATGCGACGGTTTTTGAACGCATCGATCTCTTGCGCAGTTATTGCGGATCGGATGACTGCAATTCGCTGATCGAAGTGAGATTTGCAGGCAGGCGTTACATCGGCAAGTTTATTGCCACGGATGTCGAGCGCCACCTCGGGAACGAAGAGATCTTGGTGGTAAACGTCCGCAAGTTCCGGGTCTCCTTGAAAGGCATCGTCAGCAGTCCAGATATGCCAGCGCCCATCGCCGCAGCCGTTCTCAATCCAGAATCCGTAACCATTTTTGACAGTTGCTAGGACCCGAGGATGAGGCCCTAAGCCGATGACAAATAGTTGGTCTGGGCTGGAATCGTCTTGTATCACGAAGAAACTTGGGCCCCCGTTAGTGGGGGCCAGCGCAGATGAAACCTGCATCCCGTTTGCTATGTGCTCAAAAAGGAGGTTACCGTGAAGGTCCAATACTTTAACTTGGCACGTCCCATCGCCGTGTATAAGCTGAATGGTGACGCTTTGAATACGCAAGCTCTGAGAACTGCCCTTACCCAAGTCACAGTTGAGGTGGTAGGGAAGCATCTTGGCTTGCGATGAACACGCGAAACCGAATAACAGCGTAAGAACAATCCACAACCTGTGACGATACATACTGGCCACCATTCTAGTTGTTCACGTCCCTATTGGATCCCAATAAGCGAAGTTTTGTGAAAGTTCACGGCCCGTAACGTGGACTGTTAAGCAGCCCCCCGGATAGGGCTTGGTCGGTTCCGGGTGGGTGGTCGTCTGTGCGGCAGTTACTATTCTGCGAACATAATCTTAGCTTGCTCGAAAAGTCAGCCTAAAGCACGGTATTTTAGGCAAGGCCCCCTGAGGGTTAGCTCTCAAACTCACCCACTACCCGAATAGCGGCGGAGGCCGGCGAACAGCGCTCCGCGTGCCGCCCCAGGCAGCGCCCCAACTTCGGCCGGTTTCGCATCAGGCCTCAGGCTGGTACATTTTGAAGAAGGGCGCTCCCGTATCAACCTCCGTGGCTGTTTTCCACACCCTCATGCGGAGCCGGGATGCGCACAGCAATGGAAAGAGCCATGATCTACACCACTGAAGACATTCGCATTCAATGGACCAAAGTTGTTCTTCCCCCCGTCTTCCTTGAGGAAGAACGGCCGGTGACCGAGGCCGCCTCGGCGACGATCTACAACGCCCGCAACGAGATTTCAGAAATTCTCGCGCGTAGCGATCCGCGGTTGCTGGTGCTCGTTGGCCCCTGCTCCATTCACGACACCAAGGCCGCGCGCGAGTACGCCGCCCTGCTCAAATCTGCCATTGCGGAGTTCTCCGCCGATCTGCGCATCGTTATGCGCGTGTATTTTGAGAAGCCCCGCACCACCATCGGATGGAAGGGACTCATCAACGATCCCTATCTCGATCAGTCTTACAAGATCAACGATGGCCTGCGCCTGGCACGCCACCTGCTGCTGGACCTGGCCGAAATGGGCGTCCCCACCGGCACGGAATTTCTTGACATGATTTCGCCCCAGTACATTGCCGGCCTGGTGAGTTGGGGCGCCATCGGAGCGCGCACCACCGAAAGCCAGGTTCATCGCCAGCTCGTCTCCGGCGTCTCATGCCCGGTGGGTTTCAAGAATGCCACCTCCGGCGACGTTCAGGTTGCCATTGATGCGGTACTTTCGGCTGCGCACTCCCACACGTTTCTGGGACACACCAAGCACGGTCAATCCGCCATCTTCGTCACCACCGGCAATCCCGATTGCCACATCATTCTGCGCGGCGGCAGAAAGATGGTGAACTACATGGCAGAGAGCGTGGCGCAGACGGAGCAACAGATGAAAAAGGCGGGAATCAGACCGCGCATCATGATCGACTTCAGCCACGCCAACAGCAGCAAGGACTACCGCCGGCAGGCGGTCGTCTGCCACGATGTTGCCCGCCAGATTGCCGAGGGAAACCCAAACATCATCGGCGTCATGATCGAGAGCAATCTGGTGGCCGGCGCTCAGAAACTCGTTCCCGGCCAGCCCTTGGTCTATGGGCAAAGCATCACCGACGCCTGCATCGACTGGAAAGAAACCCACGCGCTGCTCACGGAGTTGGCCGGCGCCGCCCGCACCCGGCGGTCGAGCAGTCTCCTCTGATTCAGGAGAATCGTACCGAGTTATGCCGAGCGAATCGGACGTCAGATATGACTCAGATTCCTTTGCATGATGGCGAGCTTTGCTTCAAACGTGTTGTGCGTCTGTACCCCTTCGAAGCCGAGATGCTTCTGCGACATGGGTGTCTGGTGCGGGTGCCAGCAGATGTGGTTCCATACCCAATCGTGCTGAGACGATAGATCGAGAAATTGCCGCGTCAGATCCATCTCTGTCTGCATTACGTCGGCAAAGCTGCTCTTCAAGGCGGGGTCGCGGGCATAGCGGCACGCGTTGCACCAATTCAGCGCGCTTGCCACGCCCAGAACATGCGCCCGGGCGGCAATGGATTCATGGCTGGGCCGCACTCTGTCGCCGTCAAGCGCCGAGGCTGCAGCAAGCGCCGCCGCAGCCCGCTGCCAACAATTCTGAACGCGCAGGAAATGCATTTCCAGACGGTCGACGAGCGAACTGTTGAAGAAATTGTACGGACTGAACCAGTGGATGCTCTGCCCTCGGTCGCTATCGCCAAACGCCTCTCTGACCAAGGGCGTGGCAATGCACATGGTCCAGGAAAAACCGAAGCGGCCGGAGATTTGCGAACAGTGTGTTTCCCCGAGGCCGATGGGGAGTTGACCATAGCCTTCGTCGAAGCTCTGCCAACCGGCGATCGCCCGCGCCTGCGCCTCTGGACTCCTGTAGATTGCCGCAGCTACCTTCCTGAGCAGGCCGGGCTGAGAAATATCCGGCTCTGCGTTGAACACCGCGTACGCCTCCTCATTGGAGTCGGCCCAATGTCCGCCGCAATCGAACTCAATCAATTTGTCGCACTGCACTTTGCGATGGAGCAGCATTCGCCGATGCAAGCGGCCGGGAATGGGAGGAGATCCGAAGAAGAAGTCATCGATTCCGCTCCCGAGCGCGGGCATTTCCACAACGCGATCGGCTCCAACGGCGTTCACAGACTCCTTGTAGTCGCCGCCCTCTTCCCCAGTAAGATTCGACGCGTCAAATAGCGGCTCGCCTTCTATTGCGGTCTCAAGGTGTTGCCTGGTTCCAATTTCGATTTTGCATACCAGGAAATAGGGCCGCGTAATCTGCTTCTGAACCTCCTGCAAATAACCCGGTTCCCAAAACCATTCGTAGACAAAGAGCTCCGCATCTGGGCGGACGGTCCGCATTGCCCTTTGCACGCTTCCGTAGAGATTGCCGACATGCTGCGCCCGCGTGCTGCCGTGCGCGTGCGGGCAGGTTTCGTCGCATACGAAGGCGCTGTTATCGAGCGTGGCAACCTTCAGCCCCCGGATGGCGGGCGATAGGGCAAGGTAACTGCCGACCATCCGCTCCAGAAACGCCAGGCCGGCGCCATCCGCGCAGGTGCAGAGTGTCTCTTCACGACTGCCGTCCCACATGCAACTGCCCAGCGCGTCTGGATTGTGCTCGCGCAGATAGCTGCGCATTTCAGTGTTCAACTTAGGCAGCCAGAACGAGCCATAAAACTTCAGGTCGAGTTCGACGCACTTCGCGCAGAGCTTTGACAGGTAGTCCTGGTAGAGCGCTTTCTCCGTGCTCATTGTGAAGTCGAAGATATTGAAGAGCATCCAGTTCCCAAGGAAGCCCTGGTCAGGATGGATGTTCCAACTCCAGCGCAGATAATCGTTCTCAATCCAGACCCCGGTGAAACCCTTGTCCCGGTACCGCTCAAGCACCGGGAAAACCTCCTCCACTTTCGCGTGTCGCGGAAGAACGGCAGAGGCAATTTTGTAATATCGGCGATTATCAGGCTTTACGGCAAGGGGCGCCGCGGCTGCTTCTCCGAGCCGGGCGTATAAGCCTGCCGCCGCAGCGTTCTTGAGAAACACACGTCGATCGATCAGCATGATTCGTTCCCCTGAGTGTGAGCGGATTTCAACCGCCCACTATAACATGACTTGGATTGTGCTCGGTTTGGAGCAGATCTAAAGGCGTCTGAATGGGGCGAAATGGCTCATCGAGAGAGTCTGCCTTCAACTGCCGCGAGAGAGCGAGAGCGCGAGCGCGGTGAAGCATCGCTGGCCGGCGAGGGATAACATGCGTTTGCAAGCTGACCGACAGCCTGCATTCGGTTTCCGAAGTATCCGTGGGGCACTCCCAAATCGCAGAAACCGCTATGATGGTGGGCAGCGCAGGAGGAAGCGGCGCGAACCAGGAAAGAATGTCCCACACCATCTTCATCTCGGCAGGCGAAGCCAGCGGCGAGCACTACGGCGCACTCCTTGTATCCGCGATCAAAAAGCAACTCGCAGAAGCTGGAGAGACGGCCGAATACTTCGGCATGGGCGGGGAGCGCATGGCCGCGGCCGGCCTTGAGCGTGTCGTCCGCTCTGAAGACATGGCGGTCATGGGGCTGACTGAGGTTCTTCGCCACCTGCCCCGCGTGTACCGCGAGTTCCGCAAGCTGAAGCAGGCAATCCGCGCGCGGCGGCCAGACGTGGCCGTGCTCATCGACTTTCCCGACATCCACTTCAGGCTGGCCGAGGAGCTTCACCGGCTCGGCGTTCCGGTGATCTTCTTCGTCAGCCCCCAGTTATGGGCCTGGAAGAAGCACCGCATCAAACTGGTCCAGAAACACATCGACAAAATGCTGGTCATCTTTCCCTTCGAGGAGCAGTTCTACCGGGAACAAGGCGTGGAGGCGGAGTTTGTGGGCCATCCGCTGGCGGAGTTGCCGCTGCCGGCCATCCGCCGCGAGCAGTTTGCCGCGGAAAACGGCCTTGACCCCGCGAAGACCTGGATTGGCCTCCTTCCCGGCAGCCGGCCCAAAGAGATTCGGGACAATCTGCCCGAGATGTTGAAGGCCGCGCGGGAACTGGGTGGCGATTATGAATTTTTGGCTCCGCTGGCGCCTACCCTTAATGCACCGCAGCGGGACGAGGCGCGGCGGCTGGTAGAAATTCACGCACACGCCCTGCCCGTTCGGTTGGTTGAGGATGCCCGCGCGGCACTCTTTCATGCCCGCGCTTCGGTGGTGGCCAGCGGTACGGCCACGGTCGAGGCAGCGCTCATCGGCAATCCCTTTGTCGTCGTGTACCGGGTTTCGTCCCTCACCTATGCCATTGCCAAGCGGGTGGTGACGGTGCCTCATGTGGCCATGGCCAACCTCATTGCCGGCAAGCGCGTGGTTCCTGAGCTCATTCAGGATGACTTCACAGCGGCAAATATCGTCCAACAGATCGAACGGCTGCTACCGGACGGGGTCCCTCGCCAGTCCATGATGAAGGAGCTCAAGGCCATTCGGGATGTGCTGAACACCCGGCCGGCGGACAACGGCCAACAGACTGGCGCCATTGAACGTGCGGCGGCCATCACCATAAGCCAGCTCGGAGTGGCTTCCCCGACGCGGACGGCAAAGCGGTTGTCCAATTGATGTATCCCGAAACCAGACCTCAAGTCGACGCGACCACCGGGGAGCGGCGGCCCTGTAGAAAAGCCAACAGGAAACAGTTTCCCTGGTAACGCCAAAAGAACGGCTACGATGCGATGATGACTGCTATGCGTACACAAAAGCGGAATTTGCGCCTTGGATTCGGCCCCGGCCATCCCCTGACAAGCTTTCTGGCCCTGGCCGTCTCACTGGGGCTGCTCATGCCGGCGACCCTCTGTGGACAGAGGCCGGAGCGCCCCGCGCTGGACATTACCGGCTATGTGATCGATGCCGAGTTGGACACGGCCACGCACCACCTCGCAGCCAAAACGGTGGTGAGTTTTACCGCGCCGGAAAACGCGGAGGTGGTCAGCTTTGGCTTTCACCCGGCCCTGAAGGTGACCAGGATCTCCGACGAGAGCGGCAAGGTGCTCACGGGCGAACGCTCGGCCGACGGAACCATCCGCGTGACCCCGGCGACGCCTCTTACAAAAGGCCAGGTATCGCACTGGACCTTCGAATATGAGGGCACGATCACCGGCAACGAGGACGGCCCCGTCGAGGGTCTCAAGCTGGCAGCCATTCAGGAGCCCATTACCTACCTGCTCTACCCGGCGCGCTGGTTTCCCATGACCGGCTACCTCACCGACCGCTTCACGGCCGAGATGCACATCCGCGTTCCGCAGGGGATGCGTGTGTTTGCCAGCGGCAGCCAGGGAGCGTCGAAGCCGGTGAAGCTGGCTAGCGGCAAGCCCGGTGACCTGTACGACTTTAACTGGAGCAAGCCGGGATTTCCCGGAACGGTGATTGCCGGGCGGTATGTGGGCCCGGTCTCTGCAGGTCCGGGAAACGTGAAGGTTTACCTGACGGTGAACCACCAGGCGTCGGGCAACCAGTTGGCCCAGACGGCGGCCAAGGAATACGACTTCTTTACCGACAGCTTTGGCGAGCCCGAAACCAGCCACTTGAATGTCGTGGAACTGCCGGACGATACCCTTCCGGCTGTTTGGGCGCCGGAGCTGGCAGCGATTCTTGGCTCGCGGGTGGGCGACAAATCGGGCGTGCGCCTGCTGGCCAACACCATCGCCCACCAGTGGTGGGGCTCCGAGGTAAGCCCGCGCACCCTGAACGACGCATGGATTACCAACGGCATGGCCCGCTATGGCGAGCTGATGTATGTCGAGGACGACAGCGGCAAGAGCGCCATGCGCGCGGCGCTCCAGGACATTGCGGCCGGAGCGCTGGCTTATGACACAATTCCCCTTTCGAGCGCCGGACGCCTGAATCCTTTCTCGCCCGAATTCCAGTCGATGACCCTGGAAAAGGGCGCCATGATCTTCCACATGCTGCGCTGGGAGGTGGGCGACAAGGCCTTTCTGGCAACGCTCAAAGGCGCCCTGAGCCAATACGCCGACAGCAACATGCGTGCCTCGGACTTCGAGAAGGTCGCCGAGTCGCAGAGCCAGCAGCAGTTGACCGCGTTTTTTGCGCAATGGATCGACGGCACGGGTGCGCCTCAGTTCACCAACAAATACGCAGTCTACCGGCTGGGCAACAACAAGGGCTTCAGGACCATCGGCGAAATTCAGCAGGACCTTGACCTGTTCCGCATGCCGGTCGAGCTGCGCATCGAGACCGACGGCAAGACGGAAAGCCAAAAGATCGACGTGGTCGGCACTGACACACAGTTTGTTGTGGATACCTTCGGCCGTCCCCGGCGCATCGCCATCGACCCCCAGAATTGGGTACTGAAATCCACACCGGATCTGGCGGTCCGCATTGCCATCCTCAAGGGTCAGCAACTGGTGGCCCAGGGCGACCTGACCGGCGCGCTGGCTGAATATCAGAAGGCCCTGGAAGCCAACTCCCAGAGTTCCCTCGCCAGCTACCGCATCGGCGAACTGCTGTTTACCCAGCGCAACTACCAGGCCAGCGTCAATGCTTACCGGGATGCGCTCCGTGGCGACGGAGAACCGCGATGGACTGAGGTCTGGAGCCACATTGCTCTGGGCAAGATATTCGACATCACCGGCCAACGCGACCGGGCGGTAAACGAGTACCGGCTGGCGGTACAGACCAACGACAACACCCAGGGCGCGGTCAACGAGGCGCGGCAATGGCTGCAGAAGCCTTATAAGCTGCCCGAAAATGAGTAGCTCCCGAGGCGTGGGAAATGGAACGAAAGCGGCCAGTCCTCCGACTGGCCGCTTTCGTTCTGGAAGCTTTTCGGTTGGTTACTGCCTGCTGTGAGGGCGACCGATCGAGATGACTTGCAGTTCTACCTTGACCAGGCCGGCCTTGGTCATCGCCAGCCTCTGGGCCGCTCCATAGGAGAGGTCGATGATGCGCCCTTCGTCGACAAGGTCGCCGCGATCGGTGATGCGCACCACCACCGAGCGCTTGTTGCTCATATTCACGACCCGCACCAGGAAGCCGAACGGCAGCGTGGGATGACAAGCTGTCATGGCATACATATCGAACCGCTCGCCGCTGGCCGTATGACGGCCGTTGAACACGCCGCCATACCAGGAGGCAAGGCCACGGAGCATATCGGCCCTCCGTTCACTGGCAGTCTTTTGAGCGGGGTTGTGCGGCGCAAGCATGGACGGTGTAGCGCTAGCGGCCGGAGGCGCGGGAGGCGCGGTTGCGGCAGCTCTGGGAAGCAGCGCATCCGCGTGCACCGGAGGCGTGGAGAGAGTAACCACCACAACCGCCAGTCCAACCGATGAAGCTCCCGCCAGCAGGCAAATCGCAAGCGGGGTCTTCAAGCTCGTGTTGCGTGTTTTCCTTCGTATCACCATCCGACCATTTTACCAACTTGATACTGTTTTGCGCACTCATTATCGAGAAGGATACGGGTATCTCCGCCGTTTGCGATAGAAGTCTTTTGGGTTTCCCAGGATAAGTTATTCGTTATCTGAGAGTTACAAGTTTTACCAGAAACAGTGCAAAACGGGATGATCTTATCTGGGAACGGGCCGAAACGGCATTCATAAAATGCCACCGGGGCATGGAAAATCTGTTGGCCAGCTGCGTATTTTGAGTGGATGCGCCGCACAGCCAGGAGGTTGTCCACGGGAGCGGAATTAACCGGGGTTTTCTCCTGTCGCATGAGGTCGGTGCCGGTTTTGCAGATTAATTCCCGCACCCTGCTAGGGTCGAAATCAGGCCACATTCGGCCTTGAGCGGGGGAATCGATGGAACTGAGCGCGGCAGGGCTGGATCTGCTGAAGAAGTCAGAGGGTTTTCGCAATCACAGGTATCTGGATGCGTCGGGGATTCCGACCATCGGCTATGGCCACCGGATCCTCGCCTCCGAGTCGTTTCCCAACGGCATCAACGAGGCGCAAGGAGCTGAACTGCTAGCCAGCGACGTGCGCGAGGCCGAACAGGCCGTCAAGCGCCTGGTTAGGGTTGCCCTGACCCAGGGCCAATTCGACGCGCTGGTGGATTTTGTCTTCAACCTGGGTTCGGCAAGGCTGGCGGCCTCCACGCTGCTGCACGATCTGAATATCGGGCGGTATCCGGCAGCCGCCGAGCAGTTGCTGCGCTGGGACCACACAGGCGTTCAAGAGAACGCCAGCCTGAGAGCACGCCGCGAAGCCGAGTTTCATCTTTGGCACAGCCCCGTCACGCAGCAGGCGCCACCCGCCTGGGCATGATGTCTCAGAACGCTGTCGCGCCGGTCTCGCGCGCTTGAAGACCCTCTTCGGGGCTTGAGGTAGCCTTTGCGGCGAAATCAGTCTTCCATGGCTGGCTGAAGGCGGTACGTTGGCATGAACTGCTGCAGGCCTTGCCAGATCATGCTATACCGGATGCAGGATGTGGACGGATTCAACCGGAATGGGAAGGTCCCACCGGCCATTTGAAGGAGAGCCATGATCGGATTGCTGTCTCAATGGCTGTTGTACGCGATTGCCCTGATACTTGTCTCAAGGATTGTGCCCGGCTTTATCGTGCATGGGCTGTGGCCCGCGCTGATCGCGGCACTGGTGATCGGGCTGCTGAACGCCACGCTGGGCTTTTTCCTGAAAATCATCACGTTTCCCCTGAGCATTCTCACCTTCGGGCTCTTCCTGCTGGTGATCAATGGCTTGATGATTCTGCTGGCATCCAGCATTGTGCGTGGCTTCCATGTGAACGGGTTCGTACCGGCATTCTGGGGTGCGGTGGTGCTTGCCCTGCTGGGCATGGTCATCCGGGCGATTACCAAGAACGCGTGACAGCGCGCAGTCTATAGCACGGACCCTACTTGGCCGCAGGCACAGCCGGCGGCTGCGCGGCTTTTCCGGCTGGGTTGGCTTGTGCGCGATGATTTGCCTTCTGCGCGTTGCGCGTGGGCGTCTTCCCCTGCGCCGGCTTGACCGTCGCCGGGGGAGCAAGCACCGGTCCGTTGAGCGAATTCGGCGTGCGCATGGCCCCGGCGTTCGAAAAACCGCCCGGCGTTGCCACATGCGGCGGCATGGCGATAACCCTGGCCGGCTGCGGCGGTTGCACCCGCGTATAAACGCCCCACCCACCACCAACGACGACAAACACAATGGCCGCCGCCGCGGCGCTCCGCATCCAGTCGCTTCCTGGACGCAGCGCAATCGGAAAATGGAGAATACGAGCAGTCCGCGGAGCTGTATGCAGCCTGGCCTGCACCCGCTCCTCCAACCCCTCGGGCGCGGGCAGGCGGGCAATCAGCCGCAAAGTATCTTCCGCTTCACTGGACGCGAAACTGGAAACGGCGCCAGGCGCTTCGCCAACACCGGAGTGGTGAGCGAACGGTTCTTGAGTCGTGTGATTCATCGCAAACTCCTTGCGTGATTCAGCAGGCCGGCCATCAGGTTGCGCGCGCGAAACAGACGCGACCGCACGCTGGACTCGGTAATTCCCAGCACCGTCGCAATCTCTACGCTCGTGAGTTCCTCGAAAGCCGAAAGCATCAGTACCTGCCGCTCTTTGGCGGGCAGTTGGTCTACGCAGGCGAGCACGTGGGCGTGGTGCTGGGCGGCGGCAGCGCGCTCCTCTGCGCTCAGCCCCCCGCTGGGCAGCACGCGGGCCAGTTCGGCCACGTCGTCGGTTTCAGGACGCGTTTTGGCGCGGCGCTTGCGGTCGAGAACAATATTCCACACGATGCGGATCAACCAGACCCGCCGGTCGCGCACCTCGCACAGCGTGTCGCGATGCCGCAGAACCCGCAGAAACGCCTCCTGCACGGCGTCTTCGGCATCCGCGGCGTTGCGCAGCACCGAGAACGCCACGCGGTAAAGCGTGCCGGCATACTCACTCACCAGAGCCGCAAGCGTCTCTTCCTCGGCCCGTGCGCGGTCCGCCTGGATGCGGCCATTATCGTCCACAGCGCTGTTTGGAATCCCCATCCAACCTGCGAGTACTGCCTGGCTGGCGCTCATAGACCACCAGACGCAGGCGCAGAGCAATATGCTCATCCGCCGCTACTCGAGCAGCGGCGCAAAAGGAAAACTCGCGGAGAAGCCTGCCCCGCGAGTCGAACGGGCGTCGAGCCGGAGACCCCCTCCGCCCGCAGCCTCTTCCCGCCCACCTTACTCCTTGGCGGTCAGCTTCTGCGCGGCAATTGAGCCGGCCGCGCCATCCTTGTCGGCGTCCTTCACCTCGGCCCACAGCTTGCGCGCCAGGTCCTGCTTGCCGGTCTCCGCATACAGGTCAGCCAGGTCAAGCTTCGCCACGCCCGCGGTCACCGTCTCTGACGGCTTGGCCGCCAGAGCGTTGTAGAGATCAATAGCCTGCGCGTCCCGGCCGGTGTGGTGATAAAGCCCCGCGAGGGCCAGCTTAGCCAGGTTGGAGAGATTGCGGTCTCGCCCCCAGGCTTCGGCGGCCTTGAGTTCCGTCTCCGCGGGGCCGTTCTGCCCCAGTTCCTCGTCTGTGATGCCGGCAAAGTAGTGCGCCTTGCCGCCCTCGGGGAGCCAGCCATACTGTTGCGCCACCGCCGTAAACTGCGCGTTGGCAGCCTTGGAGCGATCCGCGGCCGTGGCATACACGCCCGTTTCCGCCGGCGCGCCCGGCTGGGCCAGAGGCGCGGTATAGGTATCCAGCGCGGCGCCCAAAGCGCTGTCGGCCGCAGCCGACCTGGTGTTCCAGTAAATCAGCGTACCAAGGCCCACAACCAAAACGACAACCGCAATGACAGCCCAACGCACAACGCCGGAGCGGTGGCCGCTGATCCAGCTAACGCTGCTGGCAGTGGCTTGGGCAAAGCTGTCTTTCTTCAGGGCGTGACGGGTTTGAGTATCCACGGGGTCTCTTCTTGTCCTTCGAGATTTAACTTGCAGGCGGGTCCGTACGGTTGGAGGCACTACGACTGCAACCTTATTAGTCTATCAGCGCGCCAACAACAGCGTCCAACCCGCCCGGCGCCCCATCCTCGACGTGATCCGGCTGCCTACTTTACGGCTCTTTGCTTATTTTGCCGCTAAAGCGGGATAGACTCATTGACCGACTGCCTTTCATGGCCTTTCAACGTCTTTCGTCATGGCTGCGAGGTGAGAAGGGCGTCACCGCGTCCTTGCCGTCCCCGCACAGGAACGATACGCTATCCACATGTACGAAGATTTCCACGTAGCCGACCGCTGGACCGGCGAGGACCTGCACTGCCGCTGGAAGGGCAACATCGTCGCCATCGCCACCCGCCACGCCGACGCCGTCGATGTCCGTTTCGACGTCAATGGCCGCCCCATGTGGATCGCCCTGCCCTGCACCGCATGGGTCCAACAGAAGCAGCGCACCGGTAAGGTCATCACAGACCAGCTCGCCGCTCAGATCGCCGGCCGCTACCTCAAGCAACTGGTAGAAGAAGGCTATGACTCCGAACGCGAGATCTACACCATGACCGTCCCCGAAGTGCTCGAAAACCTCGATGTGGTAGTCGCCGAAGCCAAACAGCAAGGCGCCATGCCCACGCTGCCGGTGATCGAGTAGCGCACCGCGCCTCAGTCGAAGACTGCAACCAACAAAAGAGCTGACATCCTGAATTGCTTGCCGGGTATTTTACTCGGCCGTGGCTGGCTCACTGAGCCGGTGCATGCTTCAACAGCTTCAGCACGTTTTCGGTTGTATCCGTCTCACCCAGCCGGGGAAAAATCTTCTCGACACTATGACGGTGCGCATCGGCGTGCCGGTCCGTCATGGCATCCACGACAAGCACAACATTGTAGCCAAAATCGTATGCGCTGCGCGCCGTCGCTTCCACGCCGGCACTTGTCGAAACTCCTGTCAAAACGACCTGAGTTACGCCACGCCGGCGCAAGGTTTCATTCAAATCCGTGCCAATGAACGCGCCCACTCGTTGCTTGCTCACGATGTAATCCTCGGGCTGCTGCTCCAATTCCGGAATAAGGTCGGTCCAATCAGGCGGAAATGAGAATCTGTATCTTCCGGCTTCGGTACGGCCCGGCGCCGCGCCTGTCACGTTGACGAGAACGACCGGCAGACCGCGTTCGCGGAAAGCGCGTGCGAGCTGGGCAACACGGCCAACGACCTCGCCGACAGGGTGCGCGGTGGGCAAACCGACAACACCTTTTTGCAAGTCAATCACAATCAAGGCAGGGATGGTATCGAGTTGTGTGAGAGGCATGGCTTTTCCTTTCGGTTGAGGGGTTGAGGCAAATCGCGCCGCTTGTCGCTCAGGCTTCTACCTGGCTTGTTTCTTTTGAAATTGCACGCTCATCATTGTGCTGATGGCAACGATGCCCGCAAAAAAAGTAACGAGTGCCAGGTCGCCTCCGCTCGAAACCTTCCCGGTACGAAACAGGATGGTTCCTACGACCAGATTCAAGAGCGCCCAAAGAACGTTCACCGTCGGCGATGACAATCCTTTTCCGGGAGGGTGAGCAAATGGTGTAGGAAAGCGGTCACCAGAGATGCCATGCACAAAATGAGGCACAACATTGGCGAGAAAAATTCCGGCAAAGAAACAAGCGATGTAGTCGTACCAGTTCATTGTGGATTCTCCTTTTTGGTTGGGTTCATTCGAGAGGTCATATTGCCAGTTCATCCTCGCCGGGAAACAGGTCGATGTCGCGCGCGGGCAGCAGACCCATCTGCTGATAGATCGGCCGCATGACCGCTCTGATCTTGGGCAGCTCGAGCGCAAACCACAGCGAGCCGGCGACACAGAACGCGCCGGTAACCATGACAGTATGGGGCGCTCCGATCTGGTGAGCCAGCGCGCCAGCCAGCAGGCTCCCAAACGGCGCCGTACCGAAAAAGGCCATCGAGTAATAACTCATTGCGCGGGCGCGTTTGTCTTCTGGCACCAGCGACTGAATGATTGTATTGCTGGCCGACGCGCCCTGCATCATGCCGAAACCGGCGAAGACCATCAGTACCAGCGACAGCCATAGCGCATGCGACAGGCCAAAGAGAATCAGCGCGCCTCCGAACATGGCAACCGCTATCGGAATCATTCGCGTCAACCCGACAACCGACTTGCGGATCGCAAGGGAAAACGCCGACACAAGCGCACCGATCCCTGAAGCTGCGGTGAGCCAGCCGAGGGTATGCGCACCGCCGTGCAGCACCTCGCCGGCAAAGATCGGCAGCAACACAGCGTAGGGGTAGCCCATCAGGCTGGTAAGCGCAAAGAGCAAAAGGATGCTGCGAATGGGACGAAAGGTACGGACGTATTCCCAACCCTCGCGCATCTGTTCGAACATGCTGGTTGCGTTGCGGCGGATATTCAAGGGTTTGATGCGCATCAGCAGCAAGGAGGCGATCACGGCACAGAAGCTGACGCCATTGATCAGGAAGCACCAACCTTCGCCAACGGCTGCGATCACCAGGCCGGCTATGGCTGGGCCGATCAGCCGCGCACCATTGGCCAGCGAAGAGTTGATGGCGATGGCGTTACTGAGGTCGTTCCGATCATCGACCATCTGCACGAGGAAGGAGTGCCGCGCAGGCATGTCGAACGCATTGATCACGCCCAGCAAAGCGCTGAGAGCAATGATCTCCCAGAGGGTGATGACATGCGCCAGGGTGAGCGCGGCCATGGCAAGTGCCTGAACGGCCGCGGCTGCTTGTGTGCCCACCAGCAGCTTGCGGCGATTGAGGCGCTCGACCCAGACGCCCGCAAAGGGCCCCAGCGCAAACGATAGAATCTGCCCCGCGAAGCTAACCACGCCAAGCAGCAGCGCAGACTGGGTCATGCGATAGACCAGCCAGCTTGTCCCCAGCCGCATGATCCAGGTGCCGATTACGGAGATACCCTGGCCAAAGAAGAAGAGCTTGAAGTTGCGGTGCCGCAGCGCTCGCCACGCGTGCGAAATCGAACCTCCGGGAAAAGAAGTATCCCGCGCATCCGATTTGTTTGCGGGCTTCTTCATAAGCTGCATTCGCTCATCATTGCGGATCACGTTCCACTAAGCGCCGGATGACCTCGCCCGCAGCGAACAGGGTCTCTTGCTCTTGTTTGTCGAGCTTGGCGATGGCCTGCGCTATCCACGTCTGCTTGGCAGCATTCGCGCTCTTCTGCACAGCAGCGCCCTTGGCGGTCAACGAAAGATTCACCTGGCGGCCGTCAGTCGGATGCGGCTTGCGCTCAATCATGTCCATTTCCTCAAGCGCCGCAATGATGGTTCGCATCGACTGCGGCCTCATGCCCAGCGCACGCGCCAGATCGGCGGTGGTCGCAGGCCCCTCTCTTGCGAGGCGTTTCAGCACGGCGATCTCAGTCCACGAAAGTTCTTGCGAAGCGGCCGCGGCACGCGCGCGGCGCACTAATAGCCCTATGGACTGGGCCAGATCGACTACAGCGATGTCGAAGGTCTTGTGTGGCATATCAATTTCATTTTATACAATAGAGCAGATAAACTTGCAAGTTTATCTTGCAAGTTTATCTGTTTATCTAAGATATGCGATCGTGACGGCAAGTGGCGAAGTGCCCTGGCAATTTGAGAATTGCTGCAAGGCGAGGTTGATGAGTTCAAGCGGCTCTTACCCTAAGAAAAAGCCGCCCCTGCTGGGACTTCACCACGGTATGCTGAAACTGAAATTACTTTGGCAGCGACCGGCGTAACACCCTCTCTGGTTCGACGGGCTACCTGTCGGTGCACGAGTAGCAAGGGTCGATGGATGCCTGAATCAAAGGCGTATCTGCGAGCCGCGCTCCGATCACCATCCAACGGATCGCAGGCATGTTTGCAAACGTAGGCGTGCGCACGTGCACTCTGTCGGGATTCTTGGAATTCTCTTTCCAGGAAACGCTGTACATGACTTCTCCACGCGGCGCTTCGACGCGGCTAACGGCTGTTCCAGTGGAGAAGACGACCTTGCCGTCTCCCACGTTGAACTCGCCCGGAGGCATTTTGGTAAGCGCCTGGCGAAGGATGCGGCAGCTCTCCATAATCTCCAGCGCCCGCACCATCAGGCGTGCACGCACGTCGCCGGCCTGCTCCACCGGCACATCGAATTCCATCTCTGAATAAGCTGCATAGGGTGCGGCGCGGCGTAGATCCTGTGGCAGCCCTGAAGCTCTTGCCGTCGGTCCCACTACGCCGCAGGAGGTGGCTTTGTCATGCGTCAGAACTCCGATGCCGGCACATCGAGAACGCGCCGTTGTACTGGTGGTGAAAATGGGGATGACGGTGCGAACCATCTCGCGCTCCAGTTGCTCCACCATAGATAGGATAGCGAGCGGATCATCCATATCGCGATTGACCCCGCCAATGCGGTTCATCGAATAATTGACGCGATTGCCCGAGATGGCCTGAAGCACGTCCATAACTTTCTCACGCAGCTCAAAGCAGGTCATGAACATGGTCTTGAAGCCCATGAGTTTGGCGGCGATGCCAGCCCAGAGCACATGGGAGTGGAGGCGCTCCAGTTCGGCCATCACTACGCGAATATAGAGTGCGCGCGGGGGCGGCTCAAGGCCTGTCAACTGCTCCATTGCCTGGCAAAGGGTGAGCGTATGGATGTTGGAGCAGATGCCGCACACGCGCTCCATCAGCGCGATCACCTGAATATAGTTGCGCGTTTCAGCAAGATGCTCGATGCCGCGAAAGTTGAATCCGATATGCAGGTTGGCGTCGCAAACCGTTTCGCCTTCGCAGATCATGTCCAGCTTGTAAGGCTCTTCCAGCGCTGGATGGTAGGGACCCATGGGAATCTTGTAGCTCATTTGCCCTCCTCGCGCAGGTTCACTCCGGGCTTGTCTCCCTGGCGCAGGAGAAGCGGCACGTACACGCGCCCTGTAAATTCCACCGCGAAACCTTCGTGAATCTCGCGCTCAATCCAGTCAACGGCCTCGCAAAGATCGTAGATACTCTCGATGGAGTTGCCGGAAAGCTTGAAGGGAAAGCCCAGCAACTGGCCATCGAGGTCCCAGTGATATTCCAGGCAGAGGCCCTCTTCTCCTGGCAACTGATAGGCCGTAATAGTTACAAAGCGGGCGTGGCAGCCGTTCATGATCGCGGCAAGTTCGCGCACACTCAACGCGCCCGGGGGCAGCCAGTGCACGCCGCCCTTCTCGACCCATGGATCTGCAATCCCCAGCTTTTCTGGAATAGCTTCAAGCACGGTCATTGTGCACCTCCATCGGACGGATTTGGCGTGTGAGCGCGAGTGGCTGCCGGGGGCGCTGCACCTGACTTGGGAGCGGGTGGCTTGCGCGCAACGGTGTAGGAATTTTTCAATTCGCCAATGTTCAGATAGACGGGCGGACATGCAGGCTCCTGGCTCAGCGCATGGGCTTTGCAGCCTTCCACGCAGCGTCCGCAGAAGGTGCAGTGACCAGGATCGTAGCTCCAGACGAAATCGGATTTACCGGCGCGAAACGTGATGGCGCGCGCAGTGCAACGAAATCTGCAGATCGCGCAGCCGGTGCAAAGCGCAGGATCGAACCGCACCAGACCGCGATAACCCTCACTCACCTTGGGGCGCGCGGGGAAACGCAGGGTCCGGGAGCCGCCCCACAAATTCCTCCACAGCATGGTGAGAATGTTCATGATCTAAACCTCATGAAGAGCGCGGACGAAATGGCCAGGACCGCGAATATAAGAGTACATTGCCAGTAAAAACGCACTGTAGTATCGATCGCCAACCGAGCTGTGGCGGCCGCAACGACTGACAACAGCAAAACGACTCCAAAGGAGAACGCGACGAAGAGGGGGGCGCCGATCCACCACACTGTGACGTGAGGAGCTATCAGCGTTGCCACCAACCCCGTAGCCGCAACCCACTCAAGCCCGTGCGACAGTTCCCACATCGCCAGTTCCGGACCAGCATACTCGGTCATTGGCCCGGAGTAGATCTCCTGTTCCGCGTTGGGCAGGGAGAAGGGATTGATGTGCAACTTGGCGGGAAGGCACACGAGGATCGCCAACACTCCGAGGTAAAGTACCGGCGAGGGAGGAAGCTGCGCCAGCGCTTCCAGACGGAAGGTATGTTGCGCTGCGCCGATGGAAACAATGGCCAGGAGAAACACGACATTATAGGAAACATCCAGGACCGCTTCGCGCGCCGAGCCGATCTCACCAAAGATCGAACGCGAGGAGAAGCCCGCCGCCACAATGCAGATGGAAGGAATTTCCATCAGCGCCAACAGCAGGATCAGGTCGCCCTCGAAGCCGCCGGAGGACGGCAGGACGGGCAGCAACCCAACTGCACCCCCCGCTGCAGATACCGCAAGCAGCGGCCAAGCCCTCATCAGAAGACCGCTCACTCCGCTGCGGGCAGGTGTGGTCTTGCCCAGCAGTTTGATGAAATCGTAGAAGGGCTGCATGAAGGGAGGGCCGATGCGCCCCTGCATCAAGGCAACGGCCTTGCGCTCAACCCAGAGGAAGAACCAGGCGACAGGGACAGAGAACAGAAGTCCAGGAAAAATGAGCAGGCGAGCCAGGGCTGTTTCGAGATTCATAGCTGCACCTCTCTGGAATCCGGCGCGGCGCCCGGCTCGAATACAGGCCCTTTCGCGGCTCGCTCGGCCAGTATCTCCGCCGCCTTCACCACGCCTTGCACAATAGCGTCGGGACGCGGCGGGCAGCCGGGTACAAACACATCCACCGGGATATGGCGGTCGAGCGGGCCATCGAGCGTTCGGCTATCGATGAAGACATTGGTTGTCGCTGGACAGGAGCCGATGGCCACTACAGCCTTTGGTCCGCATACCTGCCCGTAGACGGTTTCAATGGCATGAACCGAGTTGCGCGTCACAGGACCGGTGATGCACAAAATATCGGCGTGGCGGGGACTTCCTTCCAGGCGCACACCCAATTGCTCTGCGTCGTAACGAGGCGTCAGGCTGGCCACCAATTCAATATCGCAACCGTTGCAACTGCCCGAATTCATATGAAAGAGCCAGGGGCTGCGACGGCGGCAGTAGCACATCAATCGATTCCAGAGATTCATGGCCTACCCCCCGGCAGCATTTGCATTGCATGCGGCCATAGGCCCGCTGCCAATAGCAACACCACGAGCACAACGATTGTGGCTCGCAACAGCAGTGGCTCTCTTGTCTGCTGATTTTGCAGAGGCGGATCCGGGTCGCGTGCGGGTCCCCACCATACGCGCGTCAAGGCCAATACATAAGCAATCAGAGCGAATACGGAAGAAAGGATGAAAACCGTCAGCAGAAGAGGTCCGATCTGTAATGCGGTTTCATAGAGCCTCCAGCGGCCGATGTATCCAAGCGTCGGCGGCACTCCCAACATGGCCAGCATCCCGAACAGGAAGCCGAACGCACTCACCGGGTAGCGGCCGGCCAGACCAGTGTGTCCTTCGCCCAGTGCACCCTCGGCCTCGGGACCGCTGAGACAAGCGAACAGCAGCGCCTTAGCCAGAGCATGCGTGGCCGCCGCAACCAGCACGCCGGAGTAGCCCAGCGCGCTGGCGCAGGCCAGCCCAAGCAACAGGAAGCCCACATCCTCGATTGTGGAGAGAACCAATATACGCTTGAGGTCGCGCTGCGAAAGCATCAGAAGAGCGCCAATCAAAGATGTGGCGCCCGCTACGCCGAGCCACAGTCCCTGGGGCGTAAACGAACCCGGCGAAGACTGCGCAATGAGATACAGCTCGCCGAATGCAGCCATATCAACGACCGCAATAATCAAGCCCAGCACCAGGGCCGGCAATTCGTCGGCCAGCCGGAGCAACCAGAACAAGAGCGGGACCGCGGCAAGCTTGACGCAGACACTGGTTAGCAGCAGCGCCCGCGACCAATCTGCCTCGCCACGCTCCATCAGCAGTTCGCTGAAGATCAAAGACAGAGCAGAGATGACGACAACCGCAACGTAAGCCAGCTTTGCAGAGCGCGTTCGTGCGCTTTGCCACACCAGCGGAATCGTCAGCAGAGCGCCGAGTTCCAACAGCTCGAGGCGAAGCCATGGGCCGGCCACAACCAGGCCCGCAATGGAGGCCGCGCCGATCAGCGTCATCAGCGGCGCAAGACGGCGCCACGCCGTGTGGGTGAGAGCCACCAGAATCAATGCGCCCGCGGCCACGGCACATGCAGCAACCAGCAGCACCGGTACATGCTGCGAAGCAAGTGTCTCCGCGCCCGCAGCCCCCGGAGCCAACCAACGAACACTCATGACCAGCGCCGCCGCCATTGCGACAGTCAAGACCGCGGCGTAACGCTCCATCCAGGAGACCGCGACACCAAGAACGCGCGATGCTGCCTGCAACCCATCCCAAATGCCCAAATAGACGCGATCCACATTGGTCCAGCGAAAGAATGTGTGCCAGTTCTGCTGGAATATTTCTGAGAAGTCGCCGGCCGTGAGCCGCCCCTGGTCTGACAGCGGTTCTCCGCCGGTAAAGATTCCGCCTCCTGCGCCGGCCAGGGCCGAGCCTCCAACAACGGTGACGGCAGACGGCGCCGGACGCGCGGCGTAAGCAATGGCGTAAATTGCACCGCCCAGAATCAGCGAGACCAGAGCCAACACCAGGCCGCCCATGATCGAGAAGCTCCCCGTTGTGGAGAAGAGCCCAAACCACGTCATTTGCACACCTGTGCCCAGTCCAAGCGCGCTCAGGATCGGATTGAGAAAGTAGTTCACGGCCAACTGCGGCGCAATGCCCAGGACGATGCTGCCCGCAGCCATCAGTCCCATTCCCCACTGCATGGTGAGCGGAGCCTCGTGTGCATTTTTCGTCGCCTCAGTCAGCGGTCCCAGGAACACCGCACTGGTGGCTTTTGCACACAGAAAGACCGTGCCCAGACTAACCGCCCACGCCATCATGGCGGGAATGGCCCATCCTGCTTGCAATGCCGCAGCGTAGAGCATCCACTTGCTCACAAAGCCGCTCATCAGTGGTATACCCATCATGCTGGCCACGCCGATCAGCCACCATAGCGTAGTGCGAGGCATGCGCTGCGCCAGGCCGCCGAGCTCGTTCATGTCGCGTGTGCCCGCTGCGTGCTGCACCGCGCCGGCATTCAGGAACAGGCCGCCTTTGAAGAATCCGTGATTGAGACAATGGAGCAGGCCGGCAGTGATGGCCAGCGGTGTGCCGATGCCGATGCCCATCATCATGTATCCGATCTGGCTGACTGTGGAGAAGGCCAGCATACGCTTCAGATCGGTCTGCACCATGGCATACATCACGCCCAACGTCATGGTGATGGTGCCCAGCCACACCAGAGTTGCGCCCCAGGCCGGTGGCCATGCGCCAAAACTGTGCATGCGCGCCGCTAGATATACACCGGCCGTCACATAACAAGCTGCGTGAAGCAACGCGCTCACCGGCGTTGGCGCGGCCATGGCCTCAGGAATCCAGGTGTGCAGTGGCACCTGCACGGACTTGGCTACCAGAGCAACCAACATCAACACAAAGACTCCGCCCGTGAAGCTGCGCGCCACCTGCGGATCAGTCCAAAGAGCGCTCCCGGTGCGGGTGTAAATAATCAGGATGCCCGCCAGCAAGCCGTATCCGGCAATGTGGGTCATCAGCAACACCTTGCGCGCGCCATTCACCGCTTCGCGATTGGTGTACCAAAAACCCACCAAGCTGAACGAGCACAATCCTATCGCCTCCCAACACAGGTAGAGAAACAATAGGTTGGCGCTGTATACAAGTCCGATAAAGCCGCCGATAAAGATCAGCATCGTGCAATAGAAGCGTGTCGCGGACCGGTCGTGCGCCATGTATCCGATGGAGTACAAGAGCACAAAGGCGCCCAGCCACGCGCCCATAAATGCGAACAGGACGCTGAGCGCGTCCACATGCAGCACGAGGGCCAGCGGTCCGTCCCATTGCAACAGGTTGAACTCGACTGCGTGTCCTGCCTGGACCAAAGGCACAATGCCTGCCACGGCAAGCAGTGCCGGCAGACATGTGACGACCGCCAGAATTCCCTTCGTTCGGGCCGAAAAAATCCGCGCTACAAGGATCTGAAGCGCGGCACCCAACAAGAGCGAGCATGGCGCTATGAGAATGAGGGATTCATCTCTCATGCTGGGATAGTATGACCTTTTTCTGCATGGTGTTGTGATGATGGTCACTGCCAGATTTTCCGAGAGGTGGAGTAGTCTCCTTGTCCAGAAGGATTATGTCCCATTGAGGGGGTATAAATGGAAGGCCTCTGGTATACGCACTTCACGGCAGGACAGGTGCACGGCGACGGTATGGCTGTGTTGCGCAATGGAGAAATTCTGGGCGGCGATCCCGCACACACCTACACCGGTTCTTATCAGTTCGACGGACCGAACCTCTACGCCAACGTTTGCGTCAGCCCTCACGCAACACCCAGTGTTCCCGCGGATTTGGAGCGGCCGGTGACGATCTTCCTGAAGGGTTCCGTGGCCGGAGATTCAGCCACGGTGTCGGGGCACCCGGACCGCCACGCCGACGTTCAGATCGCTGTCGAATTGCATCGGGCCTCGTGAGCGCGGCTGCCTTATTGAATAGCGCAACAACTCTGATGTAGAGACGTCCTGCCGTTACACCGGAGCCGTCTTGCCTTGAAGTTTGTTCTGTGCGGCGTTGTCACGGTGTGACACCCGCGCTGGGTGTTTTCGTTCGTAAGCCGCAACCCCGAGCAAATGTGTCAGCCGTTCGCACGCATGTGTCACATATTTGAGGAAGGCGGGTAGCGGACCTGATGAAGATGACCTATCAGAATTGGTTTCACATGAAAGGAGCATTTGCATGCAAGCGTACCCGGCATCCGTTCCTCTTCCTTCCAGTGACAAACGTTGGAAAGTTGTTGAGGGCACAATGCGGCGTTACGGCCACAAAGCTTCCTCATTGATTGAAGTTCTCCACACAGTGCAGGAATCGTTCGGCTACCTCGACGACGTGTCGCTGCGCTTCGTCGCTTCATCGTTGCGCCTTCCCGTGAGCAAGGTATACGGCGTCGCGACCTTCTATCACTACTTCAGCTTGAAACCGCCGGGAGAACACACCTGCGTCGTTTGCCTGGGGACAGGCTGCTACGTCAAGGGCGCCGGGAATCTGATGAAAGCGATTGAGGAAGTAGCCAAGGTGAGTGCCGGGGAAACCACGCCCGATGGCAAAGTATCCGTTGTTGCGGCGCGATGCATCGGCGCCTGCAGCCTTGCGCCGGCGGTGATCCTCGACGGCGAAGTAATTCCAAAGGCGCAGCCCTGGGCCGTAAAAGACCAGATTCGGAGGTGGATGAACCATGACGCTGGATGAGCTGAGGGAAATTGCCGAGAGCGAAAGAGAAGAACAGAAGAAAATCTCGCGCCGCCTCAACGTCTGCGTGGCTGCCGGATGTTTGTCTCAACGCAGTGACCAGGTTCTGAAGGCTCTGCAAACCGAGGTCCAGCAGCGCGGTCTGGAAGGCAGTTGCAAGGTAAAGGGTGTCGGCTGCATGGGATTGTGCGCCGCCGGTCCTCTTTTAAAGAGCGAACCGCAACACACGTATTATCGTGCCCTATCTCCGGATCATCCCGAGATCCTTGGCGCCATTATCGACAATCTTGATGGTGCGCCCGTACCCGAATTCGCAATTTCTCCTGACATGCCGTTCTTTGCGGCGCAACAGAAAATTGTGCTCGAGAACTGTGGCGAAATTGATCCTGAAAGAATTGAAGACTATATTGCAGCGGACGGCTACGAGGCCCTGCTTACCTGCATTGCTGACCGCTCCCGTGAGGACATCATCCAGGAGATCATCAGGAGCGGTCTCCGCGGACGGGGTGGCGGCGGTTATCCGACGGGCTTGAAATGGTCGATGGTTGCCAAGGCTCCGGGCGAGCAGAAGTATGTAATCTGCAACGCGGATGAGGGCGACCCTGGCGCGTTCATGGACCGCTCGGTTCTGGAAAGCGATCCGCACCGTGTGCTTGAAGGCATGGCGATTGCCGCCTATGCGGTCGGCGCCAGCAAGGGTTACATTTACTGTCGCGCCGAGTACCCATTGGCGGTCAAGCGGTTGAAGATTGCCATTCGACAGGCAGAGAAGCTGGGCCTGCTCGGCAAGAGAATCGGAGAATCGGACTTTGGTTTCGAGATTGAGATTCGCCTTGGTGCGGGCGCGTTTGTGTGTGGTGAAGAGACTGCGCTCATCGCCTCGGTCGAAGGCAAGCGCGGTGTACCTCGGCCGAGACCGCCGTTTCCGGCCTATTCCGGGCTGAACCATTGCGCCACGCTGCTCAACAACGTTGAGACGTTTGCCAATGTTGCCCCCATCCTTCGCAAAGGCGGCGCCTGGTACGCCTCCATCGGTACCGAGAAGAGCAAAGGAACAAAAGTATTCGCGCTCGTGGGAGAGGTGAACAACACAGGGCTGATTGAAGTTGCCATGGGCATCAAACTGCGCGACCTGGTCTACAAACTGGGTGGCGGCATTCCGGGGAATCGCAAGTTCAAGGCGGTTCAAACCGGAGGCCCCTCAGGTGGCTGCATCCCTGAGAAGTTTCTTGACATGAATGTTGATTATGAGTCGCTGATGGCCGCGGGCTCCATCATGGGTTCCGGCGGCATGATCGTCATGGATGAAACCGCATGCATGGTGGACGTGGCAAAGTTTTTCATGGACTTCACGCGTGACGAATCCTGCGGCAAGTGCATTCCTTGCCGCATTGGCACAACGCAACTGCATGGCCTGCTCGAGCGGATCAGCGAGGGCCAGGGGCGAATGGAAGATCTTGACACGCTGGAACGCCTCGGCGTCATGGTCAAGCGCACCGCGCTTTGCGGCCTTGGCCAGACCGCACCCAATCCAGTGAGCAGTACGATCAGATATTTCCGTGACGAGTATGTGCAGCACATCACCAACAAGACCTGTGCGCAGGGCAGGTGCGCCTGTTCCAGAACATCTGCCAGCACGGCGGAGAAACGAGGAGAGCCGACAGATGCCAGAGCGAAATCAATACCAGGTTAAGACGCTCACAATCGACGGCAAGGAAGTTTGCGCAGCCGAACATCAGACCATCCTCGAAGTGGCGCGCGAGAACGGCATCGATATCCCGACCCTCTGCCATTTTGACGGTCTGCATGAAATCGGCGCATGCCGGTTGTGCGTCGTGGAAATCAAAGGCAACAACAAGCTGCTTCCAGCTTGTTCTACACAGGCGCAGGAAGGAATGGAGGTGACGGCGCATTCGCCGCAACTGCTGGAATTTCGCAAGTTGATCGTCGAGTTGCTGCTGACTGAGCGCAACCATGTGTGCGCGGTGTGTGTATCTTCAGGCCACTGCGAATTGCAGACGTTGGCGCAGAAACTTGGTGTCGACCATGTGACGCTGCCATACCTGCATGTCAAGTGCACGACCGACGGCTCCCATCGGCGTTTCGTCGCCGATCACAATCGATGCGTTCTTTGTGCGCGCTGCTTGCGTGTGTGCGATGAGATCGAAGGCGCTCACACCTGGGACATTACCGGCCGCGGCATTGCCTCGCGGATGATCACCGATCTGGGAGAGCCGTGGGGGAACTCAGAAACCTGCACCAATTGCGGTAAATGTGTCAGCGTTTGCCCGGTCGGCGCGCTTGTCGAGAAGGGCAAAGCTGTCGCGGAGATGACCAAGCCCAACTTCTTGCCATATCTCCTTCAAATGCGCGGGGAGGCAGAATGACGGAAAAAGCTAGAATTGCAACGCTATGGCTGGACGGATGCTCGGGTTGCCATATGTCGCTTCTCGATATCGATGAACGTTTGCTGGAGATCGCCGACAAGATCGAGCTGGTGTACAGTCCCGTGGTGGATGCCAAGGATTTTCCTGAGAACGTCGATCTCACACTCGTTGAGGGCGCCATCGCCAGCGATGAAGACATCGAGAAGATGAAGCTGGTCCGCAGCAGAACAAAGCTTTTGGTGGCGCTGGGTGATTGCGCCGTGACTGGTAATGTTCCCGCCCTGCGCAACAACTTTGTACTCGAAGATGTGCTGAAGCGGGGCTACGAAGACAACGCAACGGCCAACCCTGGGGCGCCGAATCACGAAGTCCCCAAACTGGAGCCGAAGGTGATCCCACTACAGGAACTCGTTCCTGTGGATTTGTTTGTGCCCGGATGTCCGCCGTCAGCGGACCTGATCTTTTTCGTTCTGAGCGAGGTGCTAGCCGGGCGCGTGCCCGACCTGGCCACCCGCAGTCATTTTGGTAATTAGGAGCGCGGATGCAGACGATACGAATTAACGGAATTACAAGGGTTGAAGGGCACGGGAAGATCACCATCCAACTCGACGAAAGCGGGACGGTGCAGGACGCGCATCTTCATGTGCTGCAGTTCCGCGGATTTGAAAAGTTTTGTGAAGGACGGCCATTCTATGAGATGCCGTCGCTCACCGCTCGCATCTGCGGCATCTGCCCCATTAGTCATTTGCTCGCGGGCGCCAAGGCGTGCGATGCCATCATGGGGTTGCGCATCCCGGAAGCGGCCGAGATGCTGCGCCGCGTGGTGCATCTTGCACAAGTTACACAGTCGCACGCGCTCAGTTTCTTTCACCTTTCCTCGCCGGACTTCCTGATGGGCTGGGATGCAGACCCTGCAGAACGAAACATCCTTGGCCTGGCTGAAAAACACCCTGATCTGGCTTTGAGTGGCATTCGCCTGCGGAAGTGGGGACAGCAAGTCATTGAGCTGCTTGGCGGGAAGCGCATTCATACTCCCTGGATCGTACCCGGCGGTGTGGCCTCCCCGCTTACCGTGGAAAAGCGGGACGAAATTCTGCAAGGCATTCCAGAAGCGCTGGCCATCGCGACACGCACGCTTGAGTTCTTCAAGCACATGATGGAAAAGTTGAGCGACGAAGTCAGCGTCTTCGGCAACTTTCCCTCCATGTTCATGGCGCTCGGCCGCAAGGACGGCAATTTATGCCTGTATGGTTCCCGCAGGCGCCACGAGGGTTGGCTTCGCTTCGCTGACGCGGATGGGAACATCGTCGCCGACAACATCCACCCCAGAGATTACCAGGACTACATTGGCGAAGGCGTCGATTCCAGCAGCTTCATGAAGGCACCGTACTACAAGCCCCTAGGATTCCCCGACGGCGTCTATCGTGTCGGCCCGGCCGCCCGCCTGAACATGGCTCGCCAATGCGGTACGCCGTTGGCCGATGAGGCATTAAACGATTTCCGCCGGTCGTACGGAGAAATCTCACTCAGTTCGTTCCACAATCACTATGCGCGGCTGATTGAACTCACCTTCGCCATCGAGCGGATGGAGCAAATCCTCCAGCAGCCTGGCATTTTGGATAAAGACATTCGCGCCGAAGCCAAGGCAAATGAGCCTGAGGGTGTGGGCATCATTGAAGCGCCGCGCGGTACTCTCATTCACCACTACAAGGTCAACAGTGACGGCATGATGACCAGTGCGAATCTCATCGTCGCCACGGCGCATAACACACTGGCGATGAATCGCGGCCTACGGCAAGTTGCCGACAAATACCTGTCGGGCCACGAAGTGAACGAAGGCATGCTGAACCGAATGGAGGGCCTGATCCGCTCCTTCGATCCCTGCCTGAGTTGCGCAACGCACGCAGATGGAACCATGGAACTCGTTGTCGATGTTTTGAATGCGGACGGAAGTCTGAAGCAACAGATCTCCCGGAAACGTTAGAACATTTTCATGAATCGCGTAAGGTCATGGAGCCCCACCCGCGCCGTGTGTCGCCGAGGCATAATCGTCTTCGCGCACCCCCGACCGTTCCAGTTGCACCAGCATCGCCGGGCGCAGTTCCGTCTGCATGCTCACCCTGAATTCCGCCCGCACCCCGCTCCCTCTGACCACTGTTCCCTGACTATGGCACAATGGATTCTCTCTCATTTTTTGCTATTTTTCGCGCGGAAGGGGTCCCGTCCATGGGTAGTTTTTCAATTTCAGAGGCTCTAAGAGCATTGGCCGCTGGTCCACAAGTCCACCTGAATCTGCCGGTTGCGCAGCTTGTTGAGAGCGCGCTATTGCGCGGCGAAGGCCGTTTGGCGTCCAATGGCGCCCTGGTAGCAACCACCGGCGCCCGCACCGGCCGCAGTCCCCGTGACAAGTTCATCGTGGACGACCCCATCACCCACGCATCCGTCGACTGGGGGCGCGTGAACCAATCCTTCACCCCGGAGCAATTTGATGCTCTGCTACAGCGGGTCACCCTCCACATGCGCGAGCGCGACCTCTTCGTGCAGGATCTCTACTGCGGCGCGGACCCGGCTTATCGTCTGCCCATTCGCGTCATTGCCGAATACGCCTGGCACGCCCTGTTTGTGCGCCAGCTTTTTGTTCGTCCGCAGCCCGCTGAACTAAAAGCGCATACGCCAGAGTTTACCGTTATCGCGGCACCCGAGTTCGAGGCCGTGCCGGAGCGCGACGGAACCCGCTCCGGCGCTTTCATCCTTACTGATTTCACACGACGCATCGTACTCATCGGCGGCACGAAGTACGCCGGCGAGATGAAGAAGTCGATTTTTGGAGTGATGAATTTTCTGGTGCCACAGCGCGACGTACTGCCCATGCACTGCTCGGCCAACGTTGGCGCAGATGGCGTAACCGCCTTGTTTTTCGGACTTTCAGGCACTGGAAAGACTACGCTCTCCGCCGATCCGGCCCGGCGCCTCATCGGCGACGACGAGCATGGCTGGAGCCCCTCCGGCGTCTTCAACTTCGAGGGCGGCTGCTATGCCAAATGCGTAGACCTGAGCGAAGAAAAGGAACCGCAGATCTACCGGGCGATCCGTTTCGGCTCAGTTTTGGAAAATGTGGTGCTTGATCCATCTACCAGCCAGCCCGATTACTCCAATGTCGAGCTCACCGAGAACACCCGCGCTGCCTATCCCGTAGGCTATATCGAGAATGCGGTTGTTCCAGGGGTAGCGGAACACCCCCGCAACGTGATGTTTCTCGCCGCAGATGCCTTTGGCGTACTGCCGCCCATTGCCCGACTCACCCGCGAGCAGGCGATGTACCACTTCCTTTCAGGCTACACGGCCAAGCTGGCGGGAACCGAGGCCGGCATGGGATCGGAACCCGTGCCTGAATTTTCAGCGTGTTTCGGCAAGCCGTTTTTGCCGCTGGCACCACGCGTTTATGCGGAGATGTTGGGCGAGCGACTCAGGCAGCACCGGGCCGCTTGCTGGCTGGTTAATACTGGCTGGACGGGCGGCAAATTCGGTGTCGGCAAGCGTATGAGCATCCGGCACTCCAGGGCGCTTGTCAGTGCGGCGCTCAACGGCTACCTGGATAACGTGGAGTTTGTCACTGAGCCGGCCTTCGGTCTCCACATCCCGGTGAGTTGCCCGGATGTACCGGCGGAAGTTCTCAACCCGCGGAACGCCTGGGCCGACAAGGATGCCTACGATCATCAGGCCGCCGATCTGGCCGCCCGCTTCGAGGGAAATTTCCACCAATTCGACGTGGCCGAAGCCGTGCGCACCGCGGGACCGGGCAAACGATAAGACGCAATTCCTGCCAGACACAAAAAAGCCATGCCTCCACGGCATGGCTTTTTTGCTAGATATTATTGCCGGCGATCACCTAATCTCCCACACAGTCGCCCGTGCAGTACCATCGGCCCAGCGAGGCTTAACTTCCGTGTTCGAGATGGGAACGGGTGATCCCTCGCAGTATGGTCACCGGCAAACT
>Ga0181520_10001393_pt1 | contig 49237 bp, 41 predicted proteins | sample PEATcosm2014_Bin_29_FD_132451 | JGI IMG/M metagenome (GOLD analysis project Ga0181520, IMG submission 132451) | Peatland microbial communities from MTU Mesocosm Facility, Houghton, MI, USA - PEATcosm2014_Bin02_30_metaG | ecosystem: Environmental > Terrestrial > Soil > Wetlands > Peat | place... | reverse complement strand
AATCAGCTTGCGGTGCAGGCGAACGGCAAATCCAGGCGCGTCGGGGGCCCAGCGGAGAACAATGCCGTCTTTGCGAACGCGGGCGGCAAGCCCGGCAACGGCAGGCGGCGGGGCGCCGGCAACGGCAACTGCCGGATTGGACAGGCCAGCCGAACGGCCGCGGGCGTTGGCAAGCTCCACAAAATAGGTGAGGGCGCGGGGTTCGCCGGAAAGCAGCGCCGCGGGCAGAGTTTCTGAGAACACTCCGTCGCTGTCGGGAGCCAGCATCAGGGTGGCGGCAGGCACGCAGGGTCCGGTAAGCTCCTGGCGGCAGACGCGCACAGAGACGTTCCCTTTCAGCAGCAACTTATCCGTCGTTTTTTTGGGCATGGACCAAGTGAGCGAAATCTGGTTTCCGGCGCGGACGGCGGACAGATCGGTGACCGGAACCGGCAATTTCAGCGAGGGCGGCAACGGCGCCCCGGGCGTGCCGCAACCGGCCAGCGCCAGGGCCAGAGCCAAGATCGGCACTGCCGGCAAACCACTCCAAGCTCTGTTTTCAATAAGCTTCATCGCCCTCCCAGTCTAACGGAGCGGCACGGAGCGGGGCGTTTGTGGGGACGGAAAAGAGTGTGGTTCCCGATCGATGCGGCAGGCTATATAACCTAGAGCAGGCCATGCTTCCCCATGGTCCCCGCTGCACATTGGAGATCGGATGAACGTGCTTGCTTCACGGAAGAAGGAAGCCCCTGCGGGCCCCAAAGTGAATTCGCCGCGCCAGGTATTGTTTGCCAGCCTGGTGGGTACGACCATCGAGTTTTTCGACTTCTACATTTACGCCACGGCAGCGGTGCTGGTGTTTCCCAAGCTGTTCTTTCCGGCCACGGACCCGGCCACGGCCACACTGGCTTCGCTGGCAACATTCGGCATTGCGTTTTTGGCGCGGCCCATCGGATCGGCGCTGTTCGGGCACTTTGGCGATCGCATCGGCCGCAAGACCACGCTGGTGGTGGCGCTGGCCACCATGGGCGTGTCGACGGTGAGCATCGGCTGCCTGCCGACCTATCATGCCATCGGTTTTGCCGCGCCGCTTCTCTTGGCGCTTTGCCGGTTCGGGCAGGGGCTTGGGCTGGGCGGGGAGTGGGGCGGCGCTGTGCTGCTGGCCATTGAGAATGCGCCCCCCAACAAGCGCGCCTGGTACGGTATGTTTCCCCAACTGGGCGCGCCGGTGGGCTTCTTTCTTTCCGGCAGCGTGTTTCTGGTGCTGTCGAACCTGCTGACCGATCGCCAGTTCTTCGACTTCGGCTGGCGGCTGCCGTTTCTGGCCAGCTCGGTGCTGGTGATTCTGGGCCTCTATGTGCGGCTGACGATTACCGAGACGCCGGTCTTCCAGAAGGCATTGGACCGGGGCCAGCAGGTCAGGCTGCCGCTGTTTACCGTGGTGTGCGACCATAGCAAGGCGCTGGTGGCGGGGATTCTGCTGTGTCTGGCGACGTTTGTGCTGTTTTATCTGATGACGGTGTTTGCGCTTTCGTGGGGCACGAGCGCGTTGGGATTCAGCCGGGAGAAGTTCCTGCTGATGCAGCTTTTCGACATCTTCTTCTTTGCCCTGATGATTCCGCTTTCGGCCATGCTGGCGGAGCGGGGGCGCAAGCGAGCGATGCTGTGGATCACGGCCGCCATCTTTCTGTTCGGGCTGATCCTGGGGCCGATGTTCGAGTCCGGCGCGGGCGGCGCGCTGGGCATGATGGCCATGGGGCTGGCGCTGATGGGGCTGACCTATGGGCCGCTGGGGACGGTGGTTTCCGAGCTGTTTCCCACCCCGGTGCGCTACTCGGGCAGTTCGCTGGCGTTCAACTTCGCAGGGATTCTGGGGGCTTCGGTGGCGCCTTACCTGGCCACCTGGCTGGCCAAGAACTATGGGCTGCCGTATGTCGGCTATTATCTTTCGGCCGCGGCGGTGCTGAGTTTTGCGGGGTTGCTGATGATCCGGGAGAGCATGGGCGAAGACCTGGACGCGTGGAGAAGCTAAGGCGCGGTGAGCGGCGGCTCATTGGGGCCGAAGCTGTAACCTTCAACACCTGATCCGACACCGGCCGATCTCAAGTCTCCGATGGAAGTCCCCGGTCACTCCGCCCGTATGCTGGCCACCTCAAGATCGCGATCCTGCCCGGGGACCAATCTGCTATTGCTGCGGAACTTGAAGATGCCATAAGCGACTCCGCCGACCATGGTGACGGCAAAGATCCACAGCAGCGGGGTTGACCATTTTTCCAGCTCTCCGGACCACAGGCGAACCACGCGGCGACCATAAACCTCGGCGAGCCAGGCGACCAGTGCGTAGCGGATGGTGCGAGCCGATCCAAAGGAAAGCAGAAAGTGCGTCCGTTTGACGCCCAGGGCACCCGATGCCAGCAGGAATGGGGAGAGCGGGATGGGTGGAGGCAGAATCGCCGGGAGAAAAACAGCGAGGATCGGGTGTTGTCTGACCCAGCGCACGATGCGGTCGAGGATGCGCGCCGGAACCCAGCGGCGGAGTGCCATTTCTCCGCCCTTGCGGCCCAATTGCCACGAGGTATAGCCGCCTACCAGGCTGCCGGCGACGGCGACCGAGGCTAGTTCCCATGGGTTGCCGTTGTGCGAGACCAGCCACAACAGCAGAAGATCCGTGGTGCCGGGGATGGGCAGGGGAATCAGCGATGAATCCAGCGCAGACACCAGGAACAGTCCCGGCATGCCGAGATGGATGGCCCAGCGCGGCAGCAGCCGGTGGTGGGTGGTGGGGGCAAAATGAACCATTATTGGTTTGACGCGCAATGTGCGCCGTTCGCCGCCTGCTGGGCCAGATGCCGCCGGGCAGGGGAGCGATATAAGCTAAGGGCACGTGATGCAGTCTCCCCCTCAGAAGCAGATCCGGCGCGGCATGGAAGCCTTCGCCTCGCGCGATTTCAGACGATATCAACTGGCCCGCGGCGCGGTGGTGCTGGGTGCCGAGGCGCAGGCGGTAGCGGTGGCCTGGCAGGTATATTCGCTGACCCACCGTGCCATCGACTTGGGCTACACCGGCCTGGCGCTGTTTTTGCCGGGGCTGTTGTTTCTGCTTCCGGCCGGGCATGTGGCCGACCGCTTCGACCGGCGGCAGATTATCCTGGTCTGCTATGGACTTCAGCTTTTCTGTACCGCGGCGTTGTTGGCGCTGACGCTGAGCGGGGCGCCCGCCGTATTTCCCATTTACCAGGTGCTGTTCGCCATGGGCACGGCGCGGGCTTTCTCCGGCCCGGCCAGCTCGGCTCTGGTGCCGCGCATGGTTCCCGAAAAGCATTTTGTGAATGCGGTGACGTGGGGCGGAGCCATCTGGCAATTCTCCAACATTACCGGGCCGGCGCTGGGGGGATTCCTGTTTACTCTGCCCTTGTTGCCGGGGCTCACGGATACCCGCCTCGAAGGCGCGGCGGTGGTCTACCTGTTCACTCTGGGAACGCTGGTGTGGTTTCTGGTGCTGGTGGGTAGCCTGAACGTGCGGCCGGGCAGGATGGAGCACCGCGCGATCTCGGTGAAGGTGATTCTGGCTGGGTTCCATTATGTGCGCCATTCGCCGCTACTGCTGGGAGCCACTTCGCTGGATCTGTTTGTGGTGCTGCTGGGCGGGGCTACGGCGCTGATGCCGATTTTTGCGCACGAGATTCTGCACCAGGGGCCGCGCGGGCTGGGCCTGCTGCGCGCCGCTCCGGCTGCCGGTGCGGTGGCCATGTCGCTGCTGATGGCGCGGTTCCCGCTGCGGCGCCGGGCCGGTCTGCGGCTGTTTGTGTGCGTGGGGATATTTGGCCTGGCCACGGTGGTGTTCGGGCTGTCGCATAGTCTGTGGCTGTCGCTTGCCTCGCTGGCGCTGGCCGGGGCAGCCGACTCGGTGAGCGTCATCATTCGCGGCTCACTGGTGCAACTGGGCACGCCGCCGGAGATGCGCGGCCGGGTGAGTGCGGTCAATTCCTTGTTCATTGGCGCGTCTAACGAGCTGGGCTCATTTGAGAGTGGACTAACGGCGCAATGGTGGGGCGCGGTGAGAGCTACAATCGTGGGTGGCCTGGGTGCGCTGGCAGTCGCAGGCCTGTGGGCCGGTTTGTTTCCAGGGTTGCGCCACGCCGATGAGCTGACTGTGGAGTCGCTGCGCAAGGCGAGCGGGGATTTGCCTGCAGAGTAGATAGTTTGGGAAGTGGCCGGGTGGGGTCTGCGGTTTCCCACCTTTCCGCCGAGAAGCACCGGAGGATAGGGCGCCCCGGGTTCCAATCCCTGATCCCTAACCCCTAACCCCTGATTTACGGAGAGTACGTGAAGAACTGGCAGAAGATTCTGATTCCAACATTGATCTCGCTGGCGATCGGCGCGATCTACCTGTATTCCGTCTACCGGCACCGGCAGGATCCCGGGGTGATTGGGCAGAAGGACGTGACCCAGCAGACGCTGAGCCAGGACGACTTGGTGGTGATGCGGTCTTTCTTCCCGGCACACTACGAGGATCTGCAGCGGCTGGTGGGCAAAGCGGTATGGATGCGCGACGGCTACACGATAACCTACTTTCCGTTTTCGAGTCAGAAGGTGGATTTCAGCAAGCCCGTGGGCCTGATTCCCTCGGCCAAGCGGCTGGAAGTGTTGAAGTTCGTGAAGGCTGTGCCCCCGGCCAAGGTGGACGACGGCATCGGGCACGGCGACCGGCAGGTGATGATGGTGTTTGCGTTTCCCGGGAGCCAGACGCTCTACGCCATGCCCGTCGGCACGATGGAGAGCAACGAGGAGGCTTACTACACGGACACGCTGTTCTTCTACGACGATCCGCATACAATGTACGATCACTGGCCCAAAGAGGTGTGGGCCGCCGTGGACGCGCACCAGGTCAAGCCGGGGATGAGCGAACTCGAGGTGCGCATGTCGATTGGGCAGAAAATGAAAGTGGATGGCCCTACGGAAGGCGACCGCACCGTGACGTACGACCAGGATGGAAAGCACTGGACGGTTACCTTCCAAAAGAATCGGGCGACGGCGATCAAGAGCGAGTAGGGGCCTTTCCCACAGATTTGTCATCCTGAGCGAGGCGTTTTTCAGCCGAGTCGAAGGATCTGCGGTTGTTTTTCGGCGCGTTGTTGTCCAGGTGCGAGTTTTCCAGAAACCAGAAATTGGGCAGGAATTGGGAAAGCCGGGAACAAAGGCGGGGCGAGCGGTGTCAGAGACAGGTATGGACTTATACCGGTTGCGGACGATGCTGGCCCCCGTGCTGGCGAGCTTGTTTCTGATTCTGAGCCTGTGCGCGTTTGTGGTGCAGAGACCCGCGTCGGCAGGGGTGATGGTGCCGGTAGTGCAGTTACCAACGCAGCCGCAACCCCAGTACGTGTGCAACCACCTCTCCGGTGTCCTTTGGTTGAACAAGAATGGGGAGATGGGAATCAACGGCTACGCGCATCCCGCCGCGGCGATGACTTCCAAGATCGAAGAGGTTTGGGAATACCGGGTCAACCCGATCTATGTGGTTGCCGATTCCAGGGTTTCGTATGGGCAGTTTGTCAATTTCATGGCATTGATTACCGAGGCCGCACCAAAGAAGAATCGCATAATCCTTCTCTCAGGCGACCTCCTTAAGGAAGTGGAACACTATCCCACTTTTGATGATCTCTGCATATGGCAGTCGCCGAAGAGTCCGCTCTGGGATTCGTACATGAGCCCCGGTGTTCCAGCCGGGCGGTAGGTGGGTAGCTTGGCCACCGAACCGCCCAAATTGCAACCGCAGAGCCTTCGATTCGCGGCCTTCAGTCGGGAGGACAAGACAGTGGGTGGGCAGATTTATCGCCCCGCAAAAAGGAATCGGGTAGCAGCCCAGCGAGAAGGGCGGCTACCCGAAAGTCTGAATTCAAAGGCCAGTCCAGTGACCAGCTCAGGAGACTTATCCAGAGTATCGACACCTTGGTGGTTTGTCATGAGCCAATGGAGTGAGGGATATCTCCATCATTCGGTTGAGGCTGCGAGCCGGGGTAGGGGTTGAAACTGGTAGTGCCGGTTTCTGACAGGGACATGCGGCGCTCGTTGTGCATTCGGTGTTGCGGGCAATTAGTGTGGAGGTGCGCAGTTTTGCGCAGGTTGGAGTCTCCTTGACGGTCGACAAGCTCGCTTCCACGGTCCGCAGTGCTTTGAATTCGAGATGGGGTGAGGGCCGGGAATCCGGCGAGAAAGCCTCGGGGGCTAAAGCCCTTGTTTTTTTAGCGCGGCTTTCGGCACGACTGAGGTCGTGCCCTGACACTTCTAGCCATCGGAAGCGTGAGCTATCGCGGTCGGAAATGCTTCGGCTTCAGGGGCATCTGTCCTATTCGGGGCTGAAGCCCCGGACGAGCTTTTCTGCTCGTTCCTGCGCGACCATTATGGCGGCGATGATCAGCTGCGCGGTTGCCTGCATGGCGCTCGAGCCGACCACGCCGCTGGCCAGCTATGGGCGGCAATCGTGGGTCATGGAGAACGGGCTGCCGCAGAATACCGTGCAGTCGCTGGTGCAGACGCGCGACGGGTTTGTGTGGCTGGGTACCGAGGTGGGGCTGGTGCGGTTCGACGGGACCGGGTTCCAGGTGTTCGATCGCAATTCCACGCCGGCGCTGCCGGGAAGCGACGTGCGCTGCCTGTTGGAAACTCACGATGGCGCCCTGTGGATCGGGACCAGCGACGGGCTGGCGCGTTGGAAAGACGGGGTGGTGACCGCGTTCACTACCAAGGACGGGCTGCCGGGGAACGGGATTCTCGGAGTTGCTGAAACATCGAACGCGGTGATCTGGGCATGGACCGATGGCGGATTGGCCCATCTGGACGGAGAGAAATTCCTGTCTACCGCCCCGGGCCAGCCCAGCGGCACGGTAGATTCCGTTGTGCCAGACAAAACCGGGGGGCTCTGGGTTGGAACCAACGAGACCTCCGGGGAGTTCCTCAAGAATCAATGGATCGATAAGGGTTGTCAGCCTTGTGCCAGAGCAGCGTCGCATGTCGGCCGAGGACCATGGAGCGGAGTTGCAGTAGCATACGCCGACATTGTGCTCGACCCCATTAAATCCCTTGGCTCGGTTGTGGCCTTACGCTCCGAACTCCCGGCGGGAGGAGTAGACAAGATGGAGCCGATGTCGAATCGAGGGGGGCTTGCGATGGCGAGCAAGAGCGAAGTCAGTGTGGTGAGAGCCACACGTTCGATTGCGCGGTTTGGCGTCGGCAAAGAACTGCCCGGCTCCAGAATCCAAGCCCTGTTTGCCGACCGCGAAGGCAGCCTGTGGATTGGCACCAACGGTGGCTTGGCGCGGTGGGTCGAGGGCAAGGTACAACGGCTTCCCGTCACCGATCCGCTGGCCACGGCTTCGGTGCTGACGCTGATGGAAGACCACGAAGGCAACCTCTGGGTGGGAACAGAGACCGGCGGGCTGCACATTCTGCGCGATCAACGCTTTCGCACCGTGGGGCTGCATGAAGGGCTTTCAGCCGACGGCACCACCACGGTCGTCGAAGACAAGGCCGGCACCCTTTGGGTCGGCACCAGCGGCGGCGGGTTGAACGCGATGCGGCGGGGCGCGGCCGATGCGGTTAAGACCTATACCGTCCGCGATGGCCTCGCCAGCGATGTGATCCTGGCTCTGGCCGCGGCGCCCAACGGCGACCTGTGGGTAGGCACGCCGGATGGGCTGAACCGCATTCGCGGGGGCAGGATCGACGCTTTCACCTCGGCAGACGGGCTGCCGGACGACTTCATCCGCTCGCTGCTGGCCGATGCAGACGGCTCGTTGTGGGTGGGCACGCGGCGCGGCCTGACGCATTGGGTGGGTGCCCGCCCCGGCGTGGGGATGGAGACTTTCACCCAGGCCAGCGGCCTCGGCAGCGACCTGGTGGGAGCCATGGCGCGCGACGCGGCCGGGGATCTGTGGGTAGCCACGCTGACCGGGCTTTCGCGGCTGCACGGTGGGATGATTGCCAACTATACCCGCGCCGACGGACTCACCAGCAACGTGGTAACGGCTTTGTTGCCGCGCCCGGACGGGACGCTTTTGATCGGCACGCAGGATCACGGGTGGAACCTGTGGAATGGGCAGCGCTTTCTGCCGGCCATGGGCGGCGGGCTGGGGCAGACCAGCATTCACGCCATCCTGGACGACCAGTTGGGCCATCTGTGGTTCGCCACCGGCAACGGCATCGCGCGCTGCGACTGCACCGGCATGAAGATGCAGGCGCCGGGCTGTACGCACTGGATCGAATTCGGCCCGGCCGACGGCATTCACAGCCGCGAAACGGCTACCAACAGCCATCCCTCCGCGTGGCGCTCCCGCGACGGGCACCTGTGGTTCGCCACCCCCAAAGGTCTGGTAGAGGTGGATCCGGCGCATTTTCCGGTGAATACGGTGCCGCCGCCGGTGGCGCTGGAGCGCTTCGCGGTGGACGACGTGGTGCAAACGCTGCGAGGGGCGGCGTCTGTCGTGGAGGTTCCGGCGGGGCATGTGCATTTTCAGTTCGACTTTGCAGGGCTGAGTTTTACAGCGCCGCAGAAGGTGCGCTACCGGTACATGCTGGAGGGCTTCGACCACAACTGGACCGAGGCCGGGACGCGGCGGATTGCCTACTACACCAACATTCCCGCAGGCCGTTACACCTTCAAGGTGCAGGCGGCCAACAACGACGGGTTATGGAACCCCGAGGGCGCGGCGTTGTCCTTTGTGCTAAAACCGCGCTTCTACGAGACGGTGTGGTTTTACGTGCTGCTGGCGCTGGCTGCCGGCGGGCTGGTGGTCTTGCTGCTGCGGCTGCGGCTGCGCCGGGCCGAGAGCGAGTTCAAGGCGGTGCTGGGCGAGCGCAACCGCATCGCGCGCGAGGTGCACGACACGCTGGCGCAGGGCTATGTGGGCGTGAGCGTGCAGCTTGAGGTGCTGTCGGAGTTGCTGCGCATGAGCAAGGTGGAAGCAGCGGCCAAGCACCTGGATCTGACCCGCGGCTATGTGCGCGAAGGGCTGGCCGATGCGCGGCAATCGATCTGGGCGCTGCGCTCGCAGGACTCCGGCGAGACCACCCTGCCGGTTCGTCTGCGGCGGCTGACCGAGGCCAGCAAGAACGGCACGCTCGAAGCCAGCTTCAGCATCTTCGGCGCCTACCGGCCGCTGCCGCCGGGAACGGAGCAGGAAATCCTGCGTGTGGCGCAAGAGGCCATCCATAATGTGAAGAAGCATGCCGGAGCCTCGCACCTGACGGTGCAATTGGAGTACGGCCGCGGCGAAATTGCGCTGGAAGTGCGGGACGACGGCTGTGGATTTGCGGCGGCGACGGAATCGCCCGCAGGACATTATGGGCTGACCGGGATGCGGGAACGAGCGGCCGCCATCGGAGGGACGCTCGAGGTAACGAGCGAGCTGGGAAGCGGAACGACGGTCCGGTTGAAAGCGACGACGCCGGGCGAGGTGCGGGGGTAGGGTGTTTCTGCGGGGTTCGCGGTTTCCCAGGTCCCCAAAAGCGAGGGACCTGGGGCACCCAGCCTTTGAGGACGACGAGCAGCGGACGAGAGCGGATTGGAGTTCAATGGTGACGAAGGAAACGATTCGGGTGCTGGTGGTGGAAGACCATCACGTGGTGCGGCAGGGGTTGGTGGCGCTGCTGAACGTGGTCGAAGGCCTGGAAGTGGTGGGCGAAGCCGCGGACGGCGTTGAGGCCATTGCGCAATTCAGAAAGCACCAGCCGGCCATAACGTTGATCGATCTGCGCTTGCCGCGGCTGGGCGGCGTAGACGTCATCCAGCGCATTCGCATGGAGACCCCGGCGGCGCGCTTCATTGTGCTCACGACTTACGATGGCGACGAAGACATCTACCGGGCGCTGCAGGCCGGGGCGCGCGCCTATCTGCTCAAGGGCATGACCACCGACGAGCTGATTACCACCATCCGGGCGGTTCATGCGGGCAAGTCGCATATTCCGGCCATCATTGCCGAAAAGCTGGCCGAGCGCATGGGCACCGAGGAGTTGACGCCGCGCGAGTCCGACGTGCTGGAACAGATTGTGCTGGGCAAGAGCAACAAGGAGATCGGCACCGAGCTGGAGATCTCCGAAGCTACGGTGAAAACCCATATCAACAGTTTGCTGGGCAAACTGGGCGTGACCGACCGGACGCAGGCGGCCACGGCGGCGATCCAGCGCGGCATTGTTCAACTGGAGTCGCTGAGAAAGCGCAAATCATGAAAAAGATCATCCTTTTCGCACTCATTCTCGCTTTTGCATCGTGGCCGGGCTTTGCGCAAAAGCCCCAATGGCGGCAGGCGAGCGACGCGGAACTGGCCTCGCTGTTGCCGGCCCGTGCTCCGGTGGAGAAAGAACACATTGAGACCGAGATGCGGACCGCCAGCGGCATTGTGAATAGTCACGGGCATTTCATTGCCGGGGTAGTGCTGATCACGGCGGGCTACTCGGCCGACGGCAAGTATTCGCACTTTCTGATAGTGCAGGCCCCGGTAAAGATCGGCGGCGTGGCATTGAAGCGCGGGGAATACGTCTTCGGCTGGGTTCGCTCGCGGAACGGCGACACGCTCAGCGTGCACTTCCACGAGGCGGCGACCGGAGCGCTTGTAGGAACTACCGACGCGCATCGCATCGCCGGGCCGAGCCGCGTCGAGAGCCTGCATATTTGGCCGCCGAACGACAAGGCGATGGTGCAGATCGGGCGCTTCGCCATTCCCTACGAGCTTGGGGAAGAGTAGGTGGCCGGCAAACGGGTTGCCAGGATCTTGCCATGATCGATCGCGAAAGCGGCTCGTTGGGACGCAGCTTGCAGACGGTATTTCTAGACCGGGATGGCGTTCTGAACGAGAAGATGCCAGAGGGCAGTTATGTCCGCAGCTGGGCCGAGTTTCGACTTCTGCCCGGCGTGGCGGAGAGCATTGCCCGGTTGAACCAGGCAGGGGTGCGCGTGGTGGTGGTCTCGAACCAGCGCGGCATCTCTTTGGGCCTATACTCCGTCGCGGATGTGCAGAGCATTCACGCTCAATTGCAGCAGGGGCTGCGAGCACAGGGCGCGCATGTCGATGCGTTCTATTTCTGTCCGCACGGCAAAGAGGAATGTACCTGCCGCAAGCCGCTGCCGGGCATGTTCGAAAGCGCCCTGGCGGAGTTTCCCGGAATCGCTGCCGCGACCAGCGCCATGGTTGGCGATTCGTTTTCCGACATCGAGTTTGGGCGCCGGCTGGGATTGCTGACGGTGTTCGTGGAGAGCGGCTCGGAGCGGCAGAGGCCCGGCGTGGAAGCAGCCCGGGAGCTGGCCGATTTACGGGTTGGCTCGCTGAGCGAGGCCGTGGAAGCACTGCTGAAGGGCTGCACGCTTGGCGAGGTTGCGAGTTAGCGAGTCAGCAAGTCAGCGAGTTGGCAGATTTGCAGGTCGGCGGGTTTGCCGGTCAGGATTGCAGCCGGACAGGCGTCAGGGAACGATTCGCAGCGCGTTGCCAATCGACCAGCCCCATCACGGCCAGGCCCACCAGAAGCAGGTAAAGAGCGCCCGTCAACCACAGGTCCTTATAGATGTATTCGCCGACGTAGATGAGATCGACGACGATCCACAGCCACCAGTTGGCGATGTGCTTGCGTGCTCCCCACCAACTCCCCACCAGGCTATAGCTGGTGAGCGCGGCGTCAAGATGCGGCAGTGCCGCGCCTACGCGGACCATCAACCAGCCGAGCAGCACCGCTCCGATAGCTCCTGCGGCCAGGCCGCACAGCCAGCCGCGCAGGCTCAGAGGCTCAATGCGCACTTCGCCATCCTGGCGTACGCCGCGAGCCCAGTGCCACCAGCCGTAGAGGGTAAAGGCCAGAAAGAAGATTTGCAGCAGCGCATCGGAGAAGAGCCGGGCGCGAAAGAAGACCACCAGGTAAAGCAGGTCGGCGGCCAGCACCACCGGCCAGCAGGACATGAGCCGGCGCGTGGTGAGCCAGATGCCGACCAGCGTGGTGACGAAGCCTGCAATCTCAACCCAATTCTCGGCAATATAGCGCGCTATCGTCATCCACACGGTCATGATTCAACTTTCTCGAAGTCGTTTTTACGGCCGCGCTTTGCAGCCCACTGTTCAATGTCATGGAGGAAGGCCTGGCCGCCGCGGCTTCTGTACCAGCGGGCATGGCCAACAAGATACTCGTCATAAGCCACGCGGGCTTTTTCTTCGGAGTGCAGAGCGACCAGGAAATAGTCCGCTTCGGTGAGGGCAAACTCGGCATGGCAGAGAGCCGTCATGGGCACCAGTGCGGCCGCTTCTTCGTTGCTCAGCGGACACAACGACTCGTAACCCGCAAGCAGCGCATGCAAATGAGCCAGGTGCACCGGCACATCGAGGCCGTCGGTCGGAGCTGTGGAGAGGGCCAGCCACTCCACAATGCTGCGCTCAATGGCCTGAGCCAGATCGTGCACGGCGTTGGTGCGGTCGGCCAGTCCAAAGTCGATGATCTTGACGGCCCGCGCCTGTTCGCTGCGATCGCTCCACAACAGGTTGGAGCCGTGGAGATCGTTGTGCGTCCAGAGCGAAGGCAGCGAAGGCAAGAGCGGCACGAGTTGCGCGTGAAACGGGGCCAGCAATTCGGCGGCTTCGGCGGCCGAGCGGCGCGCATCCGCATTCCCCGCCAAGGCCGGACGCTCGTTGAAATACCGGTTCATCGCTGCCGGGGGATCTTGGTCGGCGAAGATGGTAAAGCCTGCCACCAGCAGGCGAGGCTGACGCCGGGGCGCTGCAAAGCTTTGCGCGGCGCGGTGCAACCGGGCCAGTGCGTGGCCCGCGGACCAGGCGTGGGCCGTGGTGAGGAACGGCGTCCAGGAGATGACCTCTCCATAGAGATCCTCAGCCTCGGGCGCTTCATGCACTTCGTAGGTCCAACCGCCGATTTCGATGGCTGTCTCGCCGCGGTCATCGGCGAACAGGCGCGGAACCGGGGCACCATGCGCCAGCAGATGCTTCATGAAGCGATGCTCTTCCATCAAGCCTTCGCGGTCGCGCACGAGCCTGGGATGGCGCTTGATGAAGACTCGCCCATTCTCCGTGGCCACGACGCTGGCTGCAGAAAACGGGCGCGGACTAACCGACAGAATCTTCCTTGCATCGCCGCAAGCGGGGAAACGGGCAAGAAGCGCGCGCACTTCGGCGAATTCCAGCGGCGGCCAGTCCGCTTCGACCAGCGTGCCGTCCATGCCGTGTACCTTTGCGCTCATTGCAACCGTATCCATGGGGTCCTTAAAAAGTGTAATGTGCCGAGAGCCTCACGGTAGTGGGCGCGCCGAGCCACAGAAAACTGTCGCCCCCGTTTGTGCCGGTGTCGCTCCAGTAGCGTTTGTCGGCGATATTGTTGGCGTAGACACGGAAGGTGACGCGGCCCTGTTCGCCGCCAGGAGTGTAACGCGCCCCCAAATTGAAGATGTTGTAGCCGGGAACGCTCACCGCATCGTCGCGGGTGGCTTCCTTGCGCCCGGTGTAACCCCAGCCCGGCATCAGGTGCAATCCGCGCATGTGAGGCAGGGCGATGTCGGCAAAGGTCGCGGTATGCAAATGCGGTACGTTGATGACCTGCTTGTTGTCGAAGGCCGCAGTGCCGGTGTCATTCGATGTGGCGCGCATCGCCGTTGCCGAGGCAGTCAGCCTCACCCAACTTGCGGCCTTGCCTTCGGCGTTCAACTCGATGCCGTCGTGCGTCTCGCGACCTTGGGAGACGAAGTTGAAGCCGCCGGCTCCATCGCTCTGCGGATAGAAGAACGGCGCCCTCATGCGAAACAGCGCGGTGGTGAGCAGGATGCGCTGAGCGGGCTCGTACTTTGCTCCGACTTCAGCCTGCCGGGTGTGAAACGGCGCCAGAAACTGATTGGCATTATCCACCCACCAGCCGGCTTGCGGTCCCAGCGACAGCAGTTCACTGTAATTGCCATAGAACGTCAAGTTGTTTGCCGGCGCGTAGGTTGCTGCATAGAACGGAAGCCAGACATCCTTGTCAGTGAGGTTGGGCAAAGTGGGAACCGAATAGACCGGATTGTTCGAGGCGTCATAGGTTGTTGGGCAGGGATCGTTGGCCGCTCCAGGCGCAGTGGCGACGGTGCACGGGCTGGTGGCCTCGACCGAGTAGTTATGGTCGCGCAGCGAATCGTACCGCCCACCGGCGATCAGTTCAATGCGGCCCGGCAGATGCATCCGGTCCTGCAGGATAGCGGCGGACTGGTGGCTGTTTTCCCATAGCCGGCGCGGCCCGGCGGTCAGCAGCGGGCTTTCGATGGATACGGGCGCCATGGGCTGATAGATGTTCTCCGCGCCCAGGTAGGTATACACGGAGCCATCCTGGACAATGCCATCGGGCGATGCGGGATTGGACATGGAATAGAAGCCGGGCTGCTCAACGCTGCGCAGAAACAGCTCGCCGCCGGCGGCGAGGTCGTGCGTGACGCCGCCCATCTTCACATGCCCGGTGAGAATCGCTTCCGCCACTTCGTCCTTGCGCAACTCGCCCGGATTGCGATAGTCGTAGACGCCATAGCTTCCATCGGGGCAGAAGAAGTAATCCGGGGCATTGGGCGCGCCTGGACAGGCCACGTTGCCATTTACGTCGAACGGCGTGCCATAGGCATAGATGACGTTGTCTTCAATGAGCGAATGGCTGTAGCTGGCGGCGGCGAAGGCTGCCCAGTGGGGCGACAGCGTGTAGTCGAGCCGGGTACCGGCATTGAAGGTGTTATACGTGTCCGGCGGCCCCCAGGGCTGATCGCCAAGCATGGTTGAGGGGAAGATGCTGCCGAGATCCGGCAGGGTGGTTCCGCCCAGCAACTGATACCCGCTGCCGTCGCGCTCGACCTTATGCTGATACTCGAAGTCGCCCTTCCAGATGGCCTTGGGGCTGAGCCGCCAGTCGGCCGCCAAAGAGCCCATGGCGCGCCATCCGTTGGTGTCGTTCATGTAGCTGGCAATGCGCTCGCCGGCCAGGTTGATGCGCGCGCCCACCTGTTTGCGGCTTCCGAAGAGATGGCCCAGATCGCTTGCGCCATAGGCCGAGCCGCGGTGATCGGTGCCCAGATCGAGGCTCTCGATGGCCGCAGGGCGCTTGGTCACGAAATCAATGAGCCCGCCCGCATTGGCCACGCCGCTCTCGACACCGGCAATTCCTTTCAGAATCTCCACCCGCTCCTTGTTTTCCAGAGGCACATCCTGCTCGCCGGCAACGGTCATGCCGTTGACCTCAAGGCCGGTAGCCAGGTCGATGGCAAAGCCGCGAATCTCATACCATCCGTAGTAGCCCACCGGCACGTAGTCGTCGTCCACCGACGCGTCGTTCTTCACCACGTCACTGAGCAGGCGCGACCCCTGGTCATTGAGCACTTCGCGGGTCACCACGGTCGCCGAAAGCGGAGTCTCCTTCAGCGCGGCCCCGTCGATGGTGCCCACGGTGACGGCTTCGGGCAGGCAATTGTCTTTGATCTCGTCGTGCACCACCACCGTGGTGGTGGCCGGCGCCACCTTCTGCGCTGGGGCGGGAGTTGGGGCCGGCGCGGCATTCTGGGCAAACCCCGTAGCGCAAGCCATGCCGCCGATCAGCACACAGGCCAGAACCCCGCGGCGCACAGCTTTCGGAGCCACCCGGCCGGTGTGGCTGACGTTCGAGAAAAACTGCGATGAGATGCGGGCGGTGACGGCGAATGCGGCTCTGAGCATGGATTCCCCTTGTTTCAACTTGAAGGAAACAAGAGCACTCACGCCGCGAATCGAATGGGAAGAACCCTTCGATTTCGAAACTTCCCACGCCGGTATTATCCGGATCGGGTTCGAGGGTATTTCTCAGCCCCACTTCGTGGAGCACCCCTGTTTCAATAACGCAATTGAAACACTAATGGGCAGCGGAGCGCAAATCAAACCGCTACGCCCAAAGCAATCGCATGAAGCTGTTTTGAAAGGGCACGGCTTTAGCCGTACCACAAAGTTGCTGGAAAACATCGGGCTTCAGCCCCTGAGGGAAGGTTCGAGTGCGGCCAAGAGCGTTCCTCGGCGGCTAATGCCGGAACGTTTGAGCGCATGCTTGCGGCACGGCTGAAAGCCGTGCCCTTTCAAGTCACTATTATTCGCGAATTCAAGATCTTCATACGATTCCGCTGACTAAAGGAGCCGCCGGCCTGGCGTTCCGCTTTCGCCACCGGTGGCTTCTCTTGGCCACTGCGCCAACACAGGGGTTCTCACCACCCGCCTGCTAAAATCACCTGCAACATGCCCAGACGCTTTGCTCTCCTGTGTGCCCTATTGGCTGCCTCCTGCAGCTTTGGTTTTGCCGCGCCCCAACCGTGGGTTCAGGTCACCAGCCCACACTTCACGGTCTACTCGGATGCCGGCGACACGGAGGCGCGGCGCATTGCAGATCAGTTCGAGCGCATGCGCTGGATGTTTCAAAACCTGTTTCCCAAGGCCAAGGTAGACCCCGCCCTACCCATTGTGGTGGTGGCCGCGAAGGACCAAAAGGCCTTTCAGGCTTTTGAGCCCGCTGCCTACCTGGCCAAGGGCCAGATCGTCATCGACGGAGTCTTTCAGAAGACCCAGGACACCAACTACATCCTGTTGCGCCTGGACGCTGCCGACGAGCATCCCTATGCCGCCGTCTACCACGAGTGCACCCACCTCGAATTCGGCGATGCCATGAACTGGATGCCGCTCTGGCTCAACGAGGGATTGGCCGGATTCTTCGAGAACACCGCATTTCACGATCGGGACGTGCTCTTGGGCCAGGCGAACCAGGACCATCTGCAGACCCTGCGTCGCAACCATCTACTGCCGCTGGCCGCACTGTTCAAAGTCGACACCAACTCGCCCACCTATCACGAGGAGCAGAAAGGCTCCCTGTTTTATGCCGAGTCGTGGGCGCTTACCCGCTACCTGGAACTTACCGACCACGAAAAGAACACCCACCGCCTGCAGGATTATTTGGCGCTAGTCAGCCAGCATCGAGATCCCGTGGCGGCCGCGGAAAAGGCCTTTGGCGATCTGAAAAAGCTGCAGACGGCGCTTGGCTACTCCATCCGGCTGGCCGGCGACAAACAGTTCGCTCTCCCCGGCGCAGCCGCGCCCTTGAATGAGGCGGCCTATCAAAGCAAGCCATTAACCCAGGCCGATGCCGACGCGGTGCGCGCCGATGTGCTGGTCTTTGTGGGCCGCACCGCAGAGGCCCGTACGCTGCTCGACGCCGTATTGAAGGCCGCTCCTGACAATGCCCAGGCACACGAAACCATGGGCTATCTCGCCAATCGCGACGGAGACAAGAAGGCAGCCCGCAAGTGGTACGAACAGGCAGTCAAGCTGAATCCGCAGAGCTGCGCGGCCAACTACTACGCCGCCGTGCTGTCGATGGGTGAAGGCATCCTGCAACGGAACGGCCGAATCGAAGCCAATCTGCGCGCCGCCATTCACATCAACCCGCGCTTTGCCCCCGCTTACGACCAATTGGCCGTCTTTCTGGCCATGCAGCACAAAAACATCGACGAGGCCCACACCCTCAACCTGCAGGCCATCGCTCTCGATCCGGAAAACCTGCCCTACCGCATCAATGCGGCCACCGTCATGATGACCATCGGTCAGTACGATGGCGCCGCGGACCTGCTGCGCGACGCCAGAAAAGTTGCCTCGAACCCCAAGGAAGTGGCCCTGGTCGACGCCCAGTTGAAGCAGGTGCTGGCCGTCCAGGCGCTTCATGCCCCCAAAGGCCTGGTCACCACCACGGCCACGCCTCAGGACATTGCTGCCGCTGAAGCTGCGGTCACCGTCGACGTCGCGCCCAAGCACCCCACCGAGCCGGGCACTGGTCCCAAGCTGACCGCGATGGGCGTCCTTCAATCCGTGCAGTGCAGCTTTCCCTCGGTGATGGAGTTTCAAGTGCAAACCGCCAAAAAGACGCTGTCGCTCTACAATAACAATTACTTCAAGATCGACTTTACGACGCTTGGGGTCACGCTCAAGGACGACATGAACCCCTGCAAAGACATCGAGGGAATGAAGGCCCAGGTGCAGTACGTCGAGAGCTCGGATAAATCCGTGGACGGGCAGGCGATGGCGATTGAACTCAGGAAGGAATTTCCCGGGGCTGCCAAGACTCCCGCTCCCCGGCCGCGAAGCCACCCTACCGCAGCGCACTAGCGTGCCACGAGGGGGATTCTCTCAGGGGCGCAAGCCCTTCTCATTTTGGGCATTTAGCGGAGCGATTGAAGTCGCGTCCTTGCAAGGCTCAACCTTTGCCGCCGTCAAGGGGAAGGTGCCGTTCACAATCCTTGCTGCCGTTTCGCCGGCTCCGCCTTATAAGAACAAGCGCAGGATGTGAACCAAACCATAGATGCAGAGAAACAGGCCGGACTCAAGCCCAAAGGCGACTACAGCGCCCTTCGCGAAGCTTCCTTCGGAGACGTCTTCAAGAAACTCACTGCGGGGTGCAAGGCGATGTGCGGGCCGCACACAGGTTGCATTGACCGGCCGGCTCCGGAACTGGAGCACCTTGGTTGATCCAAATTCATGGTGATTGATCATTTGCATCGTCCGTAGCCTCCTTGCTAGAGAGACCTTATCGGCGCAATGCCGAGGAACAAGATCTCTACTTCGATACAACTATTGGGGCACGGGGCGACCCACATTCAGAAACGGTTTGTAAAAGGGATCTAATAAAAATCAAGCTGAATTGTCGCGGTATTGCGGCTTTTGTCTCTGTCGATCAGGCCTCCGGGTCCTTTGGGCATCTGATGACTCAGAGCGATTTCGCCTTCGTCGACCGGAACAGCCACAGGTTCAGCAGCGTGAACAGAAGGCCTCCTACGGTGAACTTGAGCCAGACCGGGGCTTGCGAGGGCGAGAAAAAACCTTCCAAGATCCCGGCGATGACCAGCAAGGGCACAATGCCGGATACCAGCCGCGTAGCCTCGATGCCGCCCCGCGCCACCGACTCTTTCCAGCGCAGCGCGCCGGGAAACAGCATGGCGTAACCCAGCCGGAAACCCGCGCCGCCGGCAATGAAGATCGAAGGCAACTCCAGCGACCCATGCGGCGCAATGAAGCTCCAAAGCGCCACCGACATCCCATAATGATGGCAGGCGGTTGCAATCACACCCAGCATCATGCCGTTGACGAAGAGATAGAAGAAGGTTCCCAACCCGAATACGATGCCCCCGGCGAAGGTGACAAAGCTGACCGAGAGGTTGTTGGTCATGATAAAACTTGAAGCCGTAGGCGCCATGCTTACCACCGACTGCGTCCACATCTCATGACGTTCCATGGTGGCGATCATCTCCGGACCGACGAAATGGCGCATGAACTCCGGGCGCGCGTTGGTGAGCACGGCCCCCAGCAGACCCCAGGCCACGGAGACCAGCACCGAGGCAGCCACAAACCCGATCTGCCGCTGGAAGACGGCCGGATACTCGTCGCGCAGAAAGCGATAGAGGGTGCGCCAATTCGTCTTGCGGCCGGAATAGATGATATGGTGGGCCCGAGCCAACAACTGATTCACATGCTGGGCGTAGGTGCGGGCAGTTGCGTCCTGGCGCAGCACCGACAGGTCGGCTGCCACCTGGCGGTAAAGCAGGGCCATCTCCTGCAGTTCCGCCCGGGAAAGCTGGTCCAGCCCACTGGCGTCGCATTGGGCCAAAAGGGAGGCCAGACGGTCCCAGTGGGGCCGCCGCTTCCGAATCCACTGGTTGGAGAGGATATGTGTCATGGACCTGAGTTCTGATCAGCTTAACATCGATACGCCGGAACTGGTTTCTATCGAGATGCCGCTGGCCGGCATCGGCAGCCGCTTTATCGCCCTTCTGGTGGACTACCTGATCTGGTGCGCCGGCGCCCTGGTCCTATTGGTGGTCGCGGTCATCGTTCTGCCCGCCTTGCACGTCTTCTCCAATATCTCGGAACAGTGGGCCGTGGCCATCGTCATCTTCCTCGTCTTTCTGGTCAACTGGGGCTACTTCACCCTGTTTGAGGCCTTTTGGAACGGACGCACCCCCGGCAAACGTGTCGCCCGCATCCGGGTCATCAAGAACACCGGTCAGGCCATCGGCCTGTTTGAGTCCATGGCTCGCAACCTGGTCCGCTACGTCGACTTCTTTCCCGGCTTCTACGGTGTCGGCATCGTGACCATGTTCGTCACCCGTCAGCACCAGCGCCTGGGCGACCTGGCTGCCGGCACCCTGGTAGTCCGCGACCGCGAACTGGAATCCGTCCTGTGGGGCGACTCCAGCTCGCGCACTTTCACCGCATCGCTTCCTACGCGGAACGTCCCCCTGCCCGAGCCGCATCACGCCTTCACGCTGCCTTTGACTGGGATCGCCAAACTGACGGTGGCCGACCTGGAGGTGCTTGAGGGGTTCTTCGCCCGCCGACTGGACATGAGCCTCGCCGTCCGCCATGCGCTGGCCGAGCGAATCGCCTCGGCGCTCGAGGCAAAATCCGGCCTGGAAGTGCCTGAAGGGGCCAGCACGGAGACTTTTCTGGAGGCGACCGCACGACAGCTTCGGGACTTTGCGAGAATGCAATAGGGAAATATATCCACTAATGAAGTTCCAGTGACCGCTGCGAGTCTCTCATGAAGGGTTGTCTCGATCAAACACAGAATCTTCGCGCCCAGCCCGATTTTCGGCCTGCCTTTCGCCCCTTTCGGCAACCGGCCAACGTCCGTTTGCCTTCAGTGACAGGCTCCATTTGAGTAACAGAAGGTTTTTGTTTCCAGAGAGATATCAAGAACGCATCAAGATTCTGCCCGGCGGTGATGGCAGTCCGGTTAAAATCCGCAAATTTCCACCTTGACAACTGTTCCGCTCAAGGCTTTTAATGGCTCCCGGCTCGGTGGTAGGCTTCATCTGCGCAATCTACTTAAACGTTTGAGCAGATAGATTCCAAAAAATGGATAAAGTCGTTTTCAGTCTCCCATACCACGGAGAAATCGGGCCATCCAAAGCAGGTGAGTGAGATTTCCATCTCCCTCGCAGGCCGGCCAGAGCCAACCGATTGCCGGGATTTATGAGGAGCACCTCCGGCAGTAAACGAAAGAGAAGAACCCCGCGTTCCGGCACGCGTCCGATGCCGGCGAGGTTTCCGGTAGCAATACCGAGAGGCCGGGAAGACGGGTTGAGCGAACCAGGAGTTGTGGGCCATTTGGAAACGAAGGTTGACAATCCCAGGTTCGTCCTCAGGCAATGGCGCGGTCGCTCTTCAGGACCCTCAGGTAAATCGATGTATCTGAATGAAGATGGTTCGGATCGCAGACAGCTGTCGCAGTGCTCCGTTACAACGGATGCCTCTGTGCCGGCTATTTTCCGTTTCAATTCAAATGAATTGGCGGCAAAAGAACAGTTGAAGTGCGCAAGCGGCCCTGAACCGCGGCGCTTCGATTCTGTCGGCGATTTGTCCTGCTTCATTCCCAGCCGAGGGCAAGCGACCGAGGTCAAAGACACAAACAGAAACAACTTTCCAAAGGAAGGTCACATGAGACTAGCGAGATACAAATTCTTCTTGTTGCCGCTGTTCTTGGTCTTGGCATGCGCGGGACTTTATGCGCAAGCCAATTCCGAGGTCACCGGCATCGTCACCGATCAGACAGGAGCGGTCGTTGCGGGAGCAAAGATCGTCCTCAGCAACCCCTCAACGGGCGAAGTCAAGACCACAGTCAGCAGCGGCACCGGCCTGTACGACATCGCCGGCCTGAACGCTGCCAACTACAACATGAAGGTCACGGCCAAGGGCTTTGAAGCGTTTGCCCAGAACAACATCGTGGTCAACATTTCAAACACCTTCCGCGTTGACGTCAAACTCACCATCGGCGCCGAAACGCAGACCGTCACCGTCGAGGCCGATGCATTGGCCGTGCAGGGCGACTCCAACGTCGTCAGCACCCTCATCAACGAACAGCAGATCACCGAATTGCCCACCAACGGCCGTAACGTCATCGGCCTCGCGGCCCTGGGTCTTGGTGTCAGCGGCAACCTGCCTGACATGGAAAGCCCCTTCTCCGTTACCGCCAACTACTCCATCAGCTTCAACGGCCTCAACCAGGCGCACAACGTCTGGATGATCGACGGCGCAGAAGCTTATGACCGTGGTTCCGGCGGCAAGATGTCCGTTATGCCTTCTCAGGATTCCTTGGGCGAGTTCCAGGTCCTGGCCAGCAACTATCCTCCCGATTACGGTATTGCTTCCGGCGGTACCATCACCATGTCGATCAAGAACGGCACGCAGAAGTTCCACGGCGGCGCCTGGGAATTCGATCGCAACGACGCCCTGGATTCTCACGCCTGGACCGATCACGGAGCTCCCAAGTCCGAGCTGCGTTACAACGTCTTCGGCGCCAACCTCGGCGGCCCGGTGTTCATTCCTCACATCTACAACACCGACAAGAAGAAGACCTTCTTCTTCTACAACGAAGAATGGCGTAGAGAAGTCACTGGCGTTCCCACCACCTCCATCAAGACCCTTCCCGGTGCGGATATCGTCACGGCTGCCAACACCTTCAACTACACCATCCCGGTGTACAACCCCGCGACGGCCCTCATCGTCCCGACGGTTGCCGATCCTGCCATCAACGCCAAGTTCAAGGCAGACGGCCTGACCCCTGGACAAGCCTTCCCGAACAACACCATCAACGCCAACCTGCTGGACCCCAACGCGCTGCTCTTCAACGCCACCAAGAACCTGCCGGCGTCGACCAACGCAGACGGCTCCTATACACCGACCGGCGGTCACCTGCCTGTCACGGTTCGCGAAGACCTGTTCCGCATCGATCACAACATCAACGACAAGTGGCAGTTGTTTGGTCACTACATCCATGACGCGATGGACACCACGGAAGCCACTCCCGAGTGGCAGGGCGACAACTATCCGACCATCGGCTCCAACTTCAGCAACCCGGCCTATGCCGCAGTCGTCAAGTTGACTGGAACCCTCACCCCCAACGTGCTGGTTGAAGCAGCATTCAACTACAACGGCAACAAGATCGCCATCGTTCCTGTGAGCACCGTAGCCGCCGGCTTCACCAAGCCCTCGGGCTGGAACACCGGTACCTACTTTGCAGCAACCAACGACGTGGGCAACCGCATGCCCGACATCACCTGGAGCACGGTCGGCAAGGAATGGGGACCTGGAAACGATCCCTGGACCAACGGCGCAGAAGATTTCGCACCCGTATTCGGCCTCTCCGTCACCAAGGGCAAGCACCAGATGAAGTTCGGCGGCGGCTACAACCGCTACACCAAGAACCAGGTTATCGGCAAGGATTCTGAAGGCGACTACACCTTCGGCGACGGCTGGAACGCTGCAACCTCTACCACCGCTGCCGGTCCCACGGGCCAGCTCACCGGTGACTCCTACCTCGACTTCCTGCTCGGTCTGGCTACCAACTTCAACCAGGCGAATGCCAACCCCATCAATCACTACGTCAACAGCACCATCTCGGCTTACGGCGAAGACAACTGGCATGTGAACGCTCGTTTGAGCATCCAGTACGGCTTCCGCTATGACATGATGCCTCACACGTGGGAACGCAACAACCAGGTTTCCAACTTCAATCCCGCTCACTACCAGCCCGGTCTCACCACCGCAGCCAGCTTCAACGCAGACGGCTCTTTCGCCGCCGGCGCTCCTGGACTGCAGACCAACTCCATCGGCACCTTCTACATGAACGGCGTCGACATTGCCGGTCAGGGTGGCACTTCCACCGCACTGGTCAAGAACGACTACAAGACCTTCATGCCTCGCGTCGGCTTCTCCTACGACCTCTTCGGTAACGGCAAGACCGTTGTCCGCGGCGGTTTCGGAACCTTCTACGAACGCATCCAGGGCAACGACATCTACGACGCAGCCGGCTCGCCGCCTTTCATCAGCCAGCCTTCTGCCAACAATGTCGAATTCACCAACACCTCCTTTAACTGGCAGGCGGGCACCGCTGCTTCCACACCGACCTTCGTGCAGGGCTTCAACTCCCTCAGCACCTACTATCCCGATCCGGCCGTTGCTCAATACAGCTTGGGCGTGCAGCATGAAATCGCTCCCGCGCTCATCTTGATCACGCAATATGTCGGCAACCTCGATTGGCACCAGAACGTCTGGATCCCCCTCAACAACTTCCCGCTCAGCACCCCCTTTGCAACCCGCGCAGCGGCTGCCAACGGTTCGCTCGGCACCGTTCCCACTCTGATCAACAGAACCTATGCTGGTTTCGGCAACATCAACTCGCAGGTAACCACGCAGACCGGTTCCTACAACAGCTTCCAGGCAGGCCTCCGCCAGCAGAACAAGCATGGCCTCAGCTTTGAACTGGATTACACCTATGCCCACCAGATCGATTCCACCCCTGGTAGCGTCGACGTGGACAACAACAACCCCACCCGTAACCCCTGGAACCTGAAGTACGACAAGGGCTCCGGCATCCTCGATCGCCGCAATGTGTTCAGCGGCAACTACGAGTACAAGCTCCCGTTCTTCAACCATGCCGCTGGCCTGGAGAAGAGCGTCCTCGGCGGCTGGGAAATCTCCGGCACGGTCGTTTCCGAAGCCGGCTTGCCCTGGTTCGGCAACGTCGCTCCCTCGAACGTCTACGGCGACACGGTTGGTCTCGGCGGCGGCTACAATATCCGTCCGAACCTGGCCGGCAAGCCTAGCTACGTCAAGCAGAAGAACGCAACCGTGGGCAACGTCAACGGCTACCAGTATGTCAGCAACGCGGGCTTCTCCAAGCCCGTCGCCGGCTGGCTCGGCGGCTCCAACCTGGGCTTCGGCAACATGGGCAAAGATGCTGTGGTCGGCGCAGGCCGTACCAACTTCGGCACCGCGCTCTACAAGTCGTTTGCCTTCGGCGAAGCTGCACATGCAGAGTTCCGCGCTGAGAGCTTCAACACCTTCAACCACACCCAGTTCAACGGACTGTCGGATACCAATCCGCAGAACGCTGACTTTGGTTTTGTGAACAGCGCTCAGGACCCGAGAACCTTCGAACTCGGCGTCAAGATCCTGTTCTAATCAAACCTTCAACCGGGGCGCGGCAGGCTACACCTGCCGCGCCCCTTTTTATTGGGCCTTTCTTCTGGATACGACAGTTTGTAGCGCCGGCCTCCCGGCCGGCTGTAGCGTGGGTCTCCCGACCCACGCCGGCAACCGATTCCTCCTTGAATTCCAGCATGAAGCGCCTTCTTTGACAGCCAGCCGGCTCCGGAGCGTTGCAACATTGATCCAGTTCGCAGTTCCTGAAGCTCGGGGCACTATCCTGCGCCTTTTTCTGGTGCAACGACGGCAGACCCCAACACTTTTTGAGGGCCGGATCAATAGAATTGAAAAGAGCAATCCATGAAAACCCACTTGCATCTGCATATCGGACTCCTGCTGACATTGACTGCAGCAACTTGCGCTGCGCAGATCGCTCCAGCGCCCCGTAGCCAGCGGCAAGCCGCGTTGGACCTGGAGCAACAAGGCCAGAATGCCGAGGCGGAAACAGCCTGGCGGGCCTTTTCCAAGGCGCATCCCGCCGATCCCGAACCCTACGCCCACCTGGGTCTGCTGGAAGCCCGCCAGGAGCACTTCAAGGAAGCTGTGCCCCTCTACCGCAAGGCCCTGGCGCTCAATCCCGCCGTTCCCGGACTGCGCCTGAATCTGGGCCTGGCGCTTTTCAAGGGTGGCGAAGTGAAGCTGGCCATTCCCGAATTCAAGGCCCTGCTCAAGACTGCTGCTCCCGGCTCGCCCGATGCCGCGCGCTTGACCATCCTGCTGGGCATGGCTTACTACGGAGCTGGCGATTACGCGGAGGCCGCCCACTATCTGAAGATCGCCGCCGTGGCCGATCCCCAGAACCTGCCTCTGCGCCTGTCGCTGGCGCATAGCTGTCTTTGGGCCAAGCAATATCAGTGCGTCCTCGACGTCTACCACGAGATTCTGACCCTGAATGCCGAGTCGGCCGAGGCCGATATGCTGGCCGGTGAAGCACAGGACGAGTTGAAGAACCACGCCGGCGCCATCGAGCAGTTTCGCGCCGCGGTCCGGGCCAATCCGCGCGAGCCGGATGTGCACTTCGGGCTGGCCTATCTGCTGTGGAGCCAGCGGCAATATGCGGAGGCGGTGAAGGAGTTTCAGGCCGAGCTGGCCAACAATCCCAATCACGCCCAGGCCATGATCTATGAAGCCGACGCCGAGATGCAGTTGGAACACCCGGAGATCGCCGAGCCGTTGCTGGAAGCCGCCTTGCGCATCGAACCGGGAAGGGAACTGGCACACCTCGATTTAGGCATTCTGCTTGCCGACGCGGGCCACAAGGACGATGCCCTGCGGGAGATGAAAGAAGCCGTGCGGCTGGCGCCGGACGATGTAAATGCGCACTGGCGGCTTGGGCGTCTCTACCGCTCGATGGGGAAGAAAGACGAAGCCAAGGCCGAACTGGACAAGGCCAGCAGCCTGACCAAGGCCACCGACAACGCCCTGATCGACAAGATGAGCGGGGGCCACGCCAACCCAAAGCCATGAGGATCCTGGCTGTCTGGATAGGATGCGAAGCCCCAAAGGACAAATACTAGTTCTTCCGGATCGCCGCCTCAGCGAGCTTCTCGCGGGTCAGCAACTCCGCCAGCGCCTTCTCCGGGCAAATGTGCCGCGCCTCAATGGCATCCACTTCCTCCGTGGACTCCACGGAAGACGCGACCGTCATGAAGCAGAACAGGCAGCGCGTGTTATAGGTTCCATTGTCGTTTTGGGTTCGGTTATACATATCCCCTCGAACAGGTGCACGAGATTCAACGATGGTATCGACGCACCGTTTTTCATGACGTGATCGGGATCACGACTCATTCGAGGCCGAATCCAGCCCGCTGTCCCTATCTTGGGGAAACTAATTCACAGGTTGGTGGTCTGGTTGGCGTTTCGCCGCAGCTGCCAGCAAGGGCTTTGCCCCGCCTGGGGAAACAGCGAAACCGAGCAAGGCACGTCTGCCGTGCCCAGGTAGTCGTACTCCTGCTTGTTCCCCTTGAGCGAAATCACCAGGTAACGGCTCACATTGACCTTGGACACCGGCGAGCCGCGCAGTTTGTAGAGTCCCCAATCGCCAACGTACGTGGCAACGAACACAACCACCAAAACCAATGCCACTCGTATCGACCAGCGCTTCATTCTCGACCTTCCTTGAGTTGGGGCGATTCATCCTTCAGAGCCACGCCGGTCAACTGCCGCTGTCGCGCCCGGGTAAGGTAGAAGGCGAGTTGAGCGGCGGCCCGGGCATAGGTCAGACCCTCCGCGCGGATGTTGGAGATGCAGTTGCGCTCGGCGTCGCTGCGCCCGGGGCGCGGTTCCCATGTGAGGTATGCACCCAGCGAGTCGGCAGAACTCAGCCCCGGCCTCTCGCCGATCAACACAACCGCGATCTGTGCCGCCAGTGCCTTGCCGATCTCGTCCCCGACTGCCACCCGGCCCTGTTCCACGATACACACCGGTGCCAGTTCCCAGCCATCCAGCAGCGGAAGCAGCTCAGCCAGCAGCGGTGGAACATGGCGTTCCACCGCCAGGGCTGAAAGCCCATCCGCCACGACGAATACCAGGGCGGGCACACCGGGTGACTGCCCAACCAGCAGGGTTCTGCTGTTCTCGTCCAACTGGCGGCCCAAGTCGGGCCGCTGTAAATAAGTAGTCCGGTCCAACGCCGCGGAATGCAGACGCAGGATCTTCAGACGCTTGCCGGAAAGATCCTGCAATTCTGCGAGAGACGCGGCAAGTGTCCCAACTTGCAGCCGGGCGTGGACAGCGTCCCGCGCCTGGGCGTGCGCGCGCTGAAAATCGAGCAAGTCGCTTGTGCGCAGGCTTATTCCCGTGCGGCCCAATCCCACCCGAGCTGGCGTCAGGGCGCGCAGGCGAGCGGCCCAGGCTGAAGCATCGGCGGAGACAAGATCGCTCATGCCGGCAACAGCCTTTCCGGGTGCCGCGCCTCAAACTGCAGCCGGCTGAAGCCGTCGCCCGCAATCCACGTCTCAAACTCCGGGGCCGGTTTGAGCCCCAACAGGCGGCGCAGGTAGAGCGCGTCGTGAAAGCTGGTGCTCTGATAATGCAGCATCACGTCGTCGGCTCCAGGCACTCCCATGATGTAATTGACGCCGGCCGTGCCGAGCAGGGTCAGCAGCGCGTCCATGTCGTCCTGGTCGGCCTCTGCGTGATTGGTATAGCAAACATCGCAACCCATGGGCAGCCCCAGCAGCTTGCCGCAAAAGTGATCTTCCAGGCCGGCCCGGGTGATTTCCTTTCCGTCGTAGAGATATTCCGGCCCAATGAACCCCACCACCGTGTTGACCAGCATGGGCCGGAAATGGCGAGCCACGGCATACGCGCGCGCCTCCAGCGTCTGCTGGTCCACACCATGGTGGGCATTGGCCGACAGCGCCGAACCCTGACCAGTCTCAAAGTACATGACGTTGTTTCCGATTGAGCCGTCGGCGCACTGTGCGCCGCGATGGAGCGACCTGCCTGCCTCGTTGGCTTCGCCCAGCAATGCGAGGGTGACGCCGAAGCTGCGGTTGGCGGCCTCGGTCCCGGCAATCGACTGGAACAGCAGATCCACCGGCGCCCCCGCCTCCAGCGCGGCCATCTGCGTGGTGATATGCGCCAGCACGCAACTCTGCATCGGGATCCGAAAGCGCTGGCGAAGTGTCTCAATCGTGCGCAGCAACTGCGCCGTGGTGGCAACATTGTCGCCGGCCGGATTGATGCCCACGACCGCATCTCCGGAGCCCAGTAAAAGGCCGTCCAGGATGGCGGCTGCAATGCCCGTCAAATCGTCGGTGGGGTGGTTGGGCTGCAGTCGCGCGCTCAGCCGGCCCTGCAATCCAACCGTGGTGCGGAAGCGCGTCACGGCGCGGATTTTGGCAGCAACCAGAATCAGGTCCTGGAGGCGCATCAGCTTGCTCACCGCTGCAGCCATCTCCGGCGTCACACCCGGAGCAAGGGCCGCCAGACGATCCGGGGTGGCTTCATCCGAGAGCAGCCAGTCGCGCATCTCGCCTACTGTGAATGAACTGACGGGCTGAAAGGCGGCCGTGTCATGTGTGTCCACAATCAGTCGCGTTACCTCGTCGGTCTCGTAGGGAACCACTTGCTCGGACAGGAAGTGGTTCAGCGGCAGGTCGGCTAGCGCGCATTGCGCCGCTACCCGCTCCTCTGAAGACCCCGCCGCCAATCCGGCCAGTACATCGCCGCTGCGCAACGGGGTGGCCCTGGCCAGCAGCGCGCGCAAGTCTTCAAAGCGATAGCGGGTGTTTCCGACAGTATGGGAAAAAGTCATGCGGTCAGGGCGTTCGCTTCTCCAGAATAGACCAGCGACCAGAGAGCAGAGATCAGCCAGGGCAATCGCATGAAGATTTTGAGACTACAAAACAGCCTCGTGCGATTGCCCTGAAGAGATCGGGGAACAGCCGCGGTGGGCGGAGATCCTCTGGGCAGCAGAGTTTCGACTCTGCGGCCTCCCTTGGATTCCAGACGGCCGCAGACCCGCTGAAGTCAATATCGACGGGCCAAATCAACAGGGACGCCTTGACGATTCACCAGCCAGCAGGCCCTGCACCCGATCTCTGACCTCTGATCTCTGATCTCTGACCCCTGATCTCTGTTCAGTGCGTCATCTCCACCGGACCGGGTCGCGGCGCTTCGGCGCCCTTGCCATTCTCGTCCAGCTTGCCGAAGATCATCTTGCCGCTGGCCGTCTGCAGCACGCTGGTGACCGAGATCTCCACGGCCTTGCCGATCAGCTTGCGGGCGTGATCCACCACCACCATGGTGCCGTCGTCAAGGTAGCCGACCCCCTGGTTGTACTCTTTGCCTTCCTTCAGAATCAGCACGTTCATGTGTTCGCCGGGCAACACTACCGGCTTCAGCGCGTTGGCCAGATCGTTGATGTTCAACACTTCAACGCGATGCAGGTGGGCCACCTTGTTCAGGTTGAAGTCGTTGGTCACCACCTTGGCTTCCCACTTCTTGGCCAGCTCCAGAAGCTTCAGATCCACCTCGCGAATGGTCGGGAAATCGTCGGAAACGATCTGCACCTGGAGGTTGGTGTTGGACTGCATCCGCTGCAGCATGTCCAGGCCGCGACGCCCCCTCTGGCGCTTCGAGCTGTCGGTGGAGTCGGCCACAATCTGCAACTCGCGCAACACGAATTCGGGCACCACCATCATGCCGTCGATGAAGCCGGCCTCGGCTATGTCGGCAATGCGCCCATCGATAATGACGCTGGTGTCGAGCACCTTGGCGCTGCGGCGCGTAGGCCGCTCGCCGCTAAAGACGGTTCCCAGAGCTGCGGGGTTTAGCATGTCTCCCTTGTTGGTTCCCACCAGCAGACCGACGTAGGTCATCAGCAGCAGCACAAAGATCTGCAGCGCCGCCGAGGTTGACCCGGACAATGGCGCCGAGCGCAGCACCAGGCAGAAAAGCGCCGCACCGAAGATACCCAACACACTGCCCACCACCGCCCCGATGAGCCGGCGCAGGCTCAGCGCGCGCACCCGCAGCTCAAACACGATGACCGCGCCCGCCGCCGCTGCGCCAGCCAATCCTCCCACCCAGCCAGCCATGCCGAAAGGGCGAAGAAAATAGCAGACTCCACTCAGAAGCGCGACAAAAAGAAGACGAAAAACAATGAGATCCATACGAGACCAACTGCCGCCGAGGCCGAGAAAAGTGCCTCAAGCTGGGCACAAGTGGCGAGTATCCCCCGCGCCGCGTAGAGTCGTCAAGAGCATCCTTTTAGGGAGCTCCGGAATTGCCATTGGGAACCCGGCTCGCAGGTCCTGCCCAGGACAGATCCAGCCGCATGGAACTACGATTGGCTTACAGGATTGCTCCAATCGAGTTAGCTCAAGACCGCAATCGCCCTGGCCTTCGGTTGTTTGAAGCGGCTCAATAATTTACGGAAAATGCCATGTCCAGGGGTGGGCCGCCCGGAGAGGCTCCCTCAGTCGCCAACGGCCACGGTCCTTGTAATGGCCTTATCGACAAGGCTGACCCGTGCCCTTTCAAAACAGAGCCGAAGTCAACTTCTCTGCAGCGGTAAAAAGCCACGCAGATTTTGTTGCTTTTTGCGGGGGTTGGTGAACCCCCGCATCCCTCCGTATTTGAGATTTTCCGAAGCCCGGTCGGAGCCTGTCTAGGCCACTACGGCCAGTTCGGCCGGCGCCGCACGCATCGTGCCCTTGCGCGGGCCACGCTTGCGGGCGCTCATCACCTTGATGCGCTCCAACAGTTCCTGGGCGGTGAGATTCTTCTTGGCCAGAAGCGCGTCGGCGCCATGCATCTCCCCGGCCATTTTCTGAGGGTCTCCAAGCAGAACCATGGGAACGTGCGCGGCGATACTCTTCAGCCGGTAAACCAGTTGCTTGCCATTCATCTGCGGCATTGCATAGTCCGCCAGCACCAGGTCGACCTGATTTTCAGAGAAAATCTCGATGGCCTCCTGCCCGGTCGAGGCCGAGATCACTCGATATCCGTTGGTTGCCAGCATGAACTTGAGTACGGAAAGCTCTTGTTCGTTATCGTCTACACAGAGAATGATTTTTTTCGGCCGCATGATGAGTGGATACGCTCCTGAATACAATTTGTGGTCCAAGTGCCGTGGCCCGTTAAAGGGCATAATTCAGCGTCGTCCGCTCGAAGGGGCAGACTGGCGCAATTTGATTCCTAGGTCGGAACCGCTGAGTACGCAACGGTCTCCAGGTCGATCTTCCATCCGGTTTGCCGCGCGGAACAGACCCTGGTCCAGGTGGACCCGGCTGTTGCGCAAAACGGTTCCCGGCCTTCGACTCAACGGAGGCTGTTTTTCGCTCGCGGTTAGTTTGTGTTTGCCTGGGATACAGCCGGCTAGCGCGCCGGTGAATTTCCTTCAATGCTTGCCAAGATTACGGTGGATGGAAGGCTGTGAAAAGAGGGAACAGACAGCGAAAGCCCGGCAGAAAAACCACATGAAACAGAACTCAATTGCTTAGAGCCAACACCTGCCGCTACTTGCAAGTGTGAATGCCTGTTGAAAGCGTGTGTATCACGGCAGGAAAAGCCGTCCGTTTGCCACGAAAACGGTGCTGCCCCCTACCCGGACTTTTGTGACCCTCGCCAAATCCGACCCGTTCATCTGGCTTTCACGGCAGGCCGTCAGATATAAATCGCTAGGCCGCCCCATTTCCACTCCTTGCCGCACCGCAACCCTCACATCCGACGCCACCACGCCCCGTTGAACCAGGTAGCCGATGGCGCAACCGGCCGCCGAGCCCGTCGCGGGATCCTCAATAGAATTGAACTGCATTCGGGCGCGCCACTCCCCCGGCCGGTCCTCCGCTGGCGCCAGGACGTAGAACCAGCGAGCCCCCCGCTCCCGCAGCCATACCGTTGCCTCCTGGTGCCGCACCGCGAGCCGCCCCAGTGCCTCCTGGGTGCGCAACACTGCAATGGCGAAAGCCGTCCCGGTGGATACAACCTGCGGCGCCAGGCCCGGGTCCAGATCCTCCAGTTCCAGCCCCATCAGGCGGGCCGCCTCACTCGAATCCAGCTCCGCACCAAACTCCGGATCCCGCTGTGTCATCTCGCCAAACAGAACAGACCTGCCCGCCAAAGAAGAGAATCGCACCGGGACCGGCCCCACGTTCAGCGCCAGCGTCACCGTGTCGTCCACCTCCGTTTCGGGAGCGTGGCGCCTGAGCACACTGGCCGTGCCCAGCGTCGGGTGGCCGGCAAAGGGCAGCTCCTCTTGCGTGGTGAAGATGCGCACCCGCACCCCCTCGGCCTGCTCCAACGCCGCACCCCGCCGCTCCACAAACGTGGTTTCAGACAGATTGAACTCGCGCGCAATGGTCTGCATCTGCTCTGTGCTCAGCCCGGCCGTGTTCATCACCACGGCCAGCGGATTGCCCGCCAGCGCCGTCTCCGTGAACACATCCACGACGAAGTATTGCAATTCCATGGTTGCCCTCCAAAGCCCCATCCAAGAAGCCTCAAACTTATCGGGGTTCCTCGCTTTTTGCAACACTCAACCCCGGGCTCCGCCAACACAAAAGGCCGCGCCTCACACTCGGAGGCAGCGGCCCGATAGGTTGCAATCCTGGAATTTCCTTCGATCCTTGGCGAAGAGAAAGGGGACAAGGAAGGGGGCAAAAGAAATGAGACAAAAAGAATGGGGCCGGTTCAACCGCGTCGGCCAACGCCGACCGGGAACACCGGCCCCTATCAAAGAGGAGGAGAGAGAACCGAACAACACTTTTTAGATGGCGATCAGAGGACGGGGCAAACGTGTCTTGGAACGGTCCAGGAACAGCCGCATGCGCAGAGCTTCGGAGCGCTGCATGGCCACCAGTCTCATCTGGCGGCGGATATGGTCGCAATCTTCGAGAAAGTTAACCTGCGCCTCATCGAACTCGGCGTCCTTCTCCAGGCGGAGGATGCGCTCTTCGACGGTCCGGCGAAACCGGGGACTGATCTCAAACCCTTCGGCAGTAGCAACGTTGGTGATCATGATGACGTCCTCCAGATTAGATTCCCGGGGCTGAAAAGATTTTTTCTACAAGCCCTCAAGGTTTTTCAAGTTGAGCCGATATTAACTAAGACCAACCTTCGATGCAATATTACCGGCGCGTGCCCCTACGGTAATTGAAATGTACTGATTCTGGACAGTCTCCCCCTTAATGGCCTAAATCTGTGTCTATTGTGTCCAAATTGACACGATAGGTGCGCCCAGTTTCTGGCGTTTTCCTCAAAAATTTCCTCCGCTTCCTCTCGTACCCCCTCCTTTTCCTCCAAAAAGTGTCCTCAAACGGCCAAATAAATACCCCGAGCGACTCATTTCGCGGCAAAAACACCCAAAACCACCTCGGTTCCACTATCCAGATGCACCTCTTGCCTAGCCGCTAGTAACGTACCGGAAATTCCCTCAGCCGAGACCGGGCGCTCTCCAGCGGACTCTTTCCGGGACAGGTAGAGGCCTGGTATCGCCGTGGTGCGCACTGTTTGGTCTCCGCTGCTGGCCACCACTTGCCCTGCTTTTTGCCCTGATTGTGTCGAAGAGCCGGTTGCGGGGACATTCCCGATGGTGCCGGCCGAGGGAACCGTCGTCGAGCTATTGGTGGGCGACCCAACCACGGCGCAAGCGCCATGCCAAACCGTACGGCTTTCGTTTACCGAGGAAAATTCGACTCATTCGAAGCAAGTTGGCACATCTTTTGCCCGCTTGTGCAGCCAGGACAACCAGCCAGCGCCGGGAAGATTTTACCCAGGCGAGGCAGATTTGTCGGGTAATTTCCGATTAGCGAGACTCCATACACACCAAGCCCCACGGCCGGCCCTCCGGTCCGTGGGGTTTTGGGAAAAGCGCCAAAAGCTGCCCGACTATCGTGCGGCCGCTACACCAAGCACCATCTGGGTTCCACCGTCCAAGTGGATATTCTGCTTGCTGGCCGACAGCGTGCCCGCCGCCCGGCCCGTGGCGTCGCCCGCAAGCATCACGCCGCGAACGCCCGTCTCATGCGCGGTTACACCTTCTGCCGCGCCGCCGGCGAGCCTTCCGCCCGAGCCCGTTGCATCGCCCGCGAGCCTGCCCGACGCGTTCGAGGTCTCGCCAACTGTCGAGTCCAATCCCGAACCGACGCGTCCGCCACTACTGGCCAATCCACCCACAGCGCCACTTCCACCGCCAGCCAACCCGCCTACTGCGCCGCCACTGCCGCCCAGCAGACCCCCGCCACCGCCGCGGGCCGATCCCAAGGCGCGTCCGCCTCCGCTCACCATGCCTCCGCCACCGCCCAAGGTATCCTCGCCCTCCATGGAGCCAGCAGCAACAGCAGTGGCTGGCGGCGCGATGGAGCGTATTTCGGACCGGATCGGCAGGCTTTGGCCGCCCTTCAACTCGGCCCGGTCAAACTGGATGCCCATCTGCGACCCGGCGCTGCCTTTGCCGTGCGCCTGCACCGAGGTCACGTGGCCCACCAGGCGAGAGCCCTTGGGAATAACAGTCCCATCGGCGGTTTTGGTCGATTGCGTCGTCTTCACCACCACCGGGTCGCCTTCCTTGGCAGACTTCGAATCCAGCTTGCCGACCAACTCGCCATTGACGGGGCGCATCTCGGTGCCCGCTGCCGCAGATCCTGTGGCCGATTCTCTTGCCGAACCCGAAGACCGGCCAACCCCGGCCGAGCCGGTACCGTTCTCCGTGCCCGATCCCTGAACTTGTGCCCCGCGCGAGGTCGCTTGAACACCCGCACTGCCGTTGGCTGATTCGCTGGCGTGAGAACTGGCGGCATTGACGGAACCATCCTGCTGAGCAGACCCATCTGCCCGTTGCGCCAAGAGAGGAAGGCTCGAGAGCGCGCCCAAAGCGACTGCCGCCACGAGCAACTTGGAATTCTTCATTGCTAGATCCTCCACTTTCTCCTGATTTTTCCGGATTGCCATGCCGACTGGTCGCAGATCGGCACAGAACCTTGGATGCGCAATGAAGTGCAAACAGGTTGCCATCCGGCGACTCTTCTGGAGGTGAAGGCTATCTATTTGATGTCTATGGAGTTGGCAGGACGGCAATCGAGGAGGCAAGGGACACTTCCCGGATAGCGCGAGCAGGATTTTCATGCCCGGCTGGGTAAGAAATGCACAGGGGGCCAAGAGAACCTCTCTTTTCCGGAGTCTCTATGGTCCTCGAAAGCTGCGGACTAGAGGATCTCCTTCAGGATAAGGGCGACCTGACGCTTGGCGCTGCCACGCTGCACCGTGAGAATCACCCGCGTTCCCTGCGGTTTCAGAAAGTCCGGGTCATCGCTGAACCAGTCGGGTGCGGGTGGGTGATTGTCAATCGACAGTATCCGGTCGCCCACCTCAAGATGTGCCCGGGATGCGGGGCTATCAGGAAAAACCTTGGAGACAATCAAAGCGTCTCCCGCTTCGGCCAAGTCGGTTTCCAGCCCCGTGACGTTGTAGACGGCCGGCCGGTCCCACGTAGGAGTCTTTTCCATGTAAAGTACGTGGTGCTGCCAGTCAATGGTGGTGGTGAATCGCTGCAGAATGCCCACCCCCACGCGGCCCGCATAGGCGTTCTTCTCGTTGCCTTCGCTGAGTTCGGCAATCACACCGGACATGCAGGCACCCCCAAGGCAAACAGCGCGCATGCGCTCGACCGTGGCCCGGGGGGCGTTGCCATCGGCGCCCTTTGAGAACACCCCCTGATAGTGTCGGGCAAACCGGCGCACAAGGCGATTGCGGCGAACGAACCAGCCATTCAGCCCCAATTCCGGCTCGCCTAAAGCGCCGGTATCGAGCAGGCAATCGCCCGCCTTGTTATCGATACGCATCTTCACGACAATCGACTGCGGGTCCGGTTGCAGATCGAGCTTCTGGCCGGAGCCGGTATAGGAGAAGCGGGCAGGATCGATCAGGATAAGTCGGTGACGCTCGTAATCGGCCTTGATCGCCATGCGGCTGAACAAGTCGAATCCGATCGCTCCGACGATCGCGTAGGACTTGGGCAAAGGAATCGGTATGTTGAAGAAGTCCTGGTCGTTGAGAGTCAGTTCACCGATTCGAAGTTCTTTGACATGAAATGGTTTTGTGTCGATGGTGCCGCCGCTGAGCCCTGTGACGGGCCCGACGATATTGCTGGCCGGCAAATTGAGTTGGGCAACGATTTCGGGGTCAAGAATGCTGACGTTGGCTCCCGTATCGAAGAAGACCTTGAAAGGCCCCTTGCCGTTGATGCTCACTTCAATGACGCTTTGATCGGTGAGAGCGACGGAAGTTTGCCCAGAAGAACCAAAATGAAAGTCCCGCGGTGCTTCCTGGCAGAACTCCCGGACTGGAATCGACAGCATCAGAATAACGAGCGTCATGGCGGGCCGAGAAAGGGTTCTCGACAGCGGAAGTCGCACCCATCGCTTCGCCAAGTGCTGCATGGACACACATTAGCACGCTGGCTCTGGTAGCTATTCCGGACTTTCAACGGTTTCTGCTCAGACGCATGCCAGAGCAGGTCCGTTGCCTGGAAGGGGACGTTTGAGGGTTTTGCCAGGTTCCCACAACGAGAGACCCGAAGCCCCCGCTGTGGGGGGTACTCCGGGCCTCTCGCGCTATTCTTGCGGCGGGGTGGCGAAGTAGCCTTTGCGGACCTGCACTTTCATGCCGTCGCCGCAAGCCACGCCCAGATGCCGGAAGGTGCCGTCGAGCTTGTCGTTGATGGGCGTATAGCTGGCAACGTACTGCGTCCGCAACTCGTCTTCGATCTGCTGGAAGGCGGCTTCCAGTTTCTTGCCGTTATTGCCCACATTGATGAGCCGGCCGCCGGTCTCCTCGGTAAGCCGCTTCATGGGCGAAAAGCCGTAATAGCCGATTCCCTGGCTCAGGTAGCCTTCCACGTCGGCAATCAGAATCACGTAAACCAGGATGTTGGACTTCTGGGCGGCAGAGATGGCCTCGCCAATCTTGTATTGGCTGCCCTCGTCTTCGCCGTCCGTCAGCAGGATCATGGCCTTGCGGCCTGTTTCCTGGTTCAACTTGTTCTTGGAGGCTAGAACCACGGCATCGTAAAGCACCGTGCCCTTGGGGTCGCCGATGGTGGGCACAGTACCCCCGCCGGCGCCTGGAATGCCCCCTGCGCCGTTGCCGCCGGCGGTGTTGATCTCCGCCTTGGCTAGCGCCCGCGAAAGCAGCCGAGGGCTGTTGGTGTAGTCCTGCAGCAGATCCACATTCACATCGAAAGAAAGGACAAATGCCTCGTCTTTTTGCCGAACCACCCGCTGCAGAAACTGGCTCCCTACGTCCTGCTCCAGAGACAATACCCTTTGTTGGCTGCCCGAGGTGTCCAGCAGAATGCCCAGGGTGAGTGGCTGGTTGGTTTCAGCCACAAAGGTTTTCAGCTTCTGCGGAACCTTGTCTTCGCTGACCGTGCAGTCGTCCTTGGTCAGGTGCGGGACGAGGTTGCCCTGTTTGTCCTTCACGGTAAAGAAGACATCGACCAGGTTGACGTTCAATTTGAAGGTGGCCACCGGCTCGTCCTCGGTGGCCTGGGCGGGCGCTGTGCTCACCGGCGGCGCATCGGGAGAGGGGGCAAGCTGGGCCCAGGCCACCGCGGGCCACACCGGCAGACTCGACAAGAGAACGGCAACTCCGAAAGCTACGCGCATACGCTAGGTTAGACGGAAACAGCATGGTGAAGGAAGCACCGGCAAAGAAGTTGCCGCCCGTAGGGCAACCAGCACAGCTCTGGCGCGTCTGATACTCTGACGAGTGCAGCCGTAGGCGCCTTTTGAGGCCGTGCGGCGGCAACCGCAGGCCGGCTCGGGGACTGAATTCCAGGCGCAGGTTCCACTGAGAACCGGCAACTGATCTCTGAGTGCGGGCACGGCATTTGGAGGAAGACATACCTGTGAAGCTTGGTCTAACGGCAATCGCGCTTGCGGCAATTCTGACTATGGGCCCACTGTTGACTCCCGCAGCGTTGGCGCAACAGCAACCTGCAGTCCCCGACGCACCCACACCCCAGGCGCTTCCGCCGCTCTCCGGAGTGGCCAGCACTCCCATTACGCCGGGCAAGGGCGTTGGAACCGAGCCACCGGAGTCGGCCACCTCCTCCTCCACCACGACTACCGAGCAGACCGCGCCCAGCAGCCAGGCGCCTACGAACGAGGTCAAGGACACGTTTCAGACCGCGCCCCCGGAAACCGCCGACGTGCAGGAGATTGGCGCGCGCCTGGTGGTGAACGCCACCTACGTCGAAGTTCCGGTCACGGTAAAGGACCCCAAGGGCAAGCTGGTCGCAGGGCTGAGCTGGCGGGACTTCAAGGTCTTCGAAAACGAGACCCGCGAGCCGATCCGCATCTTCACCGTCGATCCCTTCCCGCTTTCCATCAGCTTCGTCATCGATCAGAGCCTCACCTCCGACGTGATGGCCAAGGTCAACAACTCGCTGGGAGCCATCCAGGGCGCGTTGACCCCCTATGACGAAGTGGCTGTGTTCTCTTACAGCAACGGATCGCAGGAGCGCACCGGCTTTACCGGCGCGCAGAGCAACCGCCTGCCCGCTGTGCTGGCGCTGACCAAGGCGACAGGCAGCGAGATGTTGGTGCCCATCAACGATGGCCCCTTCGCCAGTTGCAACATCCGCGAGAACGGCAATTGCGTCGATCCCAACATTCAGTCGGGCCGCTCGGCCGGGAACGGCACCTGGGTCAGCATCCCCAAGGAAATTCACACCCTGAACGACGCGATTCTGGCTGCCGCGAAGGAATTGTCGACCCGTCCCAAAGGCCGCCGCCGCATCATCTATGTCATCTCCGACGGCAAGGAATACGGCAGCAAGGCCACCTACAAGGAAGTGCTGCGCTACCTGCTGACCAACAAGATTGCGGTCTACGGCACTGCCGTGGGCGACTCGGCGCGCTGGGGCGAGGGCTACGTGAGCCGCCTTCACTTGCCCTTCACCATGTACGACAACGAACTGGCCAAATACACCCTGGCCACCGGCGGCACGTTGGATTCCGAGGCATCGACCAACGGGATCGAGAAGAGCTACGCCAAGATCGCCGAAGAAGCCAGGACCCAGTACACGCTCGTTTACGCCAGCCACGAATCGGTGTACGACGGCAAGTATCGCAAGATCGACGTGCGCGTAGACCGGCCGGGGTTGGAAGTGATCGCCAAGCCGGGCTACTATCCCTCGGCCTCGGACACCCACTAAACCGTGACCCCGTCAGGTACCGCTGCCGGGCTGGGATTGATGTCGGCCGCCACATGGGGCGGATCGGACTTTGTGGGGGGAATGGGCGCCCGTCGCGCGCCCGCCCTGCTGGTCGTCATCTCCGGCCACCTCTTTTCATTTCTGGTGTTGTTGGCGCTGTGCGTAGCTACGCATAGCACCCAGGCGGGATTGCGTCCGTTGCTCTTTGCTGCCGTGGGCGGCTTTGAAGGCGCCGTCGCGCTGGCCGTCTTCTACCGCGCCCTGGCCATGGGCGCCATGGGGCTGACAGCGGCCCTCACCGGCCTGTTGACGGCGTTGGTCCCGGTCCTGTTTTCGCTCGTTCACGAGGGCTTGCCGACCGTCCTGACCATGGTCGGACTGGCCATGGGGCTGGGCGCAATCTGGCTCATTACCCATACGCCGGCCTCCAATGACTCTGAAGCCACGAAGCGCGGAACCCCTCCGCTGGCCCTCTTGCTGGGAGCACTGGCCGGATGCGGCTTCGGCACGCAATTGATTCTCTTCAAGATGGCCGGCAGCGCCAACGTTTTGTGGGTCATGACTTGGGCCCGCGCCGCGGGTGTTGCGGCCATCCTCCTGTGCCTGCTGGTGATGCCGCCCAAGGGCCCCTGGCGGGGATTCTGGCTCACCGGCATCGTTGCGGGATCGCTGGACACCATCGGCAACCTGTTCTATCTGGAGACCACGCGCTGGGGAAGGCTCGATGTGGCCGCCGTGGTCTGCTCGCTCTATCCGGCAGGCACCATCCTGCTGGCGGCCCTGGTGCTCCGCGAATGGCCCACTCGCCGCCAATTGGCAGGGATGTGCCTCGCTCTGGCCGCCGTGGCCCTGATGAGTCGATAGAAGAGTTCAGGATGCCTGAGGATTTTCCCCGCGCGATCGCCTCAGTTCCTTCAGAACCGGCCAATCCGAGAAGCTGAACCAGAGAAGCACGACCAAGTTGACGTAGGGAATCAGCAGCAACAAGCTCAACGCGGGCGGGTACCCGGCCTTTTTGAATATCTGCCAGAACGGCACGAATAAAAACAGCAAAATGATTCCCACAACGATGAGGTGCCAGGGTTGCAACAAGTCTCCCACGATCGAGCCTCTTTCAGGTTCCTAATCCCGCCCGGAGCCAATGTGCGATCACAGCGATCTGCCATAGGGCTGGTACAGGGATTTCTGTTTCCTGGCAATTATAGGCGCAGGCTTCGGGGATCGAGAGCGCACGGAATTTATTTCCAATGAGTGACTTCGGTTAACTCGAAAGGAGCGCCGCACAGACGCGCAAAAGGCCGATGCACACGCAAAGGCCTTTTGTAAAATCAATGGATCGAGTACCGCCCGCAATCCATAACCTGCTAGAACAGTCCGTTATCCACGGGCCTTGCAGGATCGGCAAACAAAGTCCGCCACCTTGAATCCCTGCGGATTCTCAAATTTCTCGCCACAGCGGGTGCAAATCACGTATTCCATCTCGCCGCTTGCAGCAGGCCGAACACTAGCCGTAGCGACTGGGGACGGCGCGGCTGGCGGAGCCGGCGTCGGGTCGCTGATGCCCTTGACACCCTCTTTGAAGCCCTTCAAGCCTTCGCCCAATCCTTTGCCCAACTCCGGAAGCCGTTTGGCCCCGAACAGTAGAAACGCAACCACGGCCAGAACGATCAGGTGCCATGGCTGAAGTAGATCGCCCATTGTCCCTTCCTCAGCGCACCGCGCAGAGCCGGCGCGCACAATTACTGGTTCATTGTCGCACAAAGGCATGGAACCGCGCAGAGCCCGCAGCCGGCTTCAATTCACTTGCGCCGGTCTACCCAGGCGCTCGGTCACCATGCTGTAAAAAGCCCGCAGGTCCTCTTCTTCGCCCGCCGTGAGGCGGCGGTAGACCTTCATCAGCGGAAACAGCCTCGACCCGCGCACGTCCACGGCTGGAACCGCGACCGCACCGCCGGGATAGGGAGTCATCTCCCAGCCTCCGGCATAGCGGCGGCGCAGAACCTCTCCCAGGTAGCTGCCCCACAGGCGTACCTCGAAATCCAGATCGAGCTCGGGGCTCTCGCTCACCAGCACCAGGATGTCGTCCAATGCGTCGATCGATTCCGAGCTGAAGTCCAGGCGCTGCTTGAAGTCGGTGCGGGCCAGCTCGACCGCGGCTTGCGCATACCCTTCCATCATGGTCCCCAGGTCGGGGTAAGCCGACGACTCCAAACGTTGGCGCAGCGCTTTGATCACACTTCAGGATAACCGCCAACAGCGGAAAAGCGCGCCATGAAAATGGAATAGGGCGTCTTGGTTGTGGCAGACTGAGAACAGGTGCGGAGGGATCGACTTTTGAAGACCATCAACGTTCTGGTGCTGGCAGCCGTAGTGGCCTTGTCGGCCTGCAAGCCCCATCAGGAAACCCCGGCGCCCTCCGTGAATCATGCCCTCTATCCCGAGCCGGAGCAGGCGCCTGCCGACTTGGCCGCAGCGCTCAAAACCGCCGCAGCCACCCATAAGCGCATCCTGGTGGACTTTGGCGGCAATTGGTGCGGCGACTGCCAGGTGTTGGACATCTACCTGCACGCCCCCGCCAACGAAGCGATTCTGGAGCAGAATTTTGTCCTGGTCCACGTGAACATCGGGCACATGGACGCCAACCAGGAGATTGCCGGCCGCTACGCCGTGCCGCTGGACAAGGGGGTTCCAGCCATGGCCGTGCTCAACGAGAAGGGCGAGTTGCTCTATAGCCAGCGCGGTGGCGAATTTGAATCCATGCGCCGCATGGACCCGGCCACGGTCACGAGCTTCTTGGTCCAATGGGAGCCGCAGCAGGCAGGCTGCTCGGCGGCCAAGGTGAATTGCTAGATAGCAGCCGGTCAGCTCAGCGGCGTCAGCTGCTTGGTGTTCTGATAGGTATAGATAATCCGGTGCGCGACGGTGATGGTCGACAGCACGGCCAGCACCCAGAGCGCCGGGGCCATCACGCCCGCCCAGTTGAACAGCGCGCCCAGGATCACCAACACGATCCGTTCCGGCCGCTCCATGAAGCCCACCTTGCACTGGCCGATCAAAGCCTCGGCGCGGGCCCGGGTGTAGCTCACCATGAGCGAAGTCACCATCACGAAGGCCACCAGAACCACGTAGCGCATGCGGTTGATGCGGCCGTAGTAGACCAGCAGGCCGAAAAAGAGCACCACGTCGGAATAGCGGTCGATGACCGAGTCGAAAAAGGAACCGAAGACGGTGACCTGGTTGTTGCGGCGGGCGACACGTCCGTCGAGCATGTCGAAGGCGCCGGCGGCAAAGATCACCAGGCCGGCGTAGAAGAACATGATGCCGGAGTTGGCGGCGTTGGCGTGGCCGAAGAGGAACGCGGCCACGATGTTGATGGCCAGTCCGATGGCGGTGAGGGCGTTGGGAGAGATGCGGGTGAGCGCCAGACCGTGTACGAGGCGATCGAGGAGCCAGCCGACCGTGCGGCCAAAGGCGCTAGTCCAGGTCATTCCAATCTTCCTTACTTCTGCTCAGTCGCGGCGCCGTTGGCCCCGTTCTTCTCGGCAGCCTCGGCTTCATCGTGAATGGTGGTCAGTTTCAAAATCTCGAGTTCCCGCTTGCCGTTGGGTGTCACAATGGTGGCCACGTCGCCCACCCGCCGGCCCACAATCCCGCGCCCAATCGGCGAAGTAGTGGAAATAAGCCCTTTGGAGACGTCCGATTCCTCGCTCGTTACGAGGCGATACACGATCTCTTCGTCCTTGGTGGAGTCGTAGACCACCACCGTGGAACCGAAACCGGCCTTGTCGCGGGGAATGTTGGTTAGATTGACCAAGGAGAGTTCGGCCATGCGCCGCTTGAGCTGGCCCAGGCGCGCATTGACGAACACCTGGCGTTGCTTCGCCATGTGGTATTCGGCGTTCTCCGAGAGGTCTCCCATGGCCACGGCTTTCTTGATCTCCGCGGGAAGCTCGTGGGCGAGCTCGTGCTCCATGATCGCGATCTCTGCGAGAAGCTGCTTTTTAATGTGCTCTGGCATCCTGGTTCCGTGAGCGGTGAGCGAGTCAGCTCAGTCCGCGTGAGATAGAAGAACTTGAACTCTCATTATACGCGGGGACGCAGAAGCAGGGACCAGGGATTAAGGATCGGGGAACAGGGTGCCTGCGCGCCCCGGTCCGCTCTGGGGGCCACAAGGCCCTATTCCAGAGGCTCGGTTTCGGGATCGCCCGAGCCCAACCCTGATCCCTGTTCCCAAGTCCCTGCTCCCTGATTCTCCATGAATGACTGCAAAATAAGCGTTGCGGCTACCTGGTCAACCACCTTCCGGTGCTCCTGGCGGGCGTGTCCGGCTTCGTACAGAATCTGGTGGGCTTCGCGGCTGGTCAGGCGCTCGTCCCACAAATAGATGGGCAGCCCGGTCAACTCGCCCAGTTCGGCGGCAAAGGCCTGGGTCTTCACCGCCTGCGGGCTCAGGTCGCCGGAAAGGTGCACGGGGTTGCCCACCACGATGCCCACCACGCCGAAGCGCCGCGCCAGGCGCCCCAGCGAGCGCAGATCCTCGCGGCGATTGTGGCGTCGTTCCAGCGTCAACACCGGCTGCGCAGTCAAGCCCAGCTCGTCGCTCACAGCCACGCCGATGCGTTTGTTGCCGATGTCCAGAGCAAGATAACGAGGGCGCAATTCGAGCATGAGACTCCTGAATTTGAGCTTACAGGGAAAGAACGGCTGCACCGCGGAACTGCCTGAAAGCTCCCTCCGGCGAAGAAATGCCCGGCCAGTCCGAACCGCTCCCGCTACAATCGAATGGATAGGGTCTCATCAGCGATCCTCAACGTCTCATAACCAAACGAAGGGTTGACCGCAGCGAATGGTGCGCCGCAGACGATATAGCAGAAAACAGAAGAGTTCTGGCACGGCGCGTGTGGCGCTGTCCATGCTTCTGCTGTTGCTCGCCGGAGCGGCGGCTGTTGGCTGGTTTGTCTTTGTGCCGTTCGGGCCTGACAAGGAGACCTTTGTCGATCTGCCTTCGGGCTCCTCGGCCAGGGCCATCGGTCAGGCACTTCAAGCCTCAGGGGTTGTGCGCAACCAGTACGCCTTCGATCTGCTGCGCATCTGGAAGCGGGGCCGGCTGCGGGCCGGCGAGTACCGCTTCGACCATCCTGCCAGTGCCCTTGAAGTGTACGCACGGATCGCCCGCGGCGATGTATTCACCCGGTCGGTAACCATCCCCGAAGGCGCCAGCATCTTCGATATCGCCGTCAAACTGGAACAGGCGGGCATCGGCCAGCGTACTGACTTCCTAGGGACAGCGGTGAAACAGGCTAGCCTGGTGGCCGATCTCGACCCGAAAGCAACCAGCCTGGAGGGCTATCTGTTTCCTGACACCTACCACTTTCCCCGCAAGGCCACATCTGCGCAGATTTGCGGCACCATGGTGCGCCGCTTTCGCGCCGTGGCTGCCCAACTTGGCCTCAAACGCAATTTTCATGCGGTGGTCACCATGGCTTCGCTGGTTGAGCGGGAGACAGCGGTGGATGCGGAGCGGCCCCTGGTGGCCAGCGTGTTTGAGAACCGGCTGGCCAAGAACATGCCCTTGATGACCGACCCTTCGGTCATTTACGGACTGCAGTTGGAAGGCAACTGGCGGGGAGCGATCTACCAAAGCGACCTGGGCCGCAACACGCCCTACAACACCTATCTGCATGAAGGACTACCCCCTGGGCCGGTGGCCAACCCCGGCGTGCGCTCGCTCCGCGCGGCCATGGAGCCGGCCAAGACAGACTTCCTCTATTTCGTTGCAGCCGGCGCCAATCCCCAAGGGAAGTCTTTGTTTGCCAAGACTCTCGACGAGCAGAGCCACAACGTAGCCGGCTACCGCCATGCCGTGAAAAAGGCGGGTGGCCGGTGAACTTGCGTTTGCGCCCTACCACCACTGCTGCCTTGGTCTTCCCGTTTCTGCTGACGGGCTGTTTGCTGTTTCCCACCACCCGCAAGCTGCCCATACCAAAGGGGCCGCTGGTGGTGCAGAACAAGACGCCCGAGGACTTGGTGGCGCAACTGAACGACCGCTGGAATGCCTTCACGTCGCTTACCGCAAAGGTGGAGATGAAGGCCAGCGTCATCAAGTCAAAGGAAGGCTTGGCCAAGGACTATTCCTCGGTCACCGGCCACATCTTGATTCGAAAACCCAAAGACCTGCGCGTGCTGTTCACATATCTTGGCGTGCGCGCCTTCGACATGGTTTACGACGGCAGACGCTTCACGCTGTATATTCCGCCCAACAGCAAAGTGATCCGCGGGTCCAACGCGGTGAAGAAGAAGTCGGCCAATACCCTGGAAAACCTGCGCCCCGAGTTCTTCCTGGATGCCATGATTGTCCGCGGCCTGGAGCCGGACGACCACTATTCGGTCACCTCCGCCTCCAAGATGGACGAAGACGCCGCCAAAAAGCACCTGGTGTCAGTGCCCGAATACATCCTGAGCATCACCCTGCCCAAGCCAGGGACCCAGGAAGAGATTCCCAAACGCGTGGTTTACTTCCACCGCGACGACCTGCTGCCTTATCAACAGGACATTTACGATGCCGAGGGAAATCTCGAAACTCAGGTCTTCTATTCCAATTATCAGAATTTCGATGGGGCCAATTACCCGTCGTCGGTCACCATCAAGCGCCCGCTGGAAGAGATCCAGGTGATTCTCACTGTCGATAGCGTGAAAGAAAACGTGCCCCTGAGCGACGACCAGTTTTCCATCAAGATTCCCGAGGGAACCAAGACGCAGGATCTGGACTAAACAGGGTAGCTTCGAAGGAATTGTGCCTCCCCGACCCTTTGACCGCCCACTTCGCAGCGGCATAAACAGCATGTGAGTCGTGGAATCCCTCCTAAACGGGTGCGCCAAAAAGCACCGATTAGGGCTTAACAAGCTGTGAAACAAAAGGGAACTTTTGGGCAAATGCGCCCCAAAACCGTACCTCCGGGGCCAAAGCCCCGTTGTTTCATCACGATCGAATCCAGCATGCGCGCCTATTCCTGGCGGGGATGCGCGCCGCTCGCAGGCAGACGCAAGTTCCCATTCTGCAACATTTTGCATACGCCAAAGTGATTCGATTCGGGCCGCTGCCGATAAGAGCTTAAACGGGCCCTGCACCACACTACACGCGACACTGGATTGAACCCGATGAAGATGCTGGCTGCAGCGTTCACCGTCGCTTTTGGCACATTGGTCTGGGCATCGCCTCCCGCCACGCTGACTTCGTTGAGCGCCATTCACGCCCTGGACAATGCGCAGGCCAGCCAAGGACTGCCCGTGGACTTCGAGGCCACCGTGACCTATTACCGGGGCTGGGAAACCACACTGTTTGTGCAGGATGGAGACGCGGGCATCTATGTCTATTTTCCGACCGACATGGGGGTAATTCCCGGCGATCGGATCAGGGTTGAAGGAACAACGCTGCCGAGTTTTAAACCCTTCGTCTTCGCCAACCGCATATCGGTGCTCGGCCACGGAGCTTTGCCAAAGCCGGTGCCCGTTACCTTCGATCAGATGGCCCATGCCCAAACCGACTGCCTGTTTGTGACCGTGCAGGGCAGGGTTCACGCGGCGGATATTCTGGCGGGGACGCGGGACTCCATCCGCCTCCGCTTGCGGGTTGACGGCGGTTATATCAACGCCAACGTGGACGGAAACGATACCTCCGCCTTGGAACAGCTGCTGGACGCCGATGTCGAACTCGTCGGCGTGGCTGCCGAAGAGTTCGACAGCAAGATGCAGCAGACGGGTATTCTGCTCCACCTTCAATCGTTGAACGATGTCAAAATTCTCAAACGCGCCGCTACCAACCCTTGGTCTCTGTCACCCACTCCCATGGATCGCGTTCTGGCCGTCACTCATACTCAGGATTCCACCCAGCGGGTTCTGGTGCACGGCGTCATCACGTACTACCAGCCTGGCAAAGCCGTGGTGCTGCAAGATGGCAAGAAAAGCATCTGGGTCTCGACCCACACGCGGGTCCCCTTGCGCATCGGCGACCTCGCCGACGCAATCGGCTTTCCTGAGGTTCACGACGGATTTCTGAACCTGGCACAAGGCGAGATTCACGATCTGCTAATCCAGGCTCCCGTGCAGCCTTTACCTACCACCTACCAGAAGCTCACACCTTTCGGGGTTGCTGCGTCTCTGGGAAACGGCCATCACTACGATCTGGTCTCCATCGAAGGGCGGGTGGTTGCCCAGGTTCGCGAGGCATCGCGCGACGAATATGTGTTGGCTACCGACGGCAAGCTGTTTTCCGCCATCTATCGCCATGCGGGTGGCGACGTCCCGCCTGCCAAAGAGACACCGGTCGGCTCCACCATACGGGTCACAGGCATCTGTGTTCAGGAGGACTCGAGTCCCTACGCACCCGACGTCCCCTTCTACATCCTGCTGCGCTCATTCGACGATATCGACGTAATTGCGCAGCCTTCCCCGCTGAATATTCGCAACCTGGTCATCGTGGTGGGGCTGCTCCTGGCGGGCATGGCCATCGTCGGCTCCAGAGGTTGGGCTCTCGAGCACAAAATGCGACGGCAATCCGCAGCCCTTTCGGCACGCAACAAAGCCGAGGCCGAGTTGGAGCGCCGGCGTAGCCACATTCTCGAAGACATCAATGGGAGCCGCCCCCTATGCGACATCCTGGATGAAATCGCCTCGATGTCTGCAGCCGTGCTCGGCGGTGCACCTTGCTGGTTCGAGATTGGCGATGGGTCGAGATTCGGAGATCGTCCACAGCAACTCAACAACCACCGAGTTGCCCGCGCCGACCTTGATTCTTGTCCCAATATCGAGGCAGGCTCGTTTCTCGCCGCGTTCGATCCGGATGCTCCGGCATCGCCTCGAGAAAGTGTGACCCTGAACGATGGCGCAAGACTGGCCACTCTGGCCATCGTGACGCGCAGCCTCTACTCCGATCTGCGCCACCGCTCGGAATTCGACCAGTTGACCGAACTCCCCAATCGGTTTGCGCTGGAGAAGTTCATGCAGACGAAGATCGAGGAGGCGCGGGAGAATGAGATCCTCTTCGGATTGATCTACATCGACCTGGATAAATTCAAGCAGATCAACGACACCTGGGGGCACCAGACGGGCGACCTCTTTCTGCAGGAGGTCGCCATGCGCATGAACCGGCAGCTGTTGGGTGAAGACATGCTGGCCCGCCTGGGTGGAGATGAGTTCGCCGCGGTGGTGACGCTACAGCACCGCTTCCCGGACCTGGATCGGATCGTCGCCAGACTGGAAAGCTGCTTCGAGGATCCTTTCCTGATTGAGGGACATACGCTTCAAGGCGCAGCAAGCATTGGCGTGGCTCTATTCCCGGATGACGGAGAGACGCGGGAAGAATTGCTGAGGGCCGGTGACGCCGCTATGTATGTGGTGAAGCATACCAAGGAGCCGTCGGAAGTCTAATCGGGTTGTTGTCGAAGCCGCTTTATCGGTTGGATCGAGAACAGCTTTCGGGAATCCAGAAAGACGCCACCGTCTGTCTGGCTCTCTAGCCTCGTCGCAGGCAATCGCAGGAACGTTTTCTGTT
>Ga0181520_10001392_pt1 | contig 49247 bp, 39 predicted proteins | sample PEATcosm2014_Bin_29_FD_132451 | JGI IMG/M metagenome (GOLD analysis project Ga0181520, IMG submission 132451) | Peatland microbial communities from MTU Mesocosm Facility, Houghton, MI, USA - PEATcosm2014_Bin02_30_metaG | ecosystem: Environmental > Terrestrial > Soil > Wetlands > Peat | place... | reverse complement strand
TTTTCTCCGTGCTATGGAAGAAGATTTTTCCTTTTCTCCATTTTTCGGGATCTTTCAGCTCAAACGGTTAACCACTGTAGCTTAAACGTTTGAGTAGAACGCGCTGAAGACCCCTAACACCGAGCCGCAGCACATTAAATTCCTTGATCGCATCTCTTGTCAAGCCCGTATTTCTAGAAATCTCACTGGTACTGGACAAGGGACAGGCTTGGGGGTTGGAAGTGCTAGAAAATGGCCTAGTTTCCTGACCGCTCCTACGGTGGGTCACTTCCAAAATAAGAAGGACGAGGGAGCAAAAAGAGGGCGTTCGCTGCTCCCCCAAGAGAGATGTTTCACAAAAACCCTTTACTTATCGCAGGTGCTCGGGTTCGCGGAGCCGTCATTCCTCCCCGGAGGCTTCAGAGGGACGTTTGGGCGCGCTTCACCCCGAATTCGTCCGCACGCATTCGGGCGGTGTCCCGCAGTTGGCAAGCCGTGGTCTCCAAAAAAGTTTCGTTGCTAACGCCTGGAGAAGGCGCGAGACCCGACTTTGCGCGGATGGCAGCAGCGATTTTTTGAGCAATAGCGTCCCGAGTCGGCAGGCTCATGTCCAGCCGACGAGAGAAGAACTCTTCGAGCACCCCGAGATCGGCAGGCGAGAGCCGGGCGATACCCGGAGCACAGTCGACTGGATGGGCCAAATGCCGCTGCGGGGCCGAGGCGCCGGATGCGAAGCTTGGCGCCGTGAAGGTCCGGGCTGCCGAGCCGCTCCAAAGCGGCGCTCCGTGATCGCGGTCGTGCACCACCAGCGTGCCGGCGGCAAGGTCGCCCAGACGCTGATGGCGATCGCTTATGAACATCGCGATGACCCCGACCGCATTCAGAAAGAGGGGCTGCATATCGATACAGCGAATGAAATTGCGAGCCATGGACTCGAACAACCCAATGGCCCGGCCGGAGCGCTGAATGACGCGAATCCCAGCAACGCGCTTTCCGGGCGTCCGGCCGCCACAGAAAGCCTCAAACAGTGTGAAGTAACCCCACATGAGCAGGAAACTTGCCAGGATCGCGATGGCGGACGCCCACTGTTCCGAAGTTCTTGAAAATTCGCGAATTCCGGGCAGAAAGAGCCGAAGAAAGAGCCATAGAGTGCCATAGAGGGCTAAGAGGATGAGGTAATCGATCAGCAAGGCGACGAAGCGGCTGCCGATGAAGGCCAAGGGCAGTTCGATGGCCACCAGTTCGGGGGTGTCGATGCTAAGCTGATCTGAATTCGGACTCATGGCGCAAATCGTCTCCAACCAGTTGATAGAAAAACGGCGGCCGCATTGGGAGCGGTTGGCTTTACTGTTGGCCCATTCCGATGCCAGCAGCCTGGACCGGTTCTCCCGCGCGGAGTTGCAGGAGATGGCCCTGCTGTACCGCCAGGTGGCCGCCGACCTTTCGGTACTCCGCCAAGACCCAACCGCCCGCAGCCACACCGAGTTTGTCAATCAGCTTCTGGCTCGCGCTCACCATATCATCTATTCAGGGCGGAAGACTAATCTGCTCACCCTCTTCCGCTTTCTCAAGGACGACTATCCGGCCATCTTCCAGCAGCAGCTTGGCTTTGTTCTGGCGTCCTCCCTGGTCGCGGTGGCCTGGGGATTGTTGGGCGCAGCGATCACTACAGCGCGGCCGGAGTTCATGCGCCACTTTGTCGGTCCGCAAATGATCGCCACCATGGAGCGCCACGAGATGTGGACCCACTCGATTGTGGGTATCGCGCCCCAGGCCAGCAGCGCCATCATGACGAACAATCTCACCGTCAGCTTCGTCACCTTCGCCGGAGGGATTTCGTTTGGTTTGCTGACCTTTTTCTCACTTTGTTCCAACGGGATGATGCTGGGGGTGGTTGCGGCAGCCTGTCATCACTATGGCATGTCGTTGAAGCTATGGAGCTTCGTCGCGGCGCACGGTTCGCTTGAGCTGCCCTCGATTCTGATCGCGGGCGGCGCCGGTTTCCGGCTGGCCCATGCGATGCTCTTCCCCGGCGTCCTGCGCTGGAAGGACGCGGTAGCGCGGGGCGGTATCGAGGCCACCAAGCTGGTCTCGGGAATCATCCCACTCCTGGTCATTGCGGGCTGTCTGGAGGGCTTCTTCTCGCCGTCACAGGCCCCCAACTGGCTCAAATTCACCGTCGGAGGCTTGCTCTTCACTTTGCTGAATCTGTGGCTCTTGCGGCCGTTGAAGGAACCCGCAGCCTGACGGGTTCGCTCCCCGACTCGCCCTACGAGTGTCTCTGCGCCCAGTCGCGGGCCCGGTCGAAGCGCTCGCGGTCGCGCCACACGCTGCGCTCCCAGTGGTCGCCGATCAAATCGAACTGCTGCCGCGCCACTGCGGCATCGCGGAATTCGTAGGCAAAGTAGGCGATCTCATTCTTGAGCCAGCGAGTGGTTCCATACTGCGCGGTCAACGCCTGGTACCCTCGCTGAATTCGCGGCCAGTCCATCTCGTGCGCCTTGAAATCTTTGCCGTTCTTGCCGATCAGCGCGGTCGCGATGTGGAAATAGACCACGTCGCCCTGCTCGCCGCCCACATTGTCCGCGGCGGTTTTGGCGAAAGCCGAGGCCTCGCCCGGTTTCCCGTCCCACTTGGGCAACAAGTAATTGGCCATCTGCTTGTAGAGGTGGAAGTACTCCGGTTCGAACTGGATGCCCTGTTCGAAGACTTCTTTCATCTTGGGCTCGTCCCAGTCCTGGGCCAGGCCGACAACCATCATTTCCGAGTACCACTGCGGGCACCGCTCGTGCAGGTTGGCCGCGGCCTTCAAGACCGACAAGGACTCCTGTATCCGCTGCCCAAACAGGCGCCAGCCCTCCGCCGTCACCGTATCCGCCATGCCGTTGCCACGCGCCACCCACGCCCAACGATGCAGACTGGTGGCCAGCGCGACCCGCGCGGTAATCGACTCCGGCTTCTGGGCAATCCAATGCTTCAAATGCGCCAGGTGGTCGAGGGTGTCCTTATCGGTGAGCATTGGCTTGTCGAGCGCGCCGTAAAAGGAGGTCAGTTTCCATCCCCCGCCGGGGAAACGTGTCTTCTCGCTGCGAAATTGCGCGGCCATGCGGTCCAACTCGTCGAATTTTTCCTCCACCAGATCGGTCTCGATCAGTCGCGACCAGTTTGCCCCGTGGAGAGTGCCCTCATCTTGCTCGGAGTCCACGGAAGCTGCAGCAGCCGCAGGCTCCTGCGCGGGCAGCGATTTTGAAAGAAAAATGAGGGATGGAGCCAGGACAAGAAGGGCGGCAAATCTGGACGCGTTCACGAGCGAGCCTCCTGAAACGATTCCATCATAGCCCGTCCCGTCCGCCGGTGCAGTTTCATTCGCAAGAAAACGTGCGCCGGGCTGCTCCGTTATCCTAAGTAATGGAGCCCCAATCCCAATCTGTGCTCAAAGCGCCCAGCCCGTGGGCCGCAGCGGCCGTCACCCTCTGCGGCCTATGTGCCTTTCTGGAGCTTTATTGCACCCAGCCGCTATTGCCCCTCTTGACCCGGCTCTTCCACGCCTCAAAGACCGGCGTCGGGTTGACGGTTTCCGCGGCAACTTTGGGTGTGGCTCTCTCTGCCCCCTTCTTTGGAGCGCTCACCGAGCGCCTGCCTCGCAAACGCGTGATCGTCGCCTCTCTGCTGGGAATCTCCCTGCCCACCCTGCTGGCGGCAACCTCGACCTCGCTCGCGCAACTCATCTTCTGGCGTTTCCTTCAGGGCATCATGATTCCAGGAGTGATCGCCGTAGTCATCACCTACGTCGGCGAGGAGTGGCCGCCCGACCGTGTGGCGCTCATCATGAGCTTTTACGTTAGCGGCACGGCCTTGGGTGGCTTCATCGGACGGGTTTCCAGCGGTATTCTGGCCGACTGGTTCAGTTGGCGGGTCAGCTTTCTGGTGCTAGGAACTCTGGCGCTGGCTGGAGCCGGGGCGGTGGCCGCATGGCTGCCGCACGGACGCCGCCGTTTAACCAATCAACCCAAGTCCGGTTCCCTGCCTTCGTTTCCAGTCCAGATGCGTGAACTCTTCCGCAGGCCGAGGCTGGTGGCGACCTTTGCCGTCGGATTCAACGTGCTCTTTTCGCTGGTGGGTGTCTTTACCTGGATCACCTTTCACCTGGCCGCCGCTCCATTTCTGCTTTCCACTGCGGCACTCAGCTCGCTGTTCTTCGTCTACTTGATCGGTCTGGTCGTTACCCCGGCTGCCGGGTTTCTCATCACCAGGGTAGGCCTGCGCGCGGGCGTTGCCGGAGCCATCTGCTGCTCCATCGCAGGCGTGCTGCTCACGCTGGCCCCGTCGCTGCCGGTGGTGATTCTCGGGCTGACCATGCTTTCGAGCGGGGTCTTCATCTCCCAGACCGCCACGCAGAGCCACCTCCGCGTCGCCGCGCCGCCCGGTGGGCGCGTAACGGCCGCCGGACTCTACATCACCTGCTATTACCTGGGCGGAACTGCCGCGGGCGTGGTCCCCGGAGCTTTCTGGGCACTGGGCAAGTGGCCTGCCTGTGTGGCTTTCATCGTGTCGATGCAAACCGTTGCACTCACCATTGCCCTGATCGGCTGGCGGACTCCCAAAACCACACCGCACAGTCAATTTCCAATCCATGAACCCCAAACACTATTGAGAGAATCTAAATAGACGCGTGTGGGCTGCAGAGGATTCTAGCCATGAGAGGCCTTCTCTGCGGCAGCAGGCAGAGAGCTGTTACTCCACGTAGAAGGCCCGAAAAGCATCCCTCCGGGGCTAAGGCCGGCCTTTTATCATCAGCGATTTACGGCGCGAGTGACGTCGCGACCTGACATTTCTTGCCGCTTAGAGGGAGTTTTTCTCCGCCTTTGAAGCCGTGCACTTTCGAGCTGGCAGAGAAATAGTCGAATACCGGCCGTCCCCGCCAGTGAAACGCCGGGAGAAACCACCAAGGAGAACCTTTTGTCAGAGTTGCAATCCGCATCCACGGCCTCCGGCGCCAATAGAGCGTCCACCACCGTGGCGAATCCAAATCCCGCTCAGGCGATGCGCTGGAAGCCCAGGGTCAATCCCTGGCTGATCGCCATGACCGTGGCTTTGGCCGCCTTCATGGAGGTGCTCGATACCTCGATCGCCAACGTCGCCCTGCCTCACATCGCGGGCAGCCTGGGCGCCAGCACGAACGAAGGAACCTGGGTGCTGACCAGCTACCTGGTGGCCAACGCCATTGTGCTTCCCATGGGCGCATGGGCCTCTAGTGTCCTCGGCCGCAAGAACTTCTTTCTTTTCTGCATTATTATCTTTACCGTCTCCAGCTTCCTGTGCGGCTCGGCGCCTTCGCTCCCGATGCTGTTGGTCTTCCGCATTCTTCAGGGAGCCGGCGGCGGCGGAATGCAGCCGATGGCCCAGGCCATCATGGCCGACTCCTTCGAGCCCCAGAAGCGCGGGCAAGCTTTCGCGCTGTACGGCCTCGTCGCCGTGCTCGCCCCTTCCATCGGCCCAACGCTAGGCGGCTGGATTACCGACAACTTCTCCTGGCGCTGGATTTTCTTCATCAACATTCCGGTCGGCATCCTAGCCTTTGTGCTGGTCAGCCGCCTGGTGGACGATCCGCCCTGGATCAAGGCCGACCGCTCCCGCCTGCGCCACATGGACTACCTCGGCTTCGGTTTCCTCACCGTGGCTATGGGCGGATTGCAGATCATGCTCGACAAGGGCGAGGAGAACGACTGGTTCGCCTCCAACTTCATCTGGTTCTGCGCAGTTCTCTTTGTGGGCGGCATGATCGGCCTGATCTGGTGGGAGTGGCGTCACAAGGCCCCCCTCATCAACCTCAAGCTCTTCCGTTTCAAGAACTTCGCCATCTGCTGCTTCCTCATGGCGCTGGTCGGCGGCGTGCTCAACGCCAACACCGTCTTGCAGCCGCAGTTCATGCAGCAGCTGCTAGGTTATAACGCTACCACCGCTGGAATGGCCCTGACTGCCGGCGGAATCGCCCTGGTATTCGTGATGCCCATGGCGGGGTACGCAACCGGTAAGGTGGCGGCGCGGTACCTGGCAGTGACGGGCTTCATCCTGTTCGTGGTCACCTTCCGCTACGCCGCTATGGTCACCACTCTCGACATGACGTTCGCTTCCGCGTCCTGGCTGCGCGTCATCCAGATGCTGCCCATCCCCTTCTGCTTCATCTCCATTACCACGGCAGCCTACGTTGGGATGCCTAAGGAAGAGAGCAACCAGGTGGCCGGACTCATCAACTTTGTACGTAACATTGGCGGCAGCATCATGATCGCCATCACCGACGCACAGGTAACCAGCCGCGCCACCTGGCACCAGCAGCATCTGCAAAACGCCATGACCTCGGCCAGCCCGGCCTTCCAGCAGCACGTTCAGGCCTTCACCGGCTTCTTCGGCGGCACCTTCGGCGGCCCCAACGGCGGCGGAATGGCGCTAGCCGCACTCTACGGCCAGCTTAACCGCCAGGCCCAGATGCAAGGCTACCAGGACGTCTACATGGAACTCTCCTGGATGTCGGTCGGCCTGGTTCTGCTGGCCTTCATGCTCAGCAAGAACAGACCCGGAGCGGGCGCCAGCGCAACCGCCATGCACTAAAACAGTGATCAGTGATCAGTGGTCAGGGACTAGGGGTCAGTAGGAACCTGAGTGCCCCATCCATTCGCCAGCTTCACCGGCGAATGGGTGGGAGCCACAACTCTCAACCCGCTCCGTCCAACGGAAATCTCAATCCGGACGCTGGCGTCCAGCTCCCGCGCAACAAAAGCGGCGGGAAGATAGTCTTTACTGGTAAGGGGAGAAAACAATGGCATTGATGAAGACATCCAATCCGGCTCTAGGCGAAAAGACGTTTGAGAACCTTTCCGGAGCGCGCTACGGAGGTCTGGCCGACGAATCCGCGCGCATGACCCTCAACGGCACAGTCAACAAGACCGGCGTTCTGCTGGTCTGCGCCTTCGCCACCGCGTTTTGGACCTGGCGCCAGTTCCTTCAATCGCGCGATATGGCGGACGTGGCCCCCTGGATGCTCATTGGATTGGTTGGCGGATTCATTGTGGCCATGGTCACCATCTTCAAAAAAGAGTGGTCCCCGGTGACCGCGCCCATCTATGCACTGCTTGAAGGGTTGGCGCTGGGCGGCATTTCGGCATCTGCGGAACTGCGGTATCCGGGCATCGCCATGCAAGCCGTGGGCCTCACATTCGGCACGCTCTTCGCGCTCCTGGTGGCCTATCGCTCCGGACTGATCAAGGTCACGCAAAAATTCCGCCTGGGCGTCTTCGCGGCTACCGGCGGCATCATGGTTTTCTATCTCGCGCAAATGCTGCTCGGCTTCTTTGGCGTCCAATTTTCTTCCCTCAACGGCAGCGGTCCGCTGAGCATCGGGATCAGCCTGATCGTCGTGGTGGTCGCCGCACTGAATCTGGTGCTCGATTTCGACTTCATCGAAAGTGGCGTCGAGTACGGCGCCCCCAAGTATATGGAGTGGTACGGAGCCTTCGGCATTATCGTCACGCTGGTCTGGCTCTACCTGGAGATGCTCAGGCTGCTCTCCAAAATCCGCAGCAGAAACTAGAGAACTACCGGCAGCCGCTGCCCTGACAGGTGCCCAGCTCCGCTTTTGAGGCCTTGGGAGAGCACAGGCCGTAGCGCGCCCTCTGGGAGCCTGCCGTGAATGTCCCGTTTTCCCCTCCTCTCGGCGCTTCCGTCGAAAGGAGAGGAGACGGCGGACCACGGCGCACCCGTCCCGATCTAGCGCAATCTATATTGAAATCTATGTTTTACCAATGGCAAACGATCATTCATCTTGTTTTGTCATCAAGACACTTTAGAAAACACTTGACAATATACTTGGTTTGCGTATTACTAAACTAATTGCTTTACCATTCCCCTCCAGGAGCACCCCATGAGCGAACCATCCGTCATCCACAACACCTTCGTTCTCGAACGCAGCTACCCCGTTCCGCCGGAGCGCGTCTTCGCCGCTTTTGCCGACCCGGCCAAAAAACGCCGCTGGTTCGTTGAGGGCGACCAGCACGAAGTCGAGCACTTTGAAATGGACTTTCGCGTTGGCGGCCGGGAGATCGCTCGCTTTCGCATGAAGGAGGGCACTCCGATCGCGGGGATGACACTGGCAAGCGCCTTTGTCTATCTGGACATCGTGCCCAGCCGTCGCATCGTCGCCGCCTCGACGATGAGTCTGGACGGGCGGTGTTTCTCGGCGTCGCTGGTCACCATTGAGCTGTTGCCTTCAGAAACTGAAACAACGCTCGTTTGCACTCACCAGGGGGCCTTCTTCGAGGGCGCCGATGGCCCGGCGATGCGCGAAGCCGGCTGGGTCAAGCTGCTGGGCACATTGGCCGCCGAGTTGCGGAAGTAGTTCTGGAAGACACTGAAAGGCACGCGCCCATGCAACCGGAGAAGCTCCAAATCGACCGCATCTTCCACGCTCTGGGCGACCCCACGCGACGGGCGATGGTGGAAAAGCTCGGCGAAGGCCCCGTATCGGTCTCGCGGCTGGCTGAGCCATTCGGCATGACCCTGGCGGCGGTTGTGCAGCATGTGCAGGTGCTGGAAGAGTGCGGTCTGGTGCGGACCGAGAAACCGGGCCGCGTCCGCACCTGCCGCGTCGAGCCCAGTGGACTGGATCTGGTTGCCCAATGGCTTGCGGACCGCCGCTCTCTCTGGGAGCGCCGCCTCGACCGGCTGGCCGAGGTACTGGCGGAGACCGGCGAGGAAGAGTTGGAGGGTTCGGAGCCGGAGTGGCTGGGATGATAGCGCCCGGCGCCGCGTCAGATATGCAGGGGTCCTCATTCTCGGCTGTCATTTCGGGCGAGCACAGCGACTCAATAGGCCTGCACCTTGCAGTTTTTTGCACCAAAGACGGCAGCCCGAATCGCTCGGCTGGCCTGCTCATGACGAACTCATCGGCGCGCCCTTCCGCGCCACACGCAGAGCTTCTTCCACCACCTTGGCGATCCGGCGCTCACGTGCCTCGGGGCTTTGGTAGTAGAAGATGGCCAGCAGTTGGCGACGCCGCTGCGCAGGCGTCATAGCCTCCCAGCCAGGGCGGGCCAGCGGCTGCCTCAAGAAAGCCGCATTCAGAATGGGCGGCAGCTCCCTTTCGCCTTCCAGGGTAAGAAGGAGCCGCTCGGCCATGGCCTCGCAGCGTTTCTGGCGACTCTGTGCGGTCTTTGGCTCGCTGACCCAGTCGCCGATCTCCTTGCGCATGGAGTAGCTGAGCGCGTCAAACCACTTGCGCAAGCGACGGTCACCCTTCAAAGCCAACGCCAACTCTGGCGGAACCACTGCCTCGCGGTCCTCCAGGTCGGGTTCCAGGCAAATCCGCACCTTGGAGCCGATCTGCGCCTTCACCGCCGTCAGCATCTTCTTGTTCACGAGGAGAAAATGGCCCTCTCCTCCCGAACTGGCAAAAAGCGAAGTGCGAAAGGCAAAGCCCTCGATTTCTCCGCGGACACGCAGTCCACGTCGGACTGGCCACGCCCTCGCCGGGTCAAAGGGGACGCGCGCAATCACCCATCCAAGCCCGGTTCGAAGCGGCTCAAGCACGGCGGTAAAAGATTTTGTGGCGGATGGGCTCATGTATCCCAGCTTGACCAAGTATGCCGTCGATGCGTTGCGCCGGCAAGAGGGGATACGAGAGTTCTTTCTTGTCGATCGAAAGCCACTGCCAAAACAAGCTCCTGGCCCGGGCCGGTACTTTGGGGCGATGCAGGCCAGGAGACTTTTGGCAAGCAGATTGGCCAGGCGGTTCATCCATCGGGCCATGATTGCCTTGCCGATGGAATCCCGGTCAAATGCCTGCTTCCACGCGTTAGCTTTGCTTCTTGCTGCTCTGCATCTGCCAGTAAACGGAATAGCGCTGCTCGCCGATCCGATACATGGGCATCAGTTGGTGTTTCGCATTCTCTCCGTCTGCGGTAAACCGCAGTTCCGAAGGAGATTCCACTTGAATCCACTGCTTCGCATTTGCATCCGCCGCGGCAGCGGCGTTGGGCAACGGAGATGCGGCAGGCAGATTCTTGGGCACCGTATCGCCGCTATGGATCACTCGGTTCGGTTCATCGGCCGGGCCTTCTCCTGAATTGGCGGCAAGAACGAGCGGGCCGTAGAGCGCTGCGGCAATGGATGCGTCGCCGGGCAACTGTTCGTGGCTCAATCGCATTGGCAGGCTAATTGCGATGGTGTCTCCGTCCTGCCAGGTCTCTTTGATGGCAAGATACGACCCCGGATCTGCCATCGCTTCGAGCGGGCGTCCGTTGATCTTCACCTGTGCGTCTTCGGTTGTCCAGTGGGGAATGCGCACGTGGATGGTTCTCGACTTCGGGCGCGAGGAGTTGATCTTGAGCGTCGTTCCCTGCTCGTGCGGGAATTGCGTTATCTGCTCGATCACCAGGCCTTCATCTTTCCAGTCGAGAGTGGAAGCGATGAACTGATTCACATAGACGTCACCGCCACGATGAAAGAACACTGTGTCTGCAAACTTGGCGAATTCCTCTACGCCAGTGCCTGTGCAGCACCAGAATGACTCTTCCGCAGAGTTGTACGCGCGCCAGTAACCGGCCGCGAGCGGGAAGAAGTACTGCTTGAGGCCTTGCGCGTTCTGCGTGCCGAGCCTGCAATTGAAGAGGGCGCGTTCGTATGCATCCATCCAGCGCGCGTCTCCGGTCCATTTGAAGACCAGGCGCTGAAGCTTCATCAGGTTATAGGCCACGCAGCACTCGGCGTTCGTCCAAGCGAGCGTCCCCTCCAGGTGGCTCGCGGGCGACTTCCAGTGTTCGTCGAGACTGGTGTTGCCAATGGCGTAGTTGCGCGCGGTGAGAACTTCGGCGAGGAAGTACTCCGCGATCTCGCGGTAGCGCCGGTCGCCGGTAACTTCATACATGCGGGCCGCGCCGACGATCTTGGGGACATGCGTGTTTGCATGCAGACCCTGCAACTCATCGCGCCGTGCGGCAAGCGGATCGAGAAAGCCTGGCTGCTCGAAGAGCCGGGCCGCGTCGAGGAAGCGATCCTTCTTGGTCGACGCAGCGAGATTCACCAGAACTTCATTCATGCCGCCGTACTCAGTGCGCAACATGCGCTGACGCTGATCGGTGCTGATGCCTACCATGAACTCCTGCGCCCACTGGCCCATGCCTTCGGCGATCTCGAGAGCGTCGGTGTTGCCGGTAAGCCTATGCATGTCGAGCAGGCCGGCCATGATCTTGTGGTAGGTGTAGAAAGGCGCCCAAACCGGCTTGCCTCGTGCCAGGTGTTCAAAGAGATCCGTGGGAAAGGCGCTCAGATAACCGGTTCCGATTTTCTTTTGGCACCGGGCGAGACCCGCGACAAGCGCATCGCCGCGGCTCTTGAGCACGGAGTTTCCCGAACAAGCCGAAGCCAGTGCAACCGCTGAGAGAAAATGGCCGCCCGCGAAATGGCCGCGCAGCTCGCACGCAGGGTCTTCCCATCCTTTGTAGGGAGTGGCGCTCGATGGAAGGCCCGCCGTGAGTCGGAAGGAATGCAGGAGCCGATCGATCGCCAGCGAGTCGAGATAGCGCGCATTGATCTCCTCCTGCTCCTTGAAGATGCCAGGTGCAAGACGAACTGAAGCCAGCGGGAAGGGCTCGAGTTTGCCGGAGTTTTGCTCCTGCTCGTCTGCTGTCAGGGCATGGACCACAGCCGACGGGCCGGCAAAGCTGATGCCGGCGACACAGGCTGAGGTCTTGATGAAGTCGCGGCGCGAACGGTAGGTCATGGCGATATTCCTGTTCTAACTGACTACTTGCAGCTTGGATTGAAGCATAGGTTTTTGCTGAAGAAAGGCAGCACATGATTCTGGAATCGGTCTGCCACTGCGCTGGTGTGCGTGCCCGGATAGATCTCGAAACTGTTTGCGATTGCGTAGTTGTCGAAAACGCCGTGAAGCCTGGCTGCATCGACGCGCAAGCCATCCTGATCGCCGACGTCCATACCGATGGCGCGATACTGCTTGAGGTTCCCAATGTACTGATCCACGAAGGCGAGGGGTGCATTCGCAGCCCACTTTGCCAGCACATCCGGCTGGGGAACGCCGTCCTTCATCGGCAGATCGAGATACAGCGGAGGGTTCTTCGGGTCAGGTGACCAAGCCGCCGCTGTGGCAAGCTGGGCGCGCTCAAAGAACGAGAGCTTGGCGGAATCCTCCGCCGTCTTCACCGACGCGAGTTTCTTCTCCAACTCCGGGTTCGCTGGACCGGATGGACGCGCGGACATGCAACAGGGGCTCATGATGTACAAGCTGCCGAAGACATCCGAGTGTTTCATCCCGATACGGGAAGCACCGTAGCCGCCCATTGAGTGTCCGACGAGGCCGCGACTTTTGCGATCCGGGATTGTGCGGAAATGTGCGTCGATATATTCGACCACATCGTGAGAGATAAACTTCTCAAAGTCGCCCGTGGTGATCGAACTCGAGTACATTGACCCGTTGTGAACGGTCTTCGAATCCGGGAGCACGACGATCATCTCTTTCGCGCCCTCGGCAAATGCTCCCTCAATGGTCTGCGGAACATGGATTTCACCGGACCACTGCTCCGCGCCAATCGAATAGCCGTGCAACGCATAAACGACTGGATAATGCCGTGCCTTCTCCTTGGCATAGCTCGGTGGCAGGAAGACAATCACGTCACGGTCGACAGCGTCTCCTTCCAGATTGCCTTCCAGCGCAGTACCGTGAACCTTGATGCGCTCAACCGAGACCGGCTTCGCTCCCGGAACAACCGGAGGAACAATGGTCTGCACCTGCGCCATTAGCATTGGCCCTAATGCAGCCAACATCGTGAGTGTCGCTCCGCAAAACAGTTGCGTCGTCTTCATCGGAATCCTCTCTAAACTACGCGGCTACTTCGTTGGATACGAATAGATGCTGACGCTGAATGGAGGCACGCCGATGGTATCTGGCACAGAACCGAGTGCATGCTCCTCAATTGCAACCTCGGGCGCTTTGCCGACCGCGACGACCGCGTCAATCTTCGAAGGAGCCATCTGCCAGAGATGCCCCTGGTTTGCCAGGTCGACTCCTTTGATTGCCAGTTTCATGCTCTGTTTTGTATCCGAAGGATTCAGCACGGCGATAGTAAGCGTCTTGCGATCCTCGCTGAACGCAGCGCTGACATCCAGCGGGTAGGTGTCGCTGCCTGGGTTGACGGCAGGCTGATCGCCGCCGGCCGGGAAGGTGGGCTTGGGCTGCGGCGAATCACCGGAGACCTCGACCGGGATCGTGCCGAAGTGGTCGCGGTACATTTTGAAGAGCATTCCTGTCGGATTCAGAATTGCTTCGGTGCGGTTCGAGCTCACCATCGCAGTCGCAAAGGTGAAGCAGCCCATTTGGAAGATATCCGAATGCCGAAACATCTCGTGGAAGGCCCAGGCATAGGCCGGCACGGTCTTGTAGGAGCCGGGGCCGCCGCCAAAATACGCCCATTCGTCGATGGCGATCGGAACCGGCTTATCTTTGAGGCCGGGGATCAGTTCCAGGTATTTCTGGTAGTGCTCGTATTTGGCGCGTACCTGAACAGCCGGAGCGCGCATCCACTCGATGGTCGACAGCGGCGGGTTGATCGGCACTTTCTTGCCGAGTTTCATGTCGGTGTGCTCAGTGCCGGACGCGTAGTAGTGCTCGCTGAGCATGTCGATGTTGTCCAGGTCGTGCGCCAGCATATAGCCGCTCCAGTCGGCCGGCGTCAGGTAGTCGGGAACGTACTTGCCGCCGATGCGTTTGGACTGATCGGCGCCCTCCATCACGTCGGGCATGGCGCCGCCGGCGATGAGCTTGATCGCCGGGTCCACCTGCTTCATGGCCTTGGCGAAGAGATTGTGTTTGATAGCGAACTGCTCGGGTGAGATTGAGCCCATCTGGTAATCGCCCCAAGGCTCGTTGCCAATACCCCACAGCTTCACGTTGTATGGCTTCGGGTGTCCGTTGGCTGCGCCATTTGCCCATCGGCGTCACCACAGCGCCGTTGGTGTATTCCACCAGTTCCTTTGCAGACCAGGCATCGCCGAAGCCGGCATTCACGGTGATGTAGGCGTCGACGCCGAGCAGGCGGCAGAGGGTGAGGAACTCATCCGTTCCCACATCGTTCGGCTGCACAGCGTTCCAGACCGGATCGAAGATTGGAGGCCGTTTGTCGATGTCGCCGACGCCGTAGCGCCACTCGTACGAAGAAACGAAATTACCACCGGGAAACCGGTAAACGCCGGAATGGAGCTGTTTGAGAACCTCGATGATCTCTGCGCGAAAGCCTTCTATGTTATCGGCTGGCATTAGCGAAACCGCGCCGATGTGAAACGAGCCCCTCCCGGTTCCGGTAATCTCTATACGCGCGTCGTCAGTGTCGGCCTTGGCCTCGAACTTGAGCGGGACCTTGCTGTACGAATTGCCGAGAATGTGTACTGGCACGGTTTGGCGGTCGCCGGGTTCCTTCCCCCAGATCAAAGTGACCTTGACCACTGTCCCAATTTTGCCAGCCAGGACGATTCGGCCGGTATACGCTTTCCCTTTTCGCACAACAATGCCCGACTCTCCAATCCCATGCGGCTCTTTGGCGTCGAGCTGAACCAGCGGGGTGTGATCGCCGGTGAAGGGATCCTTGGTGTCCATCGTAACCAAGCCGCCTCCGCCGATCGGCGCCCACCAGCGCGTGATCGGACGCCGGAAGCGGGGATTGCCTGCCGCATTTCCTATTGGCTGCGAGGGCTGGGGCGCGGTTGCCGAGACCGGATAGAAAAACTTGCGGTCAGCCAGCAGCTCCGCCCAGATGCCCGTGTTGACGATGTCGCCTCCGTGCTCAAGAAACTGTCCGTAGATGTACTTCGAAATGGGGGGGCCAGTCTTCGTCGCGTCGATTGCTACATTCACCGGAGGTGCCTGCGCAATAGCCACAACTGAGAGGAAGAAAAACGCCAGTAGCACAGCAGGCGCCTTCAACGCGGATGTTCTTCTTATCGATTGCATGATGAATAGCTCCGTAGTGGGACCCGGCGATTGAATGACCGCCGGCGCAGTGTCTTTATTCTGCGTGTAGGGCCGCCGATTCTGTTCCAGCGATCGGGAGCGAATGGGCGGCTCCGGTTATGGCTCCAATGAGAGAACCGTCACCGACTTTGGCTCAACCTTGACCACCAGCCTGCCGTTTTTCACACTTGCAGAAACCGGCTTGGGCATAACCGCATTCGGCGCAGCAAAGGTGTTCACACTGTCAACGGCAGAAGCGGACAGCGTCTCTCCCTTCGCAGACGTGATGGTTGCTCCGGCGATCTGGGCATCGATTTCAAGCGGCTTTTCCGGATCGAGATTCGTGATTTCGAGCCAGAGCTTGCCGGCCGCATCCTTGGCGGCGAGAACATCCACGCGCGGCAAATTCGTACCGTCCCGATGAAGCGAGCCGGGATCGAAATCGGCCGGAATAAAGGCTGCGTCCTGGAATGGCACATACATCTTGAAGACGTAATAGGTTGGAGTAAGAACCATCTTGTCCTTGTCCGTCAGGATCATCGCCTGCAATACGTTGATCATCTGGGCGATGTTCGCCATGCGCACACGGTCGGCGTGACGCGCGAAGATGTTGAGGTTCAGCGATGCCAGAATCGCGTCCCGCAGGCTGTTCTGCTGAACCAGGAAGCTCGGGTTCGTTCCGGGGAGAGCCGCGTGCCAGGCGCCCCATTCGTCCACCACGAGCGCGACCTTTTTTTGCGGATCGTATTTGTCCATGACCGCCTCCTGCTTGCGCAGGAACTCGTCCATGAAGAGCGTGGACTTCAGCAGCTTGGTGTAGTCCTCAACGCCAAAGCCAGTGGAAGGCGTTGAGGGCGGCCATCCGTTGGGCACCGTATACCAGTGGAGCGAGATCCCATCGATATCCCAGCTCCAGCTGTGATGCTGCCAAGCCTTCATGATGGTCTCGGTCCACTCGGTTTCGGGGACCCCGGGTCCGACCGCAATCTTGAGCATGTGGTTTGCGCCCGTCTGGGAAGGATTGCCGTTCTCGACAAAGCGGCTATAGATCTTGAGCTGGCTCAGATAGTAGTCGGGGCTCATATTGCCGCCGCAGTCCCAACTCTCGTTGCCGATACCGAGAAAGCCGACCTTGTAGGCTTCAGGATGGCCGTTGGCGGCGCGCTCTTTGGCCAACGCGGTGGGCTGAGCGGCGGTCATGTACTCCACCCATTCGGCCGCTTCCTGCGGAGTCCCAGATCCGACATTGACCGAGACGTAGGCCTGACTGCCGATCTGGTTCAGGAAGTCCATAAACTCGTCGGTGCCGAAGCTGTTCGAGTCGACCACGCCGCCCCAGGAGTTGTTGATCGTTGCCGGTCGTTGCGCGGCGGGCCCGATTCCTTTGCGCCAATGGTACTCGTCGGCAAAGCATCCGCCAGGCCAGCGCACATTGGGCACTTTCAAGGGGCGTAGAGCATTCACAACGTCGTTGCGAATCCCGCGCGTGTTCGGAATCGGGGAATCCGGGCCTACCCAGATTCCCTCGTACAGGCCATGTCCGAGATTCTCAGCGAATTGGCCGAAGAGGTTTCTATCAATCTTCGCTCCGGCCTTGGATGCGTCGATGGACAAATATGCGGTTTCTTGCGCGACCAGTGGCAGGGTAGAAACCAGCAAAAAAAGACAGAAAAGCAGGACGAATCGAAGACCGCCGAGTTTCATGATGACTCCCAGGGAGAACGGCGCGGATTGACAGTTCGGTATCCCGGTTTCGGCCCGGCTGCCCACCAAAGGCTGCGAGGATGGCAATTCGCGAAAACGTTCTCTGAGACCCGGACTATACAGAACCTCTCAGGCGTTGTGCAAGGTGAATAAATCGCTTTATTCAGATCGATTTTGTGGATGAATTTCTTCCTTCACTGGAGGCGCTCCCTTGCCTTAGACAATGTTATGCTTGCTCAAATCCTTTCCGGTTCGCGACTTATGCCCAACAACTCCGCTAGAGCATTGACCTCGACGCTGCTGGCGCTCAGGTCTCTGCAAACCAGATTCAGCCGGACATCGCGCGACTTGCCGGCGGGCAGCGGAAGCTCCAAAAGATCGCCTCGGCTTAGTTCGGATTGAATTCGGCATTTGGGCAGCCAGCCGAAGCAAAGCCCACTGCGCACGGCGGCCACGGCCGATTCGATCGTACCAACCGGAAACACGCGCTGCGCCGGAAGCCGCGGTTGGCGCTTCGGGTTCCCGGAGGCCGCGCCCTCGATCGTCACCATCATGTGCTGCATCAGGTCGGTGCGCGAGAGCCTGCGGCGAATCGCGTTGAGAGCATGATCGCGCCGGGCAACCGCAGTCAATTCAATCACCAGGACCGGTTTCACAAACAATTCCCGCGACATCAATCCGGTCAGGCAAAGGTGAGTGTTGTGGAGCGAGAACTCAGAGTCCGCCGAAAGAAATGTGCCCTGCCGAAGCCTGAGCTTGACATTGGGAAAACTGTGCGAGAAACGCGCCAGGGCAGCAAACAGGCGATCATCGGGAAATAGACTATCTACCGAGACCCGGACTTCAGAAGCGCCGCCCGAAGCCATCATGCGCGCGCGGCGCTCAAGTTCGTGAAACCCTGCCAAATGGGGTTCCACATCGGCCAGCAGCGCCCTGCCCACCTCCGTCAGTTGCGCTTTGCGCCCATGGATCTCAAAAAGGCGGACACCCAACCGGTCCTGCAGCCGCCCAATGGCGTAGCTTATCGTCGATTGAGACCGGTGGAGCTTTTCGGCGGCCGGCGCAAATCCCCCGAGTTGCACCACCGTCTGGAGAATCTCCCAAGCATCGAGGGTTGTATCCATGACACAAGGGTACATCGAATAAATCGATGTACTTTTTGAATTCATGCGATTATTCCTCCAAGACCTCAATCAAGTATGATTTCGCTGAGCGGAAAGATAGGCGATGCACGAAAGCATACTGCGAAGCCGGAGAACGATTTCTCAGCCTTGCACTTCATTCACGCCTGGTTGAAGCGGTCAGCCATCTCGATGGCTAGCGCCCGCCAGCAAGGGGACACATTGAGAAAAGGGCCTTTGGAGAGGCAATGGACTTCGCCCCGAGGCTCTTCCAGGTAGAGAATGTGGCAAGACTTCGGGTCTGCGGAGATCTGTTCCAGACCTCGTCTTTCTTGCCTCAGGCACATCTTCGGGAAATGAGGCTTGAACGCATGATCTCCAGATTCACATTTGCTTGGATTGCCGCACCCTTTCTCCTCGTTGCCCCTTTGGGCACAGCTCGGGCTCAATCCGCAACTCAGCCGGCGAAACCGCTCCCCTTGGTGAGCCCGATCTTCGGGGACAACATGGTTTTGCAACGCGGCAGGGCGGATGCCATCTGGGGTTGGTCCGAACCTGGAGACAAGATCCAGGTCCAAATCGGAGAGAGTGCCGCCACGGCCGTCGTGGGCGCCGACCACAAGTGGCAGGTCAAGCTTCAGCCGCCACCGGCAGGCGGACCGTATACAGTCAGGATCGCAGGGCGAGAGACGGTGGAACTCCACAACGTGCTGGTTGGCGATGTCTGGCTGTGTGGCGGCCAGTCCAATATGCAGTTCGCGCTTCGCGGCGTACGCAATGGAGCTGAGGAAGTGAAGGCCGCGAACTACCCGGAAATTCGCTTTTTCTCCGTTGCGTCTCACCCCGCTTACCACCACACCGATCTGGTTGACGGAAAATGGGCGGTCGTCTCGCCCGATACGGCAGACCGGGTTTCTGCTGTCGGGTACTACTTTGCGCGCAGGGTGCAGCAGGAAACCCATGTACCAATCGGCCTGGTGGTTGACGCCCTGGGTGGAACTCCAGCGGAAGCGTGGGCCAGCGCAGAGGCACTGCGTCCGCTCAAGGACTTCGACGTCCCGTTGGCAGAACTGCAGAGATTTTCTGCCATGGATGTACCCGAATACGGGAACTACGTCATGCACTGGTATGACGAATTCGACACCGGAATTAAGCAGAACTGGGTTGCCGATGGATTGGACGATTCAGACTGGATGCCGGTAGAGCTTCCCGGAGGCTTCTCGGAACTTGGCGTGGGCGAAACTCCCGCAGTGGCCTGGTTCAGGAAGGAGATTGTGCTACCCGATCCGCTGCCATCAGGGCGCGCCATGTTGTTCCTGGGGCCGGTCGAGCGCATGGATACGGTCTATATCAATGGGAAGTGGGTGGGTGCTAGCGCATGGGTCGAGAACCCGCGTGTCTACTTTATCGGCGACGGCGTGCTGAAGCCGGGGCGAAACGTTGTGACCATTCGCGTCCTCAAGACCAAGCCGCAAGGCGGATTTCTGGGCAAGCCCGAAGAATTACACCTGCAACTGGGAGACAAATCCAGCATTCCTCTGGCCGGCAAGTGGAAAGGCAAGCTGAGTGTCGATGCCCGTCCGCCGCAGCCCTTGCCCATCGCCTATGAGAATTGGCCGGTAATGCCGGCGGTTCTTTACCAGGGCATGTTGGCGCCCATCGCGCCGCTTTCGATCACCGGAGCTTTGTGGTACCAGGGAGAACAGAACTCGGAACGGGGATACCAGTACCGCAAGATTCTCCCCGCGATGATTGCCAGCTGGCGGAAGCTCTTTGCGCAGGGCGATTTCCCCTTCTACATTGTCAGCCTGCCGGCCTTCAAGCATCGCAGCCTCACGCCGGTCGATGGCGATCCCTGGGCAGAAACACGTGAATCGCAGGCGGTTGCAGCCACCATTGTTCCTAATTCCTGCCTGGCCGTGGCTATCGATACCGGCGACGCCGACAACATTCATCCGCAAGACAAAATGCCGGTTGGCGAGCGCCTGGCGGCGTGCGCGCTGGCGAACATCTACGGAGAGAGGATCGTTTTTGCCGGCCCAACTCTGGCGTCGGTCGAACGGCTGCCGGGCCAGATCCGATTGCACTTCGCCCACACCGAGGGCGGCCTTCTGGTGAAAGGGACAAAGCTGGAGGAGTTCGCCATCGCCGGAGAGGACCGGAAATGGAGCTGGGCCGATGCGCGCATCGAAGGCGACACGATTGTTGTCTCCTCCGCCTCGGTGCCGAACCCGAAAGAAGTCCGCTACGCCTGGCAGTCCAATCCCGCGGCGACGCTTTTTAATGGCGCGGGACTGCCCGCGGTTCCTTTCCGGACCGATCACTGGCCCGGAGTTACTGAAGCTGCCAGGCCGTATTGACGGAGGGGGCGCGGGGCTTCAGTTCCAGGGGATGAAGCCCGGTTGTTTTCTCCGCTTATCCAGGGGACTGAAGTCCCCTGCTCCCTCCGATCGGTTCTCCTCTCTATCCAGATTGGAGAGCGGCCATAAGGGACGCCAACCCTCCTTGCAGTGCCAACTGTCCCCCGGTCAGTACCCCCGCCCCAATCTCCCCCCCCCCGTAGCTTTTTATAAGTTATCTATTCCAAAATGGATACCGGTGCAAATCATGGCTAAATAGGTCTTGCCATTGAAGTTACACGCAGATTCTTGACAACAAATGGGATAGCGCCGGCTGGGCTGCAGGTGAGCCTCTGAGGCCGGTTCGCATTGCATTCGGGGTAAACGACGCCATAGGTCCATTGTGCCGCGAAGGACGGTAATGATCTGCAAGGCGCGGAGTGATTTCTGGGCAGGTGGCCATACGTCCGAAGCTGCTGGGCCGGACCAGGCCAGAAGGAAAAACGCAGCTGGGGCTGTAAGTGCACACCAGGGAGCCCGCGCAGCTTATCGGCAGACACTGGGCGACTTTCCGTTACTGATCTGACGTCTGGAGGGTGTTGGCGACTTTGTTACAGGTGACCTAGATGGATGCGATCCAGGTCACCTTGCTGAAAGCTGGCCGTTCGGGGAGGTGGGCGGGAGCTGCCGACGGGAAGCTAAGGGCCGACTTCTGTCGCTCGATGCCGACCGACCAATTTTCGACGAACCATGTTGGGCGCCGGTCTGATAGGCTCGAATACGTCTTGAGGAGGAGAATAGAACGTGGCCAGTGATCTCGAAGAACAGATTTTCAGCCCAGAAGAACAGGAGGAAGATGACGAAGCCTATGCCCCTTCCTATCAGCTTGTAGAACGGGAAGTGAGCACGACGCCTGCGGACCCAGACGTCGAGACCATTCTAAAGAGAATTGCGGATAAGAATCTCATTCTCCGTCCTGATTTTCAAAGAACAAGCGTTTGGACCAATGTTCAAAAGAGTCGGCTGATTGAATCATTGCTCCTGAATCTTCCGATACCACCTTGCTTTCTTGCAGAGGATGAAGATTCCACAAGAGTCGTCGTAGACGGTCAGCAGCGTCTCCGTTCAATCGATGATTTCTACCACGGCCGTTATGCTCTCACTGGGCTTCAGGTTCTGAAAGATTTGAATGGCAAGTATTGGGAAGACCTACCCCCGAAGTTGGATCGAAAGATTCTTCAGCGGGTTATTCGGACCTTGGTCATTTCGCACTTCACAAATCCTGGCATCAGGTTCGAGATATTTGAACGGCTGAATTCAGGTGGCGTCCCACTCTCCGAGCAAGAGATTAGAAATGCTACGCTCCGTGGCAGTTTTAATGCAATGCTCAACAAAATCGCAGAATCTCAAGCCTTCTTAGGTGCGATGGCTCTGAAAAAGCCAGACGCACGGCTCCGCCATCATGAGCTTATTTTGCGGTTCTTCGCGGTGCGCTCTGCGGTAGAAGATTACAAGCCACCTTTGAAAATGATCTTGAGCGAGTTCATGCGAGCTCATCGCACCGATAATGAAACTGCCATCAGAGATTTCGAACTCCTGTTTACCAAAGCGCTAATGAATGTAGTGTTCGTTTTTGGACCTGAATCGTTCAAGCGGTATCGCGAAAAGGACGGGGTGGCAGATTTCGAGAATTCTGTCAGCAAGGCTGTCTTCGAGTTGGAAATGCTTTCTCTTTCGTTCTTTTCCGAAAAAGAGGTTCTCTCGAAGTCTGCTGCGATTGTGGCCGCATTCCGTGCGCTTAGCCTTACAGACCAATCGTTCGCAGAGTCTTTGTCTAGAGCTACTGACCACAGAAGTCGCTTTTACCATCGGCTCAAGCTTTGGAACGCTGAACTCGTCAAGATTGGCCTTGATAGCGACCTAACTGCATCACTTGCCAAGGTCAAGGAGTAGATGGCGTGAGGAGGGCTCAAACTGCTTTTTTCGCAGCCAGGCCGGAGATAGCGGAGCTTCTCCGAACCGCAAAGAATTTGCCGGATGTGGTTCCAACGCACAGGCGCATGAGTCCGCAGGAGAACCAGTTAAGACAGGTCGCTGTAGCTCTCATTGCCGTGTTGCAGTCTTACGTTTCTGAGTTGCTTGAAGAGATGGCCGATGAGCTAAACGATAATTGGGACGATCTCAATGAAGTACAGCGACGCTACGTCGCTGTTCAGGCAAGAAGACGAATCGGCGTTTTAATAGAGGGATGCGAGGAAGGCGAACTGGCGAACCCTCAAAAAGTTGCATCCTTCAGAGATGCCGTTTTGCAGTGCGCAGAGTGGCACGAAAGGCCCTGCTCCCTAGCTCGCTCTGCGTACCGCCTCAAGCTGGATGGTTTTCTTCAAGACAATGGCGGCAACGCGCTGGATCGAACACTTTCTCGCTACGGAAAATGTGGCATGTCGTTCTTCAATTGGCTTGCCAAGTACTACCCGAGATTCCGTGGCGTCGAGGATACTCTGAACATCATCATAGCTACTCGAAACGATGTGGCTCACGGCACCTTTGAACGGCGGATAACGATGCGTGACACAAGGCTTTATAGGGCTCTGATCTACCGACTACTCGCAAAAATAGAGGTCTACATTGAAACAGAGCAGACGCCGCCAAGCACCCTGAACACAATTCCCACTGAACGAGACCCAACTTCGCCAATAGGCAATTGAAACCAAACGCATCCAACGTATTTGGAGAATCCTGAACTGTGGAAGCGCGGGTCGACCAGTATCTGACAGTCTTTCCGCAAAAAGGTCAGAACTGACTGGTAAGTCGTTGCCAAAATGCTCATCGAGAGCACTTTGCTTTACGACCTGCGGATCGGTCCGCGAAAACGCCGTTGTGGCCGGTTTGGATTCTGGATTGCGCTTTTTTTCCAAATTTGGCCAACGGACTCCGAACCTTCCTCGAACGAAAAGCGCGGCGGATGTGTGGCGGCAGGAGCCTCTTTCGGGTGAGAATGAATACCGAAAGATGGTGAAGATGGCCGTGACCGGGAAGCTGGAACTGATTGTGGGGCCGATGCGGAGCAACAAGACCGCCGAACTGCTGCGGCGGATCGAGACGCGGCGGCAGTATGCCAAGCAGTACGTGCTGCTGCTGAAGCCGAGCGCCGACACCAAGGCAGCCGTGGGACTGGTGGAGAGCCGGAACCGGAACGGCTGCGACAAGATGGAGGCGGTCGAGTTTCCGTCCGGCGACCCCTGGACGGTTCTGCCGATGCTGGCGGCCACGGAAAAGCAGATTGGCAAACGCGTGGAGTGCGTGGCTCTGGACGAGGGCCAGTTTGTGCGCGACCTCTTCCCCTTCACCAAGTACCTGCTGGAAGCGGGCTACGACCTGATGGTCTCTGGCCTGGAACTGGACTTTCGCGGGCTTCCGTTCGGCGAGATGCTGGATCTCTCCTGGCTGGTGAGAACCTACTCGGGAAACATCACCGAGCTGGTGGCGTATTGCGCTTGCGGGGCCAAGGCGCTTTATCCGCAGCGGCTGGTGGACGGGAGACCCGCGCCCTACACGAGCCCCATCATCATGGCCGGAGACTTTTACGAGCCGCGCTGCGCGGAGCACTTTGTGCTGCCTGGAAGGCCGCACTGATAGGGGTCCGGGGCCGGCGCCGGGGCGATTGACGAAGCAAGCGGAGACCGGTTTGCGGCTGGAAGGGTCTGCGACGCACCCGTCTTGGCCGATCTTCTACACTAAACCTTATGGAAGTTTTGTACGGAGTACACCCGGTCGAAGAAGCCATCAAGGCCGGAAGGCGGCGTTTTGACCACGTTCTGGTGGCGCGCGAGCGGCAGGATGAACGGCTGGAAAGGCTGGTTGCGCTGTGCCGCCAGGCTGGAGTGCGCGTTCGCCAGGAGTCGCGGGAGCAGTTGACACTGACGGCAATGACGCCAGCTCATCAGGGCGTGGTGGCCCTGGTCCGCGGACAGGAGTTCTACACCATTGAGGATCTTTACCAGCCGGAGAGAGCCGGCGCGGCGCGCCTGTTGCTTGCCCTGGACGGCGTTGAGGACCCACAGAATCTGGGCGCCCTGATGCGCGTGGCCGACGGCGCGGGTGTGGACGGCGTGGTGCTCACCGAGCGCCGTTCGGCTCCCCTCAGCCCAGTGGCCGTGAAGGCCAGCGCAGGCGCCTCGGAACACTTGCGCATTGCCCGAGTGGTCAACCTGGTGCGTGCACTGGAAGGACTCAAGAAGCAGAATCTGTGGATTATCGGGCTGGACGAGCGGGGAGAGTCCGACTACGACCAATTCGACCTGACTGGCGACTGCGTGCTGGTGTTGGGGCGCGAAGGCGCGGGGCTGCATGACCTGGTCCGCAAAACTTGCGACCATCTGCTGCGAATTCCCATGGCCGGCGGCGTCAGTTCGCTGAATGTGTCCGCGGCCGGTGCGGTGGTGCTGTACGAGGCCTTTCGCCAGCGGAGGAATATCGCGCGCCGGGCGGAGGGCGCTGCTGTCCCCGTCACAGGGGTTGCGTCTAAAGCAAAGAAACAGAAAGGCCTGGGCTCATGAAGGCATCATTCTCCAAAGACCAGCAAACCATTGAGAGCACTCCCCCTCAAGGGCTAAAGCCCACCATTTCTCATCGGCAACCTACGGCACGGTTGACGGCGACCCCTTGCAAAACTACCCCGTTCGCGACCGGAACCGGGATTGCCACGATCATCCTGACCAGCCTAGCCATGTTTTTGACAGCTTTGCCATGTGCGGCGCAGACGCTGACTCTGACCCCTCCGGCCGCGCAGCAAGCGGGCCAGAGCAGCGGACAGGTGATTTATTCTCGCTCGACCGATGAGGAGGGCCAAACCACAACTCACGTTGGCAAGCCGGGAGCGTTGCCGCCTATCCAGATGGTCTCCCAACCCTCCGCCGAAGATGCTGATCGCCAGGCAGTCACCTTTACGGAATTCGACATGGACGTACGTCTGCGAACAGCGGCGCAGCATATTGCGGTGCGGGCGCTGGTAACGGTGCGCAACGACGGCAAGGCCCCGCTGTCGCGAATCCCGCTGCAAATCTCCTCTTCGCTCAACTGGGAGCGGATTCGCGCAAACGGCCGCGACGTTTCCTTTCCGGTGGCCACGCTCAATTGCGATGCCGACCATACCGGCCAATTGCACGAGGCCGCGGTTCCGTTGGCCGTGCCGCTCGGGCCGGGTCAAAGCATCCAGCTCGACGTGACCTATTCCGGCTCGATTGCCCCTTCTGCCCAGCGTTTGCTGGCCATTGGAACTCCGGAGGATGTGGCCCTGCATTCCGATTGGGACGGCGTCGGCACGGCCTTCACCGGATTGCGCGGCTTTGGCAATGTGGTCTGGTATCCGGCCTCGGCCGTTCCCGTGATCCTGGGCGACGGCGCGCGGCTCTTTGACGAGATCGGCGAGCACAAGCTGCGGATGGCCGGCGCGAGTTTCCGGCTGCGGCTGACCACAGAGTTTCCTCACGGCCATGCTCCCACGGTGGCGCTGATCAACGGCCACCCAGCCCAACTCTTTGTCACCGAGTCAGGCAGCCTGGACCAGAGTCAGGAGGTTTCCGGCGTAGCTACCGCCGACTCGGGAGTTGCGACTCTGGGCTTTGAGGCGCCCAGCCTTTTTGTGGCCATTCGCACGCCACACTCTGCCACCAACACCATTGTCTGGGCTCTGCCTGAAGATGAGGCGAACGTCCCGGCCTGGGCTGCGGCCACCGCTACGGTCACGCCATTCTTGCAGGGCTGGCTAGGACAACGGCCTCGCGCGCAACTGACTCTGCTCGATCTGCCCGACGGACAGGATGCTGCCTACGAAACCGGCGCCATGCTGGCAACAACGATTCGCCCAACCGGGCCCGGCTTCGGACCGGAACAATTGAACGGAATTCTGGCTCACGCGCTCACGCACTCCTGGATGCAGTCGCCGCGCGCCTGGCTCAGCGAGGGAGTGGCGCATTTCATGGGAACGCTGTGGGTGGAGAAGCAGAGCGGTCGCGAGCAGGCTCTTGGCTCACTGGAATCAGCGCGCCCGGCTCTGGCCATGGCTGAACCGGCAAGCCCCGGGCTGAGCCCTGGGCAGCCGCTAGCCGCGGCCATCTCTCCGGTCTACTTCCGCACCAAGGCCACTTATGTCCTATGGATGCTGCGCGACGTGGTGGGCGACGCGACCCTCTCGGCCGCCTTGCGCGCCTACGATCCTGCCGCCGATGTGAGTAAGGGATACGGGCGAGACACCACCGGCCGCAGTTCTTTTGAGCGCCTGCTGGAACAGGCAGGTACCCGGAGCGACCTCTCCCGCTTTTTTGGCGACTGGGTCGATTCCGACAGAGGCCTGCCGGACCTTAGTATCGAGAGCGCCTTCCCCAGCAACCCTTCTCCGGGGTCCTGGCTCGTGGCCGTGAATCTGGTGAACAGTGGCTACGTGTCGGTCGAGGTGCCGGTGACCCTACGTTCCGACTCGACCACGGTAACACAGCGAGTTGTGGTTCCCGCACGGGGCAAAGCCGTGCAGAGGGTTCTTATCCAGGGCAAGCCGACCGAGGTGCAGGTAAACGACGGCACCATTCCTGAAACCCAGGCCAGCGTGCATGTGACCAAGTTGGGCGAGTAAGGCGGGGCCGGCCCGCCAGGCTAATGGATAGTGCGCGGTACAGCTCGATGACACGGCCTCCACATTGCATCGAGTGGTATGATTCCGCGAACTCAGAGTTGGTCAACAATTGCTGTTATCAAGGAGATTGGTTCCACCATGGAAAACCGCCGCGCGGTCTTAAAGTACCTTGCAGGGACGCTTGGCGCCTCGACGCTGAGCACCAGCTCTCTTGAAGCGATTGCGGAACAATTGTCCCCGGGGAAAGACCGTCCCAATATCGTCTGCTTTCTCGGTGAGGGGCTCCGCTCCGATGAGTTCTCCTCGGCGGGAAACAGCATCCTGAAGACTCCCAACATGGACCGCATCGGCCACGAGGGTTGCGTCTTCAAGAACTCGTTTGTGGTCAATGCACTCTGCCTGCCTTCGCGCGCCACCACACTGACCGGGCTCTACTCGCATACCACGGGTGCGGTCTCGAATATCGAGGGCAGCCTGCCCAAAAACGTCGAGCTGGTTTCAGATCTGCTGCACAAAGCGGGTTATGAGACCGCCTTTCTGGGCAAGTCGCATATCCAGGGCGCGCTGATGGATCACTACTGGGACTACTACTTCGGCTTTGTCGGGCAAGCTGACTACTATAAACCGGTCATTACCGAGGGCATTCGCGGCGAGTACAAGCCCGCAAAGAAGTACGAAGGCGAATATGTCGACACGCTGCTCACGCGCAAGGCCGTGGAATGGTTACAGCAGAAGCACGAGGCGCCGTTCTGCCTCTTCCTCTGGTTCTACGCGCCCCACGCACCGTTCTACAGGCCCAAGGATATGGTCAACGACTTCAACGGAGTACCGATTCCGGCCCCGTCCACTTTCAATGAAGATTTGAACGACTATGCCGGCAAGCCGCGGGCCGTGGCGCACGCCGACAATCAGATCGGGAGCGCCGAAGTGTTCTGGGACGATCCGCGCTCGCTGGAGGAGTTGGTCAAGGACCATTACGCCGGCGTGGAAGACAATGACCGCAATGTGGGCGCGGTGGTAAAGGAATTGGAGCGCCAGCATGCGCTGGACCAGACCGCCCTGCTGCTCAGTTCAGACCACGGGTTCTTCCTCGGAGAGCATCACTTCTACGACAAGCGCCTGATGTACGAGCCCTCGATCCGCGTACCCCTGATGATTCGCTATCCCAAACGGATTCCCGCCGGAGAAAGCTCGGCCAAGATGGTGCTGAACCTGGATCTGGCGCCCACCATGCTCGATCTGGCCGGGCTTCCAGTGCCCGAGGTCATGCAAGGTAAATCGTTGATGCCTCTGGCCGAGGGCAGGCGTCTCGCGCAATGGCGCAAAGACTGGCTCTACGAGTACTACGAATACCCCGGCTTCGAGAATGTGCGCCCCTGTCGCGGGGTTCGCACCGAGCGGTACAAATACATCCATTTCTTCCTCGATCCGGAGGAGTTCGAACTCTACGATCTCCAAACCGACCCGGATGAAAAGAACAACCTCTATGGCAAGCCAGGGTACGAGGAGCTGACGGTTCAGTTGAAGGCGCGGCTCGCCGAACTTCGGCAAGAAACCGGCGACCGCTACCAGTACAAGCCGACCGGGATGCCCTTGCATCCTTAGTGACCGAGGTAGGAAACCAGGCGGAGGCGCTGGATGAATACGGAGTACTTCCATGTTCTGGCCAAGCCGACTGGGCCGATCTGCAATCTCGACTGCAAATACTGCTTCTACCTGGAGAAGGAGGCTCTCTACCCTCCCGAATCCAAGTGGGCGATGGCGGACGATGTGCTGGATCGCTTCATTCGCCAATACATCGAGGCGCAGCAGTCTCCGGTCATTCACTTCGCCTGGCAGGGAGGCGAGCCAACTCTGCTTGGAGTGGAGTATTTCAAGCGGGTTGTCGAACTTCAACAGCGATATGCCAACGGCAAGAAGATCGAGAACTCCTTTCAAACAAATGGAGTTTTGCTGAACGAAAGCTGGGTGCGTTTTTTTGCCGAAAATGACTTTTTGATTGGCGTTTCCATCGACGGTCCGCGGGAACTGCACGATGCTTACCGGGTCGACAAGGGCGGGCAGCCGACCTTCGACCGGGTGATGCGCGGCATCGACGTGCTCAAAGCCATCGGAGTGGAATTCAATACGCTCACCACGGTGCACCGAGCCAACTCGTCCCATCCGCTGGAGGTTTATCGTTTCCTGAAGGAGAACGGCAGCGGGTACATGCAGTTCATTCCCATCGTCGAGCGCATAGCGCCGGCGCCGTCAAACACGGGCCTTGTCCTCGCGCCCGCGGATTGTCCCAACGAGGCTCAAGTTGCTCCATGGTCGGTGGAACCGCGTGAATTCGGACGGTTTCTTATCACCATCTTCGACGAGTGGGTGCGCAACGACGTAGGCCGGATCTTTGTGCAATTGTTCGATGTCAGCCTGGAAAGCTGGGTGGGTATGGAGCCGAGCCTGTGCATCTTCCGCAAACAATGTGGATCGGCGCTCGCCATCGAACACAACGGCGACCTTTACTCCTGCGATCACTTTGTCTATCCGAAAAACCGGCTTGGCAATATCTTGAGTACTCCGCTGGCTCAGTTGGCGGAGTCCGGGGAACAACAACGGTTTGGCGCGGCGAAAGAAACCGCGCTCCCTGCTTATTGCCGTTCGTGCGACGTGCGGTTTGCCTGCAACGGCGAGTGCCCCAAGCACCGCTTCGCCCTGACTCCAGATGGCAAACCCGGCCTAAACTACCTCTGCGCCGGGTACAAGACGTTTTTCCACCACGTGGACCCATACATGCGGTTTATGGCGAACCAACTGCGAATGCGTCAGGCGCCTGCGCATGTCATGGGTTGGGCGGTCGAACGGGATGCATTGGCTGCGGCGGAGAATGACAGACGATGCGCCCATCGTCCGGAACTGTAAATCGGGACCGAAGGCGCCGCCAACAACCGCCTTCGACTTTATAACTCGGATTCCGGCGTCAAATTGCCATTAGACAGCAAGCGAACCCCGATTCAGTATCTTTGCCAAGCAAATCCGATAAGACCAGCGCCTCCCCTGCCTCCGAATCCGCAGGGCAGAGACTCGCCGATTCAGTTGGACTCACCCATTGAGAACGGAGAGAAAGCGCCTGGCAGATCTCATTGCGCCTAAACAATTGCATTGGCTCGAATTACCGGGTGACACAATTGCTAAAGCTCAAAAAGATTGCTTGACAACCCTGGTGTTCGTGGTATGTCTTATCTCCACGGGCCACTTCCCACCCCGTTGACGACCCGAAACATTCACCAGACTCAAAAACTACGCCTGCAGATGCAATGTCTTTTCGCGGATCCGAAGCCGTGAAAACAGAACGAGATGCTGCAGCAGCTGTTGTGTATCATTGTTTTGCATTCTGCCCGAACGTTCAATTCTTGGAGAAGAAATGAAATCTCAGGCTTTCCGTGCCTTAACTCTGACGTTATTAATCGCTGCCACGCTGTGGTTCTCCTACTGGAGCGCGCATCCGCAGAGAGCCTGGTTGTTGAGCATGCTCTTTGTCGCCGCGCTCTGCATCGTGCTTGGCCTCTGGATCATGAAACTACCACTGGGGATTCTGATCTCCGAACGCAATTTGATGAGCCTTTCAAGGCTTCAACTTGTGGTGTGGACGGTAGTCATCTTCTCCGGTTACCTGGTCGTGCTGATGCAGCGAGTGCTGCACAATGTCCCCGACCCACTCACCATCAACATCGATCCCAACCTGTGGGCAGTGCTTGGAATCAGCACGGCGTCGTTCGTGGGGACGCCTCTGGTCCTGAGCCAGAAGGCGCAAACGAATGTGAACCCGCAAGCGGTGCAAGCAGCAAGCGTTGCGCTGCAGGAAACCTCCTCGTCGATCCAGCAGAACGCGCAAGGCACTCTGTATGCAAACACCGCGGCCAAAGACGCCAGCATCACGGATATGTTTCAAGGCGACGAAATTGGCAACACAGCGTATGTCGACATCTCGAAAGTGCAGATGTTTCTGTTGACGATCTTCATCGTGGCCGCCTATTGCAATCAGCTTTACCACCTTCTGGGCGCCTTTGATTCCTCCCTGGTCCATGCGGACTTCTCGGCGCTCAACAGCCTGCCTGCCTTCTCCACGAGCGAGGTACAGCTTCTTGGAGTGAGTCATGCAGGCTATCTTGTCTTCAAAGCGGTGGGCCACACGCAAGCAAACAGCCAATAGGAGGCGCCATGCCGACGCAAACACTGACGGTTACTACATCTGCGCCTCTGAACAGCGGCGCGGGCAAGCCACCGATCAATCTGACCGGAGACCCGCTCACAATTGGAGCTATTACCGCGAACACTGCATTCCCGGCCGCGCCCGGCGCCGATGTCGTTATTGGGCAACTCTCCGCGTCCACGCCATCCGGGGCATCGTTCAACATGCCGGGCGTAGGAGAGTCGCCAGTTTCGTTTCAGGGTTCGGCCTCGGCCGATGCAAGCCTCGCAGCCTATACAAACTCCGCCAAGTTGGCCTCGGATCTTGGATTCCAGAGCGGCGACGGAAAGCAGTTGAAGGTGGGCTTTCCCAGCGATCCGAAACTTCGCTACATGGTTCTTAAATGGGACTTCGATGCCAGCGGGTCGGCCTCTGGAAAGATGGCATTGGATCCGGCCGTCAGTGTTTCCTTTGGCCTGAACGGAGCCGCCAATGGAGAATTCGCCTTCATTCGCGCGGTGGACGCAAAGATGCTTGCCGGCGACGCGTGCACAGCCCTTCTTCAGGCCTGGTGCACCCCCGCTGCCATTGCCAGCGGCAATCGACTGCCCCCCGGTTGCTGGATCGTCACGGAGGTGGATGGACAACTGGGCGCGAGTCTGGGGATCGTGGCGGGCTATGACTTCAACTGGGTTAAAGCCCTCGCTTTGAACGATCTCGACGGAGACATTGGGCTCCGCATCTCGGCTGGACTGAACGCAACCCTGACCGCCCAGCTCGCAGGCAAATACTTCCTGGTGCTCAACCGCGAAGGAACCGCCGTAGCGCCGGTCACGCGCTTGCGGCTGTTCCGCACCACCACAAACGGTTGGGGCTTCGCTTTGAATGCTTCTGCCAGCGTGACTCCGTCGACAGGCACCTTTCCGCCCGCCAATCTCGATGGCTTCATCAAGGCCGTCCTGGGCATCCACGACGCGCAGTTGCTCAGCTTCCTGAATCCGCTCCTTTCTGCCAACAGCGTGAACGATGTTGAGAATGCCGTGGGAGCCGGGTTCCTTCAAGCCTTGGATTTGACCGGGGATGTGAAAAAGGGATTCAGCGCGCTGCAGAAGTTGATGACCCAGTGGAATAATCTGCCAAATTCCGTCAGTTCCACGGTGTGGAAGCACGCCGGACAGATTGGCGTTCTGGCTGATTTGCATAGCGCGGCCAGCGAACTCTCGACGCTCGGCGCCACAAATATCCAGTCGCTGCTCGACACCTGGCTGCACGATTCTTCATTCCAAAGCAATCCGGTTTGCGAGTGGCTCGAATCGGCTTCTTCGCAGACACTGTTCGAGCTCTATGAGAGCGAACCGACCCAGATCAGGCAATATGCGCAGACGCTGCTTTCGGTGCTGGACGGATCGGAATTGCAAAACACCCTCAACAAACTGCAATCGCAGGTGGACACGGTCACCAATCTTCAGGCGCTTCAAACAGCCATCACCAACAACAATCTGGCTGGTGTCGCCGTGTGGGTCAAGCAGCAGTTAGCCAAGTTCCTGGGGGTCGATTTTACCGGGCTGACCGCGCAGATTGGCAAGATCAACCAAGTCATCGCGACCATTCAGACCCGCGCGAATGACATTTACACGGCGACGACCAAGGCGCTGAATACAACCTATGGTGCGAATCTGGCATATGCCTACAACGCTTCCGACACACAGTCCGCTTTGATTGACGTTTCCTTTGCGGATACGGCTCGGGGTGCTTTGGGCGACGCCATTCTGGGGCGCTTCGGCACCATCCTCACCATTCCGGCGCCCGGCATTACGCTCAATACCGGGACGCTGACCCACGGCATCTCAAGGCATACGCATGTTTCGATGGATCTGCCCTGGTGGAAGTGCGCGGCCGACGACCTGGCCACCGGTTCCGCGACCGGAACCTTTGTCGATGGTGTGGGCAACCGCGTCCAGTTCTTTGAGGCGTCGGCATCCGATGTCGATACGGTGCAAACCAACACCAATGTCCAGAGGTTTGCCACGTGTTCGATGGGAATCTCCGGAGCCGCGGCAGGCGTTCGCAAATACAACGTGAGCGCGGTAAACTTCGGCTACTCCTTCGTGACCATGCAACAGGCGATGACCGTTTCCCAACTGGAATACGATCTGTCCGATCCCGTGGAGGCGTACTTCAAGAACAATCCATTCGGCAATCCGAACAGTCCGCAGCATGCCAATTTCGATATCTGGCTGAGCGATCTGGACAAGTTCACGGACGCCACCGCCGGTCTTCCCAACGGAACATCCATTCTGGGAACCGTTTGGGAGCGTCTACAGGTGAATGTTCACGCCCAGCAAGGAGTGGACTGGGTAGGTGCGCTGCTGAATGGCGCTATGCCGAATTACTACGCCATGTCGCTCGCCATGCAAACACAAATCCGAAAGTGGCTGCTCAAGTCGTATTCGGCGAATCCCTCCAACTTCAAGACACCCTATCCGCCGTTCCTGGTTTACACCGCACTGCCGGCACTGAACGACATCAGTCTGGATGGCAACGGCAACGTCACCTACTCGACGCCACCAAAGGGCCCTATCTATTGGGACTGTGCGGATGTTGCCAAAGTCGCCGCGGTGTGCTGCGAGCAGCAATCGATCAACCAGTTGCAATCCAATTTGCGAGACATCGCGCAACTTCTTAACGGGATTCCCGGTTTGCGAGGCAGCGCACAGTTTTACGATGGGCAAGCGCAGAACATTCTCAGTTCGGTGGTGAATGCTTCCAAGCCGATCCAAGCGTTCGACCCGATAGTGATGTTGCTGCTGGCCGAGAGCAATGCGATTTCCAAAGCCCAGTCTGCGTTTCACGGGCTCTCCAAAGCGGGGTCCAAGCAATTGCAGCCTGCGCTACAGTCGTTTGCCGCGGCGGTGGTGAATCTGGTGACTGCGTTCAACAAGAGTCTTACGCAACTCAGCCTGTCTGCACCCGACCTGATGCGCTACTTCGCTCCCATCGTGTTTCAGCAGGCCGTGCAAGCTATGTTGCCCGGAGCAAGCGCATTCCAGTTGGACGCGCTGTTGGATATCGCGGTGCTCAAGAATGCCGCTTTGCCATCCACAGCGGATGCGCCTTCGCCGGATAAAACCTACATTTGGCAGACAATCACCAGCTTCTCGAAGCAGATTCGAATGCCGGATGCACATGTTCACGCACAAAGCTCTGCCCTTTCCGCTGCTCTTCGAGAGAGGAGGACGGATAGGGCGGGCTTCACTTTGCACATTCCCTGTTAATCCTTCTTTTCGGCGTTGCGCGCCCGCACCTTGAACCAGATGGGCGTCCCCTTGAAGCCAAAGGCCTCGCGGATCTGGTTTTCGAGGAAGCGCTCGAAGCTGAAGTGCATCTTGATGTCGCGGTCGGTGAACAGGATGAATGTAGGCGGGGCCACGGCCGCCTGCGTCATATAGAAAATGCGCATGCGCTTGGCCATGGGCACCGGCGCGCGCTGGAAGTCGATCTTGTCAAGAAATCTGTTCATCTGCCCGGTCGTGACGCGCTTGCGCCTCTCCGCGGCCACGGCCTTTACTTCGTGCATCACCCGGCCCAGGCCCGTGCCTTCGAGCGCGGAGAGAAAGATCACGGGCGCGTAGTTCAGGTACTTGAGCTGGCGGCGGAGCTGCTCCTCGTAGATCTCGCGGTCGGCGGGCGGCTTGCCGTCGGTGCGCCCGGTGGTCACCGCATCCCACTTGTTCACCAGGACAATGACGCTGCGCCCGCTCTCGTGGGCATAACCTCCAATGGTGGCGTCGGCGCCAGTAACTCCGTCGGCAGCGTCGATCACCAAAAGCGCCACGTCCGCGGCCTCCAGGTGACGACGCGCCATGACCACGCTCAACTTCTCAGCCATCAGGTGGGTCTTGCTCTTGCGGCGGATGCCGGCCGTGTCGACAAAGCGGAGCTGCTGGCCCTCGAACTCGACCATTTCATCCACCGCGTCGCGAGTGGTTCCCGCGATGGGCGAAACAATGGCGCGCGAGGTACCCGTCAGCGCGTTCAAGAGCGTGGACTTGCCCACGTTGGGACGGCCGATGATGGCCACCGAGGTCTCGAACTGCTCGAACTCGCCGTGAGTGCGGTGGATTGAGCGAAGCTCGTCATCGCCTTCCTTCCCTGGCTCTCCGTCTTCTTCCGAGATCTCCACTTCCAGAGCAGCTTCGGCCTCGCGAGCGGCCTGCATTTCCTCCTCGGTCAGCTCGGCTTCAGGCGCCGCGGGAAGCACTTCAGCAATAGCCTCAAGCAGGTCGCCGATGCCCAGCCCATGCTCGGAACTGACCGGAAAGACATCGCGAATCCCCAACTGGCGGAAGTTCTCCGCCTCCAGCGCCATGGCCTCGCCTTCAACCTTGTTGACGCACAGAAACAGCGGCTTGCCGCCGCGCATCAACATGCGCACCAGATCGTAGTCGGGACTGGCCAGCTCGGTACGCGCATCCACCACCAGCACCAGTGCGTCGGCTTCTTCCAAGGCCACCTTGGCCTGGGCGTAGATCTCGGTCGGGATCAGCTCGGGATCGTCGGGCACAATGCCACCGGTGTCAACCACGCGATAGCGCCGGCCCTGCCACTCGTACTCGCCATAGATCCGGTCGCGGGTGATGCCAGGCTCATCGCCCACAATCGAGCGGCGGCTGCGGGTGAGCCGGTTGAAGAGTGTGGATTTGCCGACATTAGGGCGGCCCACAATGGCCACCACGGGCAGCGCGGCTGCGCCCGGCTCCAGGGGTACTACCGATTTACGATACTTCGCCAAAATAATCTCCAGTTGCAGTACGTGCTCAGCAAACGACGCCTATCTTTACCTGTCAAAACCCACATCAATCCGAACGGGGCAGAGATTCGCTCGGAGCTGAGCCAGAGTTCCGAGAGCTTCGCCCTTATCAATTATGAGCCTTTCCCCATTTTTTCGCCGCATTTTCGGTAATCCGATTGCCCTCCCGCTCCCAGGAGGGCGCCATGCACATCCACGGGAACTCCATGAGCGTTCAGGCGGCTAACTTCTACGCCGCCAGCCAGGGTGAGCGGACGGCCGCCGCGCAGCGGGCCGCCGAAGTGCGTAAGAAGCTGTTGAAGAGCGCAACGACTCTTGACGGTTCTGCGAGCCCCGAGGAGACGGTGCTCATCGGCAAGTGGCTCGACGGGCGGCACAGCCAGGTGCTGAGCGGTGACGAGTACCATGCTGCTTGCAACAAGGACGCGGACTTCGGATGAGGGGTGCTCCCCGGCGCTCCTCGCTCGAATAATCGCGACTACAAGCTCGCGGCATTCGTCTCCCGGTGTCCTGTGGCAATCCCACACAACCTGTGGCATACTGATGTGGCATGAACACAGGAGTCAGGATGCCCGAAGCGAAGCTCGATCTGTTGCAAGGAACACTCGACGTCATGGTGCTGCAAACGCTGGCCACCATGGGCATGCAGCATGGGTATGGCATTGCCCGGCGCATCGAGCAGGTGAGCGGTGACGAAGTCCTTCTGAACCAGGGCACCATCTATGCATCTTTGGTACGCCTGCAGCAGCGGGGATGGATCTCCGCCGCCTGGGGCACATCCGACAACAACCGCAAGGCGAAGTACTACGCCATCACGACGGACGGCCGCGAGCAACTGGCGAAAGATGCCGCCTATTGGCGCAGACTGTCCGGCGTAGTAGACCGTGTGCTGGCGATGCCTGCGGCAGAGGAGGCGTGATGAGCGCGATGCGAGAAGCGATGAATCGCGTGCGCTCCTTCTTGCACAAGCCGGAGCGTGACGCGGAACTGGATGCCGAGATTGCGGCGCATCTTGAAATGGCGATTGAAGAAAACGTGGCCCTGGGAATGAGCGAGCGGGAAGCGCGGCGGCAAGCCTTGATTCGCTTCGGCGGTGTAGAGCAGGCAAGGGAGCGGCAGCGGGAGGCGCGGGGACTGATGACACTGGACATTCTTTTGCAGGACTTGAAGTTCACGTTCAGGACGCTGAGCCGGGAGCGGGGCTTTACGACCGTAGCGGTGCTGATTCTGGCGCTGGCCGTTGGCGCCAACATCGCTATCTTCAGCGTGGTGAATACGCTGCTGCTGCGTCCTTTGCCCTTTGCCAACGCCGGCCAATTGGTTTGGATTGCGCCGCCGCCAACCAAGTGCGGTCTCTCTTGCGCTACCTATTCGACCGATGCTTACGATCAGTTCCGCTCGCAAACCCACTCCTTTCAGGACGTGACCGGCTATTTCGCGTTCTCCGGGGCAGACAACCTGAGCCTTTCTCTCGGCGGCACGCCGATTCCAGCCACAAATATCGATGTGATCGCCAATTTCTTTCAGGTTCTGGGCGTGCAGCCGGCCATGGGCCGGGCCTTCATCGCCGACGACGCACGTCCTGGCGCCGCGCCGGTGGTTCTGCTGACCGACGCGTGGTGGAAGCGCCAGTTTGCGGCCGATCCGGCGATTGTTGGTAAAGCCTTCGACATGAACGGCAAGCAGACCACGGTGATCGGCGTGCTGCCCAAGAGCTTCGATTTCGGCGCGGCGTTCTCTCCCGGCGTAAAGATCGATGCCATCACGCCGCTCGCATTGTATGGCCCCCCGCGCGATTGGGGAAATATCATCACCATGATCGGGCGGCTCAAGCCCGGCGTGTCGCTCGCGCAGGCGCAGGGTGACGCCAAGGCTGCGTCGCAAACCATGTGCTGGAATTTCAAATATCCAAAGACGTGCGGAGACTATAAGGATGCGGTGGTCCCGGTGCCGCTGAAGGAGTACATCGGCGGCAAACTGCGCCGCTCTCTGGTGGTGCTATGGTCCGCGGTGGGAGCCATCCTGCTCATTGCCTGCGTGAACCTGTCGAACCTGATGCTGGCGCGTGCCACGGCGCGGAGCAAGGAATTCGCCATGCGCGGCGCGCTTGGCGCCAGCCGCGCCCGTATCGTTCGCCAGTTGCTCACCGAGAGCCTGGTTCTCTCCAGCGCAGGAGCGCTGCTGGGCCTGGGGCTGGCTTTCATCCTGGTTACCTGGTTTGCGCATCAGGGCGCAATCGCGCTGCCCCTTTTGACCAGTGTGCGCATTGACGGCGCGGTCTTGGGCTGGACCGCGCTGATTGCAGTGCTTGCGGCGATTCTCTTTGGCCTTTTGCCGGGAATCAGAATTGCAGACGGCAATCTTCAGGAAGCGCTCAAGGATACCGGCGCCAGTTCGGGCCGAAAGCACCAACGGCTGAGAGCCGTGCTGGTGGTGACTGAGGTGGCGCTGGCTTGTGTGCTGCTGGTGGGCGCGGGGCTGCTGCTGCGCAGTTTCTTGAGGGTGCTCGATGTGGACCTCGGATTCCAGCCGGACCGTGCCGCAGCTGTGAAAGTGGACTACGACGACAGCGTTCCGGGCCCCGATCCGCAAGGCGCGTTGAGCGCGGCAAAGCGCGGCGTGATCTTCCAGCAAATCCTTGCCAGGGTGGGGTCGCTTCCCGGCGTGCAAGCCGCGGGCCTGGTGGACTATCTTCCGTTGGGGCAGAATCGCGCCTGGGGAATGCCTATTCCCAAGGGAAGAAACCGCGATGAGTTCAAAGAGATGGCGGGCCCCCTGGTCTATGTGATCTCGCCGGGTTATGTACGCGCCATGGGCACCCGGCTGCGCGGGCGCGACTTTACCTGGGACGACGGGCCAAAGAGCGAGCAGGTTGTGCTCATCAATGAGGCCATGGCGCACTATTTCTGGCCCCACGAAGATGCGGTTGGCCAGATTCTCACAAACGGCGGCCCGGACATCCGCGTGGCCGGCGTCGTCGACGATGTTCACGAGGAAAGCGTGGATGGCGCGGCGGGCTGGCAGATCTACTACCCCATGACGCAGGCGGGACCGGCTGGCGCGGAATTGGTGGTACGCACAACCCTGGAGCCGGCATCGCTGGCCGCCAGTGTGATGGGGGCGCTGCGGGAACTGAATCCAAAGCAGACGGCGGCCGAGTTCCGCCCGATCAAGGCACTGGTGAGCCATGCGGTTTCTCCTCGCCGCTTCTTCATGCTGCTGGTCGCCTCGTTTGCCTTGCTCGGACTGCTCCTGGCTTCGCTGGGCATTTATGGAGTGATTTCGTACTCGGTGACACAGCGGACTCAGGAGATTGGCATTCGCATGGCCCTCGGCGCAACGCAGGCCCGAGTGCAATTCAACGTGCTCGGCAACGCGCTGCGCCTCGTCGCGATGGGGATTGCCACAGGAACAGCCGCCTCAATCGCAGTCGCAAAAGGGATTGCCGCGCTCCTGTTTGGCACCACGCCCACAGATCCGGTCACGTTTGCGGGCATGGCGCTTCTTTTGGGATCGGTAGCTCTGGCTGCCGGGTATCTTCCGGCACGAAGGGCGTCGCGGATCAACCCCATGGTTGCCTTGCGCAACCAGTGAGGGCTGTTCGGGCATTTGTTTACCGCAGGGGCAGAAGCCGCGGCGTCGGGTAGCCGGGCGCTTCACTATGATGGAGTGAGCGCCCGATGCCCCCCAGCGACAACCCAACCCGCGCCCTGCCCACCCTGCACGAGTTCTTCGCGCCGGGCGGCATTCTGGCGCGCTCGTCTCTGCCCTACGAATACCGCCCCGGCCAATTGACCATGGCCAAAGCTGTCGAACAGGCGCTCGCCGAACGCCGCCACCTGATCGTCGAGGCAGGCACCGGCACCGGCAAGACGCTGGCCTACCTGCTGCCCGCCCTGCGCACCGGCCAGCGCGTCATTATCTCCACCGGCACTAAGGCACTCCAGGATCAGCTTTACTTCCGCGACGTGCCGTTCCTCGAGACGCTGCTGGGCGGCCTGCGGGTCTGCTACATGAAGGGCCGCGCCAACTACCTTTGCCGCTACAAGCTGGACGCCTTGCGCACCCAGCCGATCCTCTCGGGGCTTGAAGAAATCGACCAGTACCGGCAGATTGCAGAGTGGGAGCGGGAGACCGAAACCGGCGACCGCGCCGAGCTCTCCGGGATGCCCGAGTCGAGTGCCCTGTGGGGCAAGCTGGACGCCAGGACCGAGGCCTGCTTGGGATCGACGTGCCCGGATTACCGCCGCTGCTTCATCACCGAGATGCGGCGCAGGGCGCTTGAATCGGACATTATTATCGTCAATCACCACTTGTTCTTCGCCGACCTCTCTGTTCGCCAGGAGGCTGCCGGTGCAACGGACGCAGGCATTCTGCCCGAGGCTGCGGCGGTGGTCTTCGACGAGGCGCACGAGCTGGAAGAGGTGGCGTCGAACTACTTTGGGCTTTCGGTCAGCAATATTCGCTTCGAGGAGCTGGCCCGCGACACCGACGTGATGCTGCGCGGCAAAGAGGGCGGGGACAACCTGCCCGCCGCCACTCAGCAGCTTCGCGAGCGGGCGCGCATGTTCTTTGCCGGTTTGCCCATGGCCGGCGACGGCCGCCAGCCCTTCACCGGGCGCGAGGAGTTCCTGGAAGCCTCGGGCGACCTCTACATGGCCGTGCGCACCACGCTCAAGCGCATGGAATCCGAGATGGAAGCCATGAAGGGCGTGGACGAAGCGCCCGGCCTGCGCAAGCGCGTTAGCCGCCTGCGCACCGAGCTCGAATTCCTGCTCGAATCGAACGCCCACAACATGGTCTATTGGATGGAACGGCGCATCTCCGCCGGAGGGGCGGACAAGTCCGCGCCGGGCGGGGCGCGCGGGGGGTTCCGCTCACAGGCGCGGACCACCTTCCTGCAAGCCACGCCAATCGATGTCTCCGATCTGCTCCACGAACAGGTCTTCGAGCTAATCCCCACAGTGATTCTGACTTCGGCCACGCTGACCGTGCAGGGCGGCTTCGAGCACATTCGCAAGCGGCTGGGCCTGACCGAGGCGCGCGAGTTGGTGGTTCCGTCGCACTTCAAGTATGGCGAGCAGGCGCTGCTCTATCTGCCCCCGGAGATGCCCGACCCCCGCGAGCCCGATTTTCCCGAGGCCGCCGCGCGCTGCATCCGCCGCGTCCTGGAGCACTCGCGGGGAAGAGCGTTTTGTCTCTTCACGAGCTACAGCCAGATGCGCGACCTCTACGAGCGCCTGCTGCCGGTGCTGGACTTCCCTCTCTTGCTGCACGGCACCGCGCCCCGCAAGGCGCTGCTGGAGGAGTTCCGCTCAACACCGAATGCGGTGCTCTTCGGGACTTCGAGTTTTTGGCAAGGCGTGGACGTGCAGGGCGAATCCCTGAGCTGCGTCATCATCGACCGCTTGCCTTTCGCCGTGCCCAACGATCCGGTGGTGGCCGCTCGCATGAGAGCCATCGAAGATGAAGGCGGCAAGCCCTTCTTCGACTACCAGGTTCCGTCGGCGGTGCTGACGCTAAAGCAAGGCTTCGGCCGCCTGATCCGCTCGCTCGAAGATCGCGGCGTGCTGGTGCTGCTCGACAACCGCATCCGCACCAAGCGCTACGGCCAAACCTTCCTGGCCAGCCTTCCGCCGTATCGGGTGACGCAGACGATTACCGATGTCGAGGCGTTCTTCAGCGAGAAAGCTGACCGTCCAACAAGAGAGTAGAATTCTGAGCCAGAATCCACTCCATGATTAGGACGACATGTAATGCCTATCCCCGACTTTCAGACCTTGATGCTGCCAATTCTAAAGCTAGCCGCAGACAAAGAATGGTGCGTCTCGGACACCGTGGAACGTCTCGCGAACGATTACCACCTCTCGCCAGAGGAACGGACCTTCCTGCTTCCGTCTGGACGGCAGACGACATTCTCAAATCGGGTGGCTTGGGCGAAATCATACCTCGTCAAGGCTGGCCTAGTTGAACCAACAACAAAGCGAGCACACTTCTGCATCACTGAGCAGGGTCGGGGTGTACTGGCGAACCCGCCCGAGCGCATCACAATCAAGTACCTCGGCCAATTTGCGGAGTTTAAGAAGTTTCGGGAACCAAGTGAGCCTAAGACAGATGCGAACGGCTTGCATTCCTCTGAGTTGGCCCCCGACATTACCTTGACCCCTGACGAGATCATGCGCAATGCACATAAGCAGCTTGAGCAGGAACTAGCCGATGAGTTGCTCGCGAAGATTCGATTAGGGACCCCCGCGTTCTTTGAAAGCCTGGTGGTGCGCCTATTGTTTGCGATGGGGTACGGCGGATCAGTTATGGAGATCAGTAAGGCGCTGGTGGGCGGATCGGGAGACGGTGGTGTCGACGGTGTGATCGATCAGGACAAGCTCGGTCTAGACCGCATCTATGTCCAAGCCAAAAGGTACGCCGATGGCAACACTGTTGGGCCGGGTGCGATTCGGGAATTCTTTGGCAGCCTCGACCGATTTAAAGCGACGAAAGGGCTATTTGTTACAGCGTCGACATATACGGCCTCTGCTCAAGAGACTGCCGCAGCCCTAAGCAAGCGCATCGTTCTCGTCAATGGAAACCAACTGACGCACCTCATGATTAGGCACAATGTTGGATGCCGGGTAGAAGAGACTCTGGAAATCAAGAAGATTGACGAGGAGTTCTTTGAGTAGCGAACATTCGGCCAAACGGCATTCGGCCCCAATTTTGCGGGCACGAGGATGAGGGGACCGAAGTGAAGACTCGACACAAACCGCAATTCGGCGACACCGGCTCTCGCTCCGAAGGCTCTCTTGATTGTGCGGCGCGCACCGATGCGGAAGAAGGCATTCGTCAGGGCCTGAACGACGCCAGACAAGGCAAAACCAGGCCCGCGAGAGAGTTTTTTTGCTGCGTTCGAAGCTGCACGCCCTGAACTCAGAGCAATCGAATGAAGATTGTGGATTATGAAATGCCACAGTCTTGAAAGGGCACGGCTTCAGCCGTGCCGATGTCGTGGCTCAGGAGTTGCAGGCTTTAGCCGCTGAGGGATGTCTTTTGGCGAATCTGACCCATCCCTCAGGGGCTGAAGCTCAGGATTCTACTATGCATTTGCGGCACGGCTGAAGCCGTGCCCTTTCAAAGCTCATCTTCCTGTGTTCGAAATATTCGTGCAGGCTCCCGCCCCCTGAGCTTCGCCAGCGAGCCCCGCGCCGGCCTCGCCCCGCGTAGAATTGCAACATGCGCGGCCCGCTGTGCCGCCTCCAAGAGAAAAATGTCCCGCAACTTCTACATTCTGGCTGGAACTCTTGGGCTCTTCGCGGTGCTCTCGGGGGCCATGTCGCTTGTGCCCTCGAGCTTTCAGCCGGGGCTGCCGGCGAATGCCTCGCTGTGGCGCTCGGTGGCTCTGGTTCTGCTGCTGGCCGGGCTCGGGGCGGCGCTGATCGGCACGCTGAGCCACCTCTTCGAGCAGGTGGACCGGCGCAGCGAAGAGGCCCGGCTGGCCAGGCGGCGGAGGCGGCAGGGCGGGCAGAATCACTAGGGCAGTTTCACAGTTCCCGTAGAGTTGATTTTGATGCTTCCCACCCATTTCACAGAGAACGTGAAATGGATGGGGCACGGAGCTTCCTTACATGATCAGTGAAAATGCTCTAGAGACGCGCGCAGCCGATAGAATGGTTCTTGGGACTCTTCCCCTCACAGGTCGCGCCGAAGCCGATGTTTGAAGTCACCGTGGAAGCCGGATTCTCTTCCGGCCACTACCTTCGCAACTACCGGGGCAAGTGCGAGAATCCGCACGGCCACAACTACAAGGTCCGCGTCACGCTGGCCGGAGCCACGCTGGACGAGACCGGGATGTTGCTGGACTTCAAGTTGCTCAAGCAGGTGTTGCTGCCGGTGATCGACCGCATCGACCACCAGATGCTCAACGATCTGGAGCCCTTCACGGTGCTCAACCCCTCGGCCGAGAATCTGGCCAAATACTTCTACGACCAGACCCAGGACCAGCTTACCGGAATGACCGCCGGCCGGGTGCGCGTGAAAGACTGCACCATCTGGGAAACCGACACCACCACGGCTACTTATTACGAGTAGGCGCTTAATCCATCTCCCTGGACTTCGATTTCAGGTACTTGTCGAAGGGGATTTCGAAGTAGAACAGCTCGTTCCCGTCGGCATCGCGCAGCTTGTGCAGGTGCAATTTGGCGCCCTCGAGCGGGTGATCGAGTTCGGAGACATCGTAAAACAGGAAGCCGGCGCGGGTGGTATGCGGCTCCACAACCAGGGCGCCGTACTCGAGGGTGTTGAAGTCTTCCTCGATCTCCTTGTTGCCGGCCTTGGGCTTGAGCTTGATGGAGGGCAGAGGGCCGGGCAGCGGAATTTTGGTTCCTTCGCGCTCCTTCCGGGTCATCAACCGCTCCACGTCTTCCGGCTCGGCGGCCGGAATCTTGTCTCCCGCGGCGGTCAGGAAGAGAATGCGCGCATCGCGCAGGCTGATGGGCCGGTCGCCATTATTGGTCACGATCAGGCGCACCGGCATCACGCCGTGGCCGAGGTAATCCACGCGAAAGATGGCCGCTTTCGCCTTCGTATCGTAGGGTTCGGCGGCAATGGCCACCTTTTCCCCGTCATGCACCTCGACAGCGGCAAAGGTGGTGGCCGGCTGCACCGGAGGCGGGGTGTGATCGCTGGCCATGACCGGCAAAGCCAGCCAAAGCAGGAAAGGCGGAATTGCCCGCAGGTTCCTCATCGTGCTCGAATGTATCATCTGAGACCGGCCTGTATCATTTGATGTTTAGACCTGCGGAAGGCAAGTTCTGTCACGCATGATTCTGTTTTTCTACAATCTGGCGTTGCTGGTGGGCCTGGTGGTCAGCGCGCCCTGGTGGGTGTGGAAGATGGCTACCACCCACAAGTACCGCGAAGGGCTGATGCGGCGGTTGGGCAAGGTTCCCACCGCGCTGGCCAGCTTGGGCCGCGAAGGCCCGTTGATATGGCTGCACGCCGTCTCGGTAGGCGAGGCGCTCGCCGTGAGCCGCCTGGTGGGCGAGTTGGACCGCGCTTTTCCGGGGCATCGGCTGGTTATCTCCACCACCACCCGCACCGGACAGGCGCTAGCGCGGGAGCGTTTCGGCGCCAATCGCGTCTTCTATTGCCCGCTGGACCTGCCTTGGGCGGTGCGCGCGTATTTGGATGCGCTCCAGCCCAAGCTGCTCATCCTGGCGGAAACCGAGTTCTGGCCGAACCTGTTGAGCGGCTGTTTTCGCCGAGGCATCCCGGTAACCGTGGTGAATGCCCGCGTCTCCGACCGCTCTTGGCCACGATACCGGATGCTGCGCGGCTTGTGGAAGCCATTCTTGGGCCGCTTGAGCCGGGTGCTGGCTCAGAGCCAGACCGACGCCGAGCGACTGAAGGCTATCGGCTGCCAGCCGGAGCGGATCTCCGTGGCGGGCAACCTGAAGTTCGACGTACGCGCCGCCCAGGAAGCCGAGGCGACCCGTTTGCTGAAATCCCTGGCCCCTGGGCTCAGATTCCTCGTTGCCGGAAGCACACTGGAAGGTGAAGAATCTGCTCTGCTCGAGGCCTGGTCCCTCTTGCTCAATGCAGACCCGAAGTTGGTCCTTGTTCTGGCTCCGCGTCACCCCGAGCGCTTCGAAGCCGTCGCTGCCTCACTCGGCCGCTCCGGCATTTCCTGGGTCAAACGCTCGGATTGGCGCGCGCAGTCGGAGGGTTCGATTCAGCCGCTGAAGCCTGGACAGATCGTACTGCTGGATACCATCGGGGAACTGGCTTCAGTTTATTCGCTGGCGGCAGTAGCGTTTGTGGGCGGCAGCCTGATTCCCGCCGGAGGGCACAACCCGCTGGAACCAGCCCAGTTTGGAGTTCCTATCGTAATGGGACCTCACTATTTCAACTTCCGCGCCATTACCGACGACCTGCTGGCACACCACGCCCTGCACATCGCCACGGAGGTAAACCTCGCCGTGGTCCTGATCGGGTTGCTGCAGAACTCTGCTGCCGCCAAAGCTATGGGTGAGCTGGCACGGCGGGTCTTCGACCACCAGGCTGGTGCCACGGCGCGGACACTCCGCGCCATGCAGGATCTGTTCTCGGAAAAGGATCGCGACGCATGAAACGCCCCTGGTTGGCCCCTTTGGCGCCGCTTTACGCCGCCGGGCTGGCCTGGCGCAACCGGCGCATCGAGAGCGGCGCCGAGCCGGTCCGCCGGCTGGGCTGGCCGGTGATCAGCATCGGCAACCTTTCAACCGGCGGGTCGGGCAAGACGCCGCTGACCATCGCGCTCGCCAAGGGGCTGACGCAACGCGGGCTGCATGTGGATGTGCTTTCGCGCGGCTACGGCCGTCTTAACACGCTGCCCGCCCGCGTCGATCTCCAAGGGACGGCAGCCGATTTCGGCGACGAGCCCTTGCTGATTGCCCGTGAGGCGGGCGTGCCGGTCTACGTGGCCGCGAAACGCTATCAAGCCGGTCTGCTGGCCGAGGCGTCCGGTACGCCCCCCCGCGCGGTACATCTGCTCGACGACGGCTTTCAGCATCGCCAGCTCTATCGCGACGTGGACATCCTTCTGCTCAATGGCCAGGACTGGGAAGACTCGCTACTCCCGGCAGGCAATTTGCGCGAGCCACTCGAAGCCGCCTATCGGGCGAGCGCCATCGCCACCCCAGCCAACGATCCCGCGCTGGAAACGACACTGCGGGGCTGGGGCTGGCAGGGGCCCATTTTGTGGCTTCACCGAAGGATGGAAGTCCCTGCCATCGAGGGTTCCGTAGTTGCCTTCTGCGGAATCGCCCGCCCAGAGCAGTTCTTCACGGGACTTGAATCTGCCGGCCTGCGCCTCGCCGCGCGCATCGCATTCGCCGACCATCATCTCTACAATTTCGGCGATTTGAATCGGCTGGTGGCTGCAGCCCGCGCTTCGGGTGCCGCCGCGCTGCTCACTACCGAGAAAGACCGTGTCCGGCTGGGTGAGCTTGCCCATTCCATCCCGGCTTCCCTGCCCTTCAAGACCGCCAGCCTGCGCATTGAAATCGAGAATGAGTCCGCGGCACAGGATTGGCTGATGGGACACCTGAAATCCTGTTGGGACACCCTAACCCGTTGACCAAATGGGACCTGCGCGCAAGCTAAGGCACCGATCGCTCCTTCGCTCCCGATTCTCCGGGATGTTGCCACAGCCACCTATGCGGTGTAGTTTTTTGACCATGATTCCAAACAAGAACAAATCGCGCTATTTCTGGGTTTGTGCGGCCATCACCTTCCTCAATGCATCGGTAAGCACCGGCTTCTCGATTGCCCGGCTGCTGGGACCGGAAGGAGGAGAAGTCGCGCTGTATGCCGCCTCGCGCAGTGTAGCAATTCTCCTGGTGGTCTTCGCTCTCTTGTGGATTCGATCCAGAGCAGCCATGGCGGCTATGGCGTTTACCGTGGGGCTGGTTCAGCTCTTCGATACCGGCATCGGGTTTCTTGCCCATCAGCTCGGCAAGACCTTGGGGCCTCTGCTCTTTGCCGTTGCCACACTGGTCTCGGTGGGTTTCCTGCTTGGGGAGATGGGCAAATGCTGCCAAGGCGAGAATAAGGCAAGCTGATCGGTTCGTCCTCCGTACGGACGATTCCGCCCATGTGAGAAAATTGGAGTTTGCGCACCCAATCCAACTTCCGTCTGCTTGTGGTCCGGCTAGGCGCCATGGGCGACATACTGCACGCGCTGCCGGCAGTCACGGCTCTGCGGCAGGCCCATCCCCATTGGGTAATCGACTGGGTGGTGGAACCCCGCTGGCGGGCGCTGCTAGCTGCGGATGCCAGTGCGGGCTTCCCGGATGCTCGAAGTCCGGCGCAGCCTTTGGTCGATCACCTTCACTTTGCTGCCACCAAAGTCTGGCGGAAAGCGCCGTTCAGCGCAAAAACCCTGCACGAAATCAAAGCGCTACGGCGAGACCTCCAGGCTGGTGGTTACAGCGCGGTCATTGATTTGCAGGGCGCTATCCGGTCGGCTATCGTGGGCAGCATGGCCGGTTGCCGGCGGCGTATCGGCGAAGCCGAGCCGCGCGAGCGCCCGGCGCGATGGCTATTTACCGAACCAGTGACGACTTGTGGAGTCCACGTCATCGAGCAAGATGTGGAACTAGCCTCCGCCATTGCCGGCGACGACCTTAAGCCCGCGCGTCCCTTGCTTCCCGTGGATGCCGCTGCAGAGGCCTGGGCCGATGCCATCCTGCCCCAAGGCGAAGACCAGCCAGCCGTGCTCATCAATCCCGGCGCCGGTTGGGGAGCCAAGTGCTGGCCGGTTGAGCGCTACGCGTCTGTCGCGCAAGGGCTTATCGGACGCGGGTTGCGCGTGCTGGTCAACGCTGGACCCGGCGAAGTGCCGCTGGCCGACGCCATTGTGCAGCAAACTGGCGGTGCGGCGACGCCGCTCACCTGTACCCTGGGCCAGTTGATCGCTCTCACCCGCCGGGTTGCCCTGGCGATTGCCGGAGACACCGGTCCGCTCCACCTGGCCTGCGCACTCGGCCGGCCCGTGGTGGGCATTTACGGACCCACCGACCCCAGCCGCAACGGTCCCTATGGGACTAGATTTGAAGTATTGCGCAGCCCGGTGAGCCGGCGCGACCACAGCCGCCGTGCGGAGCCGGAAGCCGGTCTGTTGACCATTCCTCCCGAAGAGGTTTTGCGGGCCGCAGACGAATTACTTTGCCACGAACCGGATAATGGGTCGGCCAGGTTTCGATTTTGAGACCTGGGAAACCACAACTCTCGACCTTTTCCGGTCCTCAGGAGATTCATCGTTGACACAATCGACTCATCCGACGCACCAGGACTGGATCGCCCGTTGGCAGCAGGTAGCCCGGCGCATCCGCGTGCCTCTCGGCTTTCTCACCGCCGCGCTCTACCTGTTCGAGCTGTGGCTGCGCGCACCCCAACCGGCTGCCGTGGCGTGGAGTCTGGCGCTGGTGCTGCCGGGCCTGTGGCTGCGCGGATACGCCGCCGGTTATGTGAAGAAGAACCGCGAACTGACTCAGACCGGCCCCTACGCGCACACCCGCAACCCGCTTTATTTGGGATCGATGCTGATTGCCGCCGGGTTCGCCGTGGCGCTGCTGAGTTGGCCGGTGGCGCTGGTGCTGGCATTGGGCTTTGCAGCCATCTATGTCCCGGTAATCGCCTCGGAGGAGCGCTTTCTGCGCGCCACGTTCCCTGGATTCGACGCGTATTGTGAGCGGGTCCCGCGTTTGATTCCCCGGCTGACTCCGGCGCAGTCAGGAGACACTGGCGGCGCCTTCTCCCTGTCGCTTTACCTCAAGCACCGCGAGTACAATGCAGGAATAGGGGCCGCACTGCTGTATCTCAGCCTGCTCTTGCTGCGGCCTGCTCTCGCCACACTTTTCCATGGGCTGCGATGAGCCTTTTCAACGCCACAACGGTCAAATCATAAGGAGCCATTCTCGACGGTGAAGACGCGCTCGATTG
>Ga0181520_10001389_pt1 | contig 49295 bp, 44 predicted proteins | sample PEATcosm2014_Bin_29_FD_132451 | JGI IMG/M metagenome (GOLD analysis project Ga0181520, IMG submission 132451) | Peatland microbial communities from MTU Mesocosm Facility, Houghton, MI, USA - PEATcosm2014_Bin02_30_metaG | ecosystem: Environmental > Terrestrial > Soil > Wetlands > Peat | place... | reverse complement strand
GCTTCAGCCTTGGGTCTCTCAAACGCTCCAGAAAGATGGGGCTTTTAGCCCCTGGGGCATGCTCTCTATCCCGTCATCGCTTCGCTTCCAGGTACCCCAAGGCTTCAGCCTTGGGTCTCTCAAGCGCTCCAGAAAGATGGGCTTTAGCCCCTGCGGGCCAGCCCACCTTGAACCTAACTACCTGTACGGCCAGAACTTCGGCACCGCCTTATCTCCTGTATCTCGTTGATTCTGAATACTTTGCGCCCTTGGACTCGCAATCCCATTCCGCTTCAGCAGTTCCGCCGCCAGCGCCGTATACGCCTCCGCGCCCTTGGACCGCGGATCGTAGAGCTGTACCGGCTTCCCATGGCTCGGTGCCTCCGCCAGCCGTATGTTCCTTGGAATTGTTGTACTTAGCAGCTTATCCCCAAAAAACCGGCGCAGGTTCTCGGTCACCTGCTGCGACAGATTTGTGCGATCATCGTACATCGTCAGCAAAACCCCCTCCAAAGCCAAAGTCGGATTGAACGCCTGCGAAACCCGGTCCAAAGTCTGCATCAGCTCCGTAATCCCTTCTAATGCAAAGTATTCCGCCTGCATCGGAACCAGCAATCCATCCGCCGCCACCAAGGCGTTCAGCGTCAGCAGATCCAGCGCCGGCGGGCAATCCAGCACGATAAATGGATAGCTATTTCGGATCGGCGCGATCGCATCGCGCAGCCGGAATTCGCGCCGTTCCTGCGCCACCAGCTCCAGATTCGCGCCAATCATATTCTTGCTTCCCGGCAAAAGACGCAGATTCGCCACATCGGTCGATAGCACCGTTTCTTCCAGCGTCGCCACGCCCATCATCAGGTCATAAACGCTCAGCCGCGTCTCATCGCGCGCCATGCCCATTCCGCCGGTCGCATTGGCTTGCGGATCGCAGTCGATCAGCAGCGTTGACAGGCCTTCGAGCGCGAGCGCGGCGGCCAGGTTGATGGCGGTGGTGGTTTTGCCGACGCCGCCTTTTTGGTTGACGACGGCAATGACCTTGGCCGGTTTGGCGCTGGTCTGGTTCGAGAGCGTATTGGAGAGCGCGGAAAGGGTGGACACGTTCGTAGTTGGAAGCCTATCGGGGATGGGCTTTGCTGGCAAGGAGCAGGGACTGTGCAGAAGTACGTGCACCTGTGAATAAACCTGTGGAGAGTTCCCGGCAGTGGCATTCAGCGCGGGAGTCGTGCCGCGGGGGTGTGGAAATCTTGTGTGATCCGGGACACATAACCACCCCCCAAAAAGCCACGATTGTGTCACGTGAAACAATTTGGGGCCAAAAACGGAAATGGGGGGTGGGCAGAATTGTGTCACGTGAAACAATTTGGGGCCAAAACGAAAATGGGGGTGGGGGCAAAATGTGTCACGTGAAACAATTTGGGCTAGCGGCGGTGGGCGATGAGGAGCGCTGCGCCGTGCGATTCGGGGAGGGGAAGGGGAGGGTCGAGGGTGAAATCCGGGGGGATTTGTGCGTGTAAAGTGCTTAGAATGAGTAGTTTATGGGTGGCTCGGAGGGCGGCGGCGGCGATGGCGGCGGGCATGTGGTCGACGGCGCGGAGGGTTACGGTGTCAAATGTGCGATTATCGGACATTGACTCGACGCGATGGGGCCAGATCTCGGTGGGAAGGGGGAGGGTGCGGACGGCTTCGTGGAGGAAGGCGGCTTTGCGGGCTCGGGACTCGGCCAGGGTGACCTGGAGGGTCGGGTGGGCGAGCTGGATGGGGATGCCGGGGAAGCCGGCGCCGGAGCCGTAGTCGAGCAGGGTGCGGGAGGGGCCGAGGTGGGCGGCGGCGAAGAGGCTCTCGCCGAAGTGGCGGCGGACGATGTCCTCGGGGGTGCGGATGGCGGTGAGGTTGACGCGGTCGTTCCATTTAAGGATGAGGTCGAGATACAGGAGGAGCTGGGAGGCGAGCGGGGGGGAGACGACGGCGTAGGGGGCGAGGAGGGCGGTGAGGGTGGAGGGGGACATGGGGCAGTTGTCAGTTCTCAGTTCTCAGTTGTCAGTAAAGGCGCGGGGTGGTTTGGGATGATGATAGCGGAGATGGGGTTCGAGGTTCGAGGAAAGGCTTAACACCGATTGTCGTCGATGGGACCGATTTTTTGGTGGTGGAGACGGACGGGAGCGGACCCCACTCATGCGATGAGGCCGCATGAATGGGGCACCCGGATTTGTGAGTGGGCCACCCGCCGTTCGAGGTCGAGGGAGTTTACGAAGGGCTTTGTTTCGGCTTGCATGGGTTAAGTATAGGTGTGAGGAGGTTCGAGGTTCGAGGTCGAGGCTCGGTTTGGCGGTTGAGGTGGTGCGGAGTTCTGATCCCGCATCTCAGAAGCGAGATGTGGGGCACCCGGCGAAGCTTGGTGGTTGGGGTGGTGCGAGATTTTGATTCCCACATCTCAGAGGCGGGATATGGGGCGCCAAGCCGCGTATGATGGAATCCTCCGAAGAGGTATCAAGAAATGGCACAGCGTGTGAGTATGGATGCGATGATTCCGCGTGCTGATTTTGGGCAGGCAGACGCGGAAGCTGAACTTTCCGGGGAAATGATTAGGGACTTTCACCAAGGCTTTGCCATGCCCACTTTGCAAGGGCTTTCTGGATCCAAGCAAGTCTGTCTCGTACGATCACATCAAGCCAGTCCGGAAGCAGGGTACTGGCGACATTTCAAATGTGCAGTTGGTGCATCCGTATTGCAATAGCTCTGAACTCCATAAGACGGATTGATTAGTCGAGCTACGCGGGCAGTATAGGCACGATGGAAGAAGGCAATTCAGTCGTTGCGCGCTTTGCGCTTCACTCCGGCCTTCGGCAGGGCGGTTGCGCCCTGCGGACGCGGCATTTATGGCACGGCTGAAGCCGTGCCCTTAAGCGAGACACCGCAGCGGGAGATTGAGTGATGCTTACGATGCCGTTGGTTCGTCTGCCGTGGCTCGCGGTGGGGTCGCAGTGGAGGTAGATGGAGCCGGTGTCTTTGAGGACGCGGCGGAGTTCGATGAGGCGGGGGGCCATCATGGCGGGGTAGGCGAGCATGTCGGTGCCGCCGAGGGGGGTGTGGAGGGCGCGCATGGCTGCGGCGACGCGGCCACCGGCTTCGACGACTTCTTCGTAGGCGCGGGCGGCTTCCTGGTTCCACTCCCAGGTGTCTTCGAAGGCGGTGATCTGGGAGGCGGAGCGGGCGCCGTCCTTCTCCGCAAAGAGGACGTTGTAGTCCTGGCGGGAGTTTTGAAGGGCGGGTCGAGGTAGATGAGGTCGACCGAGGCGGAGGGGATGTGGTCGCGGAGGACGGCGAGGTTGTCTCCGTAGTAGAGCTGGTTGGGAGCGGGATTCGCGGGCGGGGGCATTGGGGATGATGTTAGCAGGGGATGGAGCCCACATCTCAGAATCGAGACGCTCACCCCAGCCAGCAAGCTGGCCGGGGACCCCGAGATGTGGGGGCACCCGATTTTGTGGTGGCACAAACGGCGAATACGGAGATCCTGACTCCGCGAGTCAGAATGACGACGCTAGGGGAGGCACGGGCGATTCGATTGACCTGAACTGCGGGTTACTTGGGGAGCGTGTCGTCGAGGTCTGAGGTGGCAGCGGGGTTTTGTTCAAGGATGGCTATGGCCCGGGCGCGGCCCTCGGGGGTGGAGTGGCGGGGACGGGCATACCACTCCTCTTCCTTGCGGCGGCGGATCAGCTCAGCGCTGGCGGCGCCGATGAAGCTGTCGAGCGAAATGCCTTCCTTCGCGGAGTAAGCTTCGACTTCCGCAAGCAGCGATGGGTCGAGGTGGACCATCACAGCGCTCGATGATCCTTGTTTGGGCTCGCCTTGCATGCTCACTCCTCGTGTCGCAGGAGTTGGAGAAACTCCTGCGGGGTGACTACCTCAATTTTGAACCTTGCGGCGGCTTGACGCAAATGGCGAATGTTGTGGCTGAGGATGAGATCGGCGCGCCCGTTTATGGCTGCTTCAAGCACCAAGTCGTCGTCCGGGTCCGGCGAAATGGGCCGCTGACGCTCGGCGAATGGAATGGGCTCGGCGAGCTCTTCGAGTTCAGAGATGAGCGATTCGACTTCTTGCGCCGTGCTCTGGAAGGCAGTGAGCTGGTCAGGCCGAAGAGCTACGTCGCGATACTCGCATACGAGGGCGTAGCTGAGGAGCAAGCGCGCGTCGAGCCGCAGAATCCTGATCAGCGCCGCAGCCGAAGCTCCTGATCCGGACCGCAGCGATGAGCACAGAGGTGTCGAGGACGACCTTGGGGCGCGTGGCTTGGTTCACTTCTGGGAGTGTGTCAGAGATAGATTCCGCCCTCGGCCAAGGACAACATTCCTGGCACGTTCTCGAACAGTAGAGTCTTGGGCTGGAACTCGTCCAGGAAATCGAGGTAATGCTTGAACAGCGCGTTCCTGGGGTCCTTGATGAAACGCTCCGGCGCGTTAATCGAGAACCCTTGACAGGGAGGTCCACCGACCAGTGCGGTCAGTTCGCCCCGCCGAATTCCGAGATCACGGCGCAATCGGGAAACATCCACCTTGTCGATTGAGCGATTGTCAGCTATTGCCCGAGGGTGATTGGCCGCGAACGTCTCGACCGCGTGCGGGTTGATGTCGTTGCCGTAAAGGCAATCGAATCCGGCTTGCCTGAAGCCTTCGGCGATGCCTCCGGCTCCGCAGAAAAGATCAACAGATGTAAGTGTTTCTATTGGTGAGAAGCGCGTCATCTTTTTGCCTCGCGATTTCAACAATAGCCACCTTATCCGTTGCCACTCCCCGCCTGGAAGGAGAGTTTCCTATGTGTCTGCGGAGGGTTCCCAAATCGGCACGAAATCCTTGCTGCATTCGAGTCTACGTTATTGATGGAGAGGAAAACCGGGCGTGTTTGAGGAATTCGTCGAGGTGCCAAGCGCAGTCAACGGTGTGGAAGGCGCGCATGGCTACCAGGCTTGGCTTACCTAGAAGCGAGGGCCCTGGGCTAAAGCCCCTTCTTGTTCGGGGCGGTATTCAGGGGCAGACCCACGGCTGAAGCCCTGGGCTACGAGGCCCCTGCTCCCTCCGGGGCCGAGCGTTGACCACCCCAGCGAGCAAGCTCGCCGGGGACCCCGGGTTGCTCGGCGGAAAGGCAAATGCGAAAGAGAGACCACAGAGATTGCGCGTGAGTAAAAGCATGTCCAAGAGGAGAGAAGGCAGAAAAGAATGGCGGACCTCAGGGGCTAAAGCCCAATTTATTTTGCGGCTTTTACGGCACGGATAAATCCGTGCCCTTAACGAAACGGAGTTTTTTCAGCAGCCTCTGAAGCCCGCTGCGAATCCGAAAGGCAGATGCGGGGGCTCCTTCGACAAGCTCAGGACAGGCTTCTCCGCTGCGCGCTCAAGCGCTTCGGTCGAGATGACGCTTCTTTTATGTTGGTGATGCAAAATGCGGGGGGCTCTCCGCTGCGCGCTCAAGCGCTTCGGTCGAGATGACGGCTGCTTTATGTTGGTGATGCAAAATGCGGGGGGCTCTCTGCTGCGCGCTCAAGCGCTTCGGTCGAGATGACGGCGAGGGGTGGTGGGTCGGGATGGACGGCCTTTGGGGGTGGGTGCAAACAAAGGCGACGACGGAGATTCTGACTCTTCGAGTCAGAATGACGAGGCTAAGCTAAGGGCAAATGCGGGGGTTCTTCGCTGCGCCCAGAATGACAGGCAGAGAGCAAGATGACAAGGACAGGCAAAAGGCAAATGCGGGGGTTCTTCGCTGCGCTCAGAATGACAGGCAGAGAGCAAGGTGACAAGGACAGGCAAAAGGCAAATGCGGGGGTTCTTCGCTGCGCTCAGAATGACAAGCGTATGCTCCTCTATCTCCAGTTGCCCATCAGGACGAACGGGGCCCAGTAGTAGGGATGGGCGTATCCCTTCGGCGCTTCGCCGGCGGGCCCCTCGAGGTCAAATCCGCGGTCGCCCGCGTTACCGGCGGGTGTCACCTTCCCGAGCAACAGGTCGAGCTGGGCCTGGCGAAGTGCCTCGACTTTGGCGACGTTGCCGGCGCCGTCGGCCCAGCGCTTGTAGAAGTCGCCCATGAGCAGGCCGGTGCTGGCATCGTTGACCGACCAGAGCGACGACATGACTGCCTTCGCGCCCTTCTGCTGCGCGGTGGTTCCGAGGCCGTCGACCTCGCGGCCGTTGCTCGCGTTGCCGCTGATGCCGGTCTCGCAGGCGGAGAGGGTGAGCAGATCGGTGTGGCGGAGCGAGAGGTTCTGGTCGTCGCGGAAGTCGGCCACGGTGAGGTGAAAGCCTCCAGAGTCCTTGTCCTTGCCGGCGAGGAGGAGGTAGGACTGGTTGTCGTCGCCGGGTTTGAAGACGAAGTGACTGGCGATGTGGACGACGGAGTGCTGGCCGTCGAGCTGCGTGTCCATGGCGGACTCGGTGAACTGATTGTTGAGGAGGATGGTGCCGGAGATGGCGCCGTGCGCGGCCTGGACCTGAGGGTCCTTCACGATGTCGTTCAGCTCGGAGACGACGCTGGGTAGCTGTTGCAGGCCGTTCTCGTACTGGCGGGAGATTCCCATGGCCAGCGCGCGGAGGTTGGCAACGTCGGGTATGTCCGCCAGGTGCGCGACGAATGCGGGCGTGATGGTGACGGTGTCGTAGCTCTCGACGACGTAGTGTTTGCCGTCGAAAAGCGCGGCGATGGGCAGGTAGCGGAGGACGCCGTCGAGCGACCAGACCAGGGTGCGGGCGTGGGCCTGGTCGAGGTCGGATTGGACGGGGGCGATGAGGATTTTGTAGAGCTCCTGGGCGAGGGGCTTGGGATCGCTTGCCGGGTTGCGCAAGACTTGCTCGAAGGCGGCGACCTTCTGGTTCAGGTCCGCTGCGGAGATGGCGGTCTCGCGCGCGACCGTGCCGGAGGGGGTGATGACGATGACGCGGTAGTGGTCGGGGGTGACCATGGTGTAGAGCGCGACGGTGTGCGGGGTATCGGCAATCTGGTCCTCCAGCACGCTTACGTTGCCTTTGACGTCGGCAACCTGCCGGTTGGCGCCGGTGGTGCTGCCGAAGATGACGTAGAGGCGCGCGTAGTAGTCGTCGAGGCCTTTGCTGGCGGCGGTGAGCTGGGCTGAGAGTTGCTGGAATTGTTGCTCCTGCTCGGGAGTGCGGGAGGTGAGTTTTTTCAGGTCGGCCCACTGCTGGCCGAGGGTGACGAGCTGGGCGGTGGATTTCTGGTAGTCGGCTTCGGCTTGCTGCTCGGCGGGGGTGAGGGTGAGCGGATCGCCGGGCTGCGCTTCTTCGCCGCGCACGTAGTCGGTGTACTCCTGCTGCTTGAGGAGGTCGAGGACTTGTTCGGCCTCGGGGAGGCGGGCCTGGGAGATGAGGAGGTCGGCGAGGCCGTGGTAGTAGGTGTCCTTGGAAGCAAGAAAGCTCTTTTGCAATTCCTTGTCGAGGCCCTGGATATTTCCGCGTACCTGCTGGAGAAGATTGACAGCCTGCTTGCCATAGAAGATGGCCAGCGCGGGCTGCGTCTGCCTTTGATTGTCCATCAGGTTTTTGAAGATGGTAGATTCCAAAAGCGGATTGCTTACCGCGGTGGCGATGGGCAGCGCCTGGTTGTAGAAGTCCAGCGCCTTCTGCTGCTCGCCGAGAGCGAAGTAGACAGCGCCAATGTTGTTCAGCGTGGTTGCCTCGCCCCCGCGGTCGCCCACCGCGTGATAGATCGGCAGGGCCTGGTTGTAGAAGTCCAACGCCTTCTGCTTCTCGCCCAGATCGGAGTAGACACGGCCGATGTTATTCAGCGTGACCGCCTCGCCCCCGCGGTCGCCCACCGCTCGCCTGATTGGCAGCGCCTGGTTGTAGAAGTCCAGCGCCTTCTGCTGCTCGCCCAGATCGTTGTGGACGACGCCGATGTTGTTCAGCGTGGCGGCCTCGTTGTCGCGGTCGCCCACCGCGTGATAGATCGGCAGCGCCTGGCTGCAGAAGTCCAGCGCCTTCTGCTTCTCGCCCAAAGCGGAATAGACAGCGCAGATGTTGTTCAGCGTACCCGCCTCGCCGTCGCGGTCGCCCACCGCGTGATAGATCGGCAGCGCCTGGTTGTAGGAGTCGAGCGCCTTCTGCTTCTCGCCGAGATCGTCGTAGACAGCGCCAATATTGTTCAGCGCGCTCGCCTCGCCGTGCCGGTCGCCCACTGCGCGACAGATGGGCAGTGCCTGGTTGTAGAAGTCGAGCGCTTTCTGCTTCTCGCCCAGGTCGGAGTAGACACTGCCGATGTTGTTCAGCGTGGTTGCCTCGCCATCGCGGTCGCCCACCGCTCGACAGATGGGCAGCACCTGACTGTAGACATCCAGCGCCTTTTGCTTCTCGCCCAGATCGAAGTAGACAGTGCCGATGTTGTTCAGCGACGCTGCCTCGCCGTCGCGGTCGCCCAGCGCGTGATAGATCGGCAGCGCCTGGTTGTAGAAGTCCAGCGCCTTCTGCTGCTCGCCCAGAGCGGAGTAGACACCGCCAATGTTGTTCAGCGTGGTTGCCTCGTCGCGTCGGTCGCTCACTGCGCGAAAGGCCGGAAGCGCCTGGTTGTAGGCGTCGAGCGCGTGCGGGTAGTCGGATATCTGGAGGTAGAGATTGCCAATCTGGTTGAGGGTCTTTGCCTGGGTGGTTGGGTCGGCCGCTGATCGCGCCGCGGTGAGCGCGTTCTCGAGATTGGCGAGTTGAGCCTGGGCGTCAGCCGGCAATTGCGCGGATGCAGAGGCAGCGGCCGGCGCCGGGGTGGTTTGGCAGGTGAGGTTGGGAGCGAGCAACAGGGCCGCAGCCAAGGCCAGGAGAAAGTTGCTGGGGGCGCGTCGATCGGGGAAACGGGAGTCCGCCATTTCAGGGGCCTGGTGTGGGGAGGCGGGAACGTCCTAAAGCTTACACCATTTCGAGGTTCGAGGTTCTAGGTTCGAGGTTCGAGGAAAGGTCAATAAGGATCGTTGCGGACAGGGGGGATTCTTACCGGGTGTTGATTTCTGCAACTTATGTGGTTACGTATTTTGGAGGTGGGGGATGAGATAGGTGAAGAGGGTGAAGGCAATGACGGCGAGGAGCACGAGGGCGGCGATGATGGCGACGGTGATGGCGGCCTGGCGGGCGCTGATGAAGTCGGGGTCGGCGGATTGGAGGTGACCGAATTTGACGAACCAGCGGATGACCATGACCGGGGTGGCGACGGTGAGGAACCAGAAGCCGAGGGTCCCGAGGAATCCCAGGAAGGGAAGGAAGCCGATGAGGAAGAAGGCGCCGATGGCCCCGGCCATGATCTTGAGATAGCTGGCGTCGCTGATGGCTTGATTGATGCGGGCGAAGGTTTCGGCCGAGGCGGCGGCGGCGTCGTGGTCGAGCGGGAAGGAACAGAAGGGGCAGGCCTGCATGGAGGTGTTGATGGTCTGATTGCAGGCGGGACAGGGGAGGACGGAGACGGAGGGGGAAAGCAGACTCAGGCTTGGCGGCATGGTGGGGGCCTCTTGGATTTCGGGGATGAGGATAGCACGGGGGGCAAACCAAGAAGCGAATCACAGAGGGCGCAGAGGGAAAAGAGGGAGCGCAGAGAAGTAAGAAGGGGAAGGCAAATGCGGGGGTCTCCCTGTGTGCTGGAGAGAATGCCCGGGGCTAAAGCCCATTTCATTTTGGGCTTGATTCAGGGGCAGATCCACGGCTAAAGCCTTGGGCTACGAGGCCCCTGCTCCCTCCGGGTCGAGCGTTGCTCGATGACGCGCTTTGCGCGTGGTGGTGTGGTGCGTTGGGCACCCGGGTTTGCGATCGGAGTATATTGGCTCGCAACTGCGGGGCTATGTGAAAAGCAGAATTGAGAAGTACGGGTTGCTACGGTCGTATGCTTTTCTGTGCGCGGCGATGGTTTGTCTGGCGTTGTCGGCGACGGCGCAGGAGTCTCGATCCTTGACAGCCCCAACAACGGCGCAGGAACCTGGTTCCGGGATTGGGGGGGCGCAATCCAGCGCTGCACGCACAGTTTCCAACGATGGGTCATGCTGGCTGCAGGCGGCGCTGCCGCATGCGGACGCAATCTACACCAGCGCAATAAAAGCCCGAGGGATGGTTTCTGCGCCGCGGCCGCGGCCGCCGGAAGAGAGAATCCAAGACCGGGTGGCCAACAGCTTTCCTGCAAACACAGGCGTTCTTATCTATGACTATATTCCGCCGTGGGAGAGCTCAAAGACCTATGGCGTTGGGGATATGGTTACTTACCTTGGCGGAGTGTATGTGAGCCGGCAAGATGCGACTGCAACAGCTATCAACCCCAAAGACGATGCGAACCATTGGCGTGAGGACGATTCTTGCGCAATGGCGTCTGCTGAGAGCAGGCCGGTGTTACGGGTCTGGCTGGTGTCGAAGTCGGGAATCGAGGGGTATGCCGCCATTCCGTTCTCGCCCGAGATGCTGGACCAGGCGCTTTTGCAGTTCAGCCAATCGCTGCGGTTCACGATGGCCGGACACCGGGACGGTTCGAGGGGCGCCGACATCGTTCCCGACCCCACGGCTGCAAAGACCCTGGACGACGCTCTATCGCAGTTATCGCGGCTGCTGATCCCGGCTGAGTTTTGGCACGCGGTTCGCAAATTCGAGCAGATTATTCTGGTGCCGCAGTTGGGAATTGCTGAAGTCCCCTTCGCAATGCTTCCCGATCCGGATGGATTGCCATTGATCGACACGACTAGCGTGTGGATCGCCCGGAGCATTGGGGATGTTGCGGGCGGAGGGGACCAACATGATGTCCTCGACCCGGATGGCGATGGGGAAAAGGCAATTACCTTTGACTCTCCGCTGGTGGTCGGGAACCCGATGTTTGTGAGTAACGAGCGACTGTATCTTCCCCAGTTGCCAGGTGCGGAAGATGAGTCCAAGGCGGTGAGTCAAATTATGCATACGACTCCGCTGCTGGGCGGTGAGGCGACCAAGAAGACTGTGGAGTCGAGAGCGAGGACCGCCGACGTTCTGTACTTTGCAACCCACGGGGCTGCGATTCCGGATGATCCTCTGGCGGGCTTTCTGGCGCTGGCCGGTGCACCGGAGGAAGGGGGAAGGTGGTCGGCGAAAGAGATACAGAGCATGGACCTTTCGAGAACCAACCTGGCGGTTCTGAGCGCGTGTCAAACGGGTCTTGGGGGCGTGCATCCCGCGGGGATTATAGGGGTGGGCCGGGCGTTCACTTTGGCGGGCGTGCGGTGGGTGGTGATGAGTCTCTGGAACCTGGACGACAAGGCAACGTCGGAGCTGATGCAGAACTTCATTGGCGAATTGGCAAGCTGCAAGTCAAATGCAGCCTGCTTGCCGGCCGTGGCGCTGAGGCGGGCCATGTTGACGGAGAAGAACCTGAATCCTGACCCGAGGGTGTGGGGTCCTTTTGTAGTTTTTGGGGTGCCAAGCGGTTCGCGTTTGGGGAAGCATTGAGGTCCGCAGGCGGCGAATTGAAAGAAAAAGCGAATCACAGAGGACACAGAGAAAAGAAGAGAGAGCACAGGGGTTGCCGCGTGAAGAAGGCGTGTCCCAGGGGCTAAAGCCCCGGATCGACGGTGGCGTGATGTCCGGACTAAAGTCCGGACCTATCTCAAGTCCGGACCTATCTCAAGTCCGGGCCTATCTCAAGTCCGGGCCTATCTCAAGTCCGGGCCTATCTCAGAAGCATCGGGTTGGGCCTTGGAGGGGGTGAGGCCTGGCTCGGGCTGACGCGGTGGAGGTTCGCCGGATCGCATACATGCATTGATTCCCAGCCGAGCAACTGCCATTCGTGCTCGACCGAGGCTGCGGTCATTACACATGCGGCGCAAATTGAATCGTAGCTGCCGTCTGAGTTCTGCCGGTGAACGAACTTTGTAGAGAACATCGTGCGTCTCCCTTACCGCGCGCATGAAGTTTAGCGTTGGCACGGCCGCCGCGTCTAGTGATAAGTGCTCATTTTTGAGGTCAGCGAAAAAAGAGGCTCCCCCCGGCCGGGGAGAGCCTCAACTGTCTCTTGCCTGATGCGCCTTGATACGGGTTGATACTTCAAAGCCGGCACAAGTGCCAACTGTTAGGACGGTAGCGCGGCGAGCGGTGATGAAGTTGTATCCGATTGCTCACTTGGGGCGATTTTAATTTGGGGGAGTGGCGGGGATGAGCAATTGTGAGCAGCCATGGCGGGGCGGCTTGATCGATGCTGAGGTAGATGCGGCTTTGCCGGGCGACGAAGAAGGCGGAAGACCCCACCGAACGGCTGAAGCTGCCGCGGAGACGCGAACAACAAGGAGGACGAGATGATGACGATTGACTGGACGGACCCGAGAATGATTGCGGGTGCGATTGCGGTATTGGTGATGGCCGCTGTGGGTATTCTTGTGGCGGTGCGGAGAAATCAACATAAGACCGCGAAACTGCGCGCGCGGTTTGGGCCGGAGTATGACCAGGCAGTGCTGACGCACGGAACCGCCGGCAAGGCCGAGGGGAAGCTGGTGAAGCGGGAGACGCGCGTGGAAGCCATGAAGCTGCGGGACCTGAGCGCGGGCGAGCGGGTGCGGTTCCAGACGGGGTGGCTGCAAGTGCAGTCGCGGTTTGTCGATCACCCGCAGGCAGCGGTGACGGAGGCCGATGAGCTGGTGAGTTCGCTGATGCTGGCGCGTGGCTATACGGAAGCGAACTTCGATCAGCGGGCGGCGGATGTGTCGGTGCACCACCCGCGGCTGGTGCAGTCGTACCGGTCGGCGCACGAGATCGCGGTGCGGGTGGGCAAAGACCAGGCCAGCACGGAAGACCTGCGAGTGGCGATGATCCAATACCGGACGCTGTTCGATGAGCTGGCGGAAGTGCAGGCGCCGGGCGAGATCAAGGCTGTAGCGTAAGCCGGGTTGTGGCGTAAGCATGTCCCGGGGGCTAAAGCCCGCATTGATTCTGTGCCCTTATGCCGGGACTAAAGTCTCGGCCTATCTCAAGTGCAACGGCGGAGACTGAAGTGCCGGCCTATCTCAAGTGCAAAGGCGGAGACTGAAGTGCCGGCCTATCTCAAGTGCAAAGGCGGAGACTGAAGTGCCGGCCTATCTCAGATGCAAAGGCGGAGACTGAAGTGCCGGCCTATTTTAAGACCGAGTAAACCGGGTTGCGACCTGGAGAAAAGAGGAGTTGCGATGTTGATCCTGATTATTCTGTTGGTGCTGGTGTTCGGCGGAGGCGGAGGGTACTACGGCTATGGGCGGTGGGGACGAGGAGGCGGCGCGGGCGTGGGGCTGGGGACGGTGCTGGTGATCCTGCTGATCGTCTATCTGGTTGGGGGCTTCCGGTAGGCCTCGGCAAGAAACAAGTGCGGGGCAAAAGCGAATCACAGAGGACACAGAGAGAAAAGAGAGGGAGCACAGGGGTTCTTGAGTGGATGGTGAGCCCAATGATGAAGAGTGACCTTATCTATATATAGATGGGGTTGGGGAATGCGGGGATAGGGCAAGGGCCTGAGGCAAATGCGGGGGTTCTTCGCTGCGCTCAGAATGACAAACTGGAGCGGATGGCAAAGGCGGAGGGACGGGGGTTGCGGCGGCGGATTTTCTCTGGCTGTGGTCAATATTGAACAGACTGGCGGCGGGGGCGGGGCTAGACTTCGGTCACGGGCGTCGAATCCCCTGCTGGACGAGGTGCGGCATGGCCTACCAGATAACGTTCCCGCATAGATTGAACCGCGACGGCACGATGAGCTCGATCTGCAGCGAGTGCCTGATGACGATCGCTTCCGCAGGAGATATGCGGGAGCTGGCGCGCCAGGAGCTAACGCACGTCTGCGATCCGATACGTCTGTATCAGCTGGGAGCTGATCCGTCGCGGCGGTTTCTGGTGAGCGGCAACCGGCTGGCGTCGTAGGCACGACGGCGTGGGCTGGATTGCACAGACGGCGGGTGGGGTTGCGCCCAGGGTTGAGCTTGAGAGATGGGCTGAAAAACATGTCCCAGGGGCTAAAGCCCGTTGGTGAGGCGGCCCTGATGCCGGGACTGAAGTCCCGGCCTATCTCAGATGCAAGGGCGGAGACTGAAGTTCCGGTCTATCTCAGATGCAAGGGCGGAGACTGAAGTTCCGGTCTATCTCGATGCAAGGGCGGAGACCGAAGTTCCGGTCTATCTCAGATGCAAGGGCGGAGACTGAAGTTCCGGTCTATCTCAGGTGCAAGGGCGGAGACTGAAGTTCCGGTCTATCTCGATGCAAGGGCGGAGACCGAAGTTCCGGTCTATCTCAGGTGCAAGGGCGGAGACTGAAGTTCCGGTCTATCTCAGATGCAAGGGCGGAGACTGAAGTCCCGGCCTATCTCAGATGCAAGGGCGGAGACTGAAGTCCCGGCCTATCTCAGATGCAAGGGCGGAGACTGAAGTTCCGGTCTATCTCAGATGCGCAAAGGCGGGCAGGATGAAGGACAACTCGACTGAGTATCCACACCGGCTGAATGCAGAGGGTTCGTACGACTCGATCTGCCGGAGATGCTTTCGGACGGTGGCGCGGGCTGAAACGGAGGCGGAGCTGCGCGCGTATGAAGCGAAGCATATCTGCGATCCGCACATGATGACGGAGCACGCGTACTTTGACCGGGTGTAGGTGGTGCGCGGAAGGCAGTTGTTAGTTGCTAGTTGTTAGTTGAAGGCAATGGCAAGAGCGACGGCGCCGGTGGTGAAGAAACCCGGGGCTGAAGCCCGCCCTATCTCCGTGGCTGTATTCAGGGGCCTGAAGGCCCCTGCTCCCTCCGTAGCCGAGCTTTGCTCGGCGGAAAGACGGACAAAAACTCTTGCAGGGTGGGTGAACAGGGGTGGCTGTATTCAGGGGCAGACCCAAGGCTAAAGCCCTGGGCTACCAGGCCCCTGCTCCCTCCGTAGCCGAGCTTTGCTCGGCGGAAAGACGGACAGAAACTCTTGCAGGGTGGGTGAACAGGGGTGGCTGTATTCAGGGGCAGACCCAAGGCTAAAGCCCTGGGCTACCAAGCCCCTGCTCCCTCCGTAGCCGAGCTTTGCTCGGCGGAAAGACGGACAAAAACTCTTGCAGGGTGGGTGAACAGGGGTGGGGTCGCGGTGGTAGAATTTGCCACTGCATTTCAAATACGAAGAGCCAATGCAAAATGGGGGGTCTCTCCACTCAGCGCTAGAGCGCTTCGGCAGAGGTGACGCTCCTTTGCTGGATGCAAGACGGCGGTGGGTGCGCGGAAGGCAACCTACCCTTTCCGATAAGGCCGGAAAGGATGGGCCACCCGAACTCTCATCGATGGCGTACCGATGGCAACACCAATTCAAAAAAAACCGAGGGAGGAAGAACGATGAAACAGCTACTGTTTTTGGTATCGCTCGGGGCCCTGATGCTGGCGGGAAATGTGGGCGTGGCGCAGGAAGCGCTGAGCGGGACGTGGAAGATCGACATGAACAAGGTGGACTTCTCGAAGAAGCCGGATGTGTACGTGCTGATGGGCGGGATGTATGAGTGCAAGACGTGCGTGCCGCCGTACCGGGTGAAGGCCGATGGGATGGACCAGGCGGTGACGGGTCATCCGTACTTCGATTCGGTGGCGATTACGGTGGTGAACGACCACGAGGTGAAAGAGGTGGACAAGAAGGGCGGCAAGGTGGTGGCGACGTCGACGACGGTGATTTCGCCGGATGGGAAGACGGCGAAGTTCACCTTCAGCGATGCGAGCGACACCAACGGTGGGCCTCCGGTGACAGGCAAGGGTGAGTCGGAGCTGGTGGCGGCGGGGCCGGCGGGGTCGCATGCGTACTCGGGTTCGTGGCGGCTGACGAAGATTGAAAACATGTCGGACAACGCGACGGTGTGGAGCTACAAGGTGACCGGCGACCACATTACCATGACGGCGCGGACCGGACAGACGTATACGGCGAAGCTGGATGGCAGCGACGCGCCGATGCAAGGCGACCCGGGAGTGACCAGCGTGCAGGTGAAGATGATGGGCAAGAATACGCTGGTGGAGACGGACAAACGCGGCGATAAGGTGGTGAGCGTGTTTACGATGACGGTGTCTCCGGATGGGAAGACGGCGAAGGCGGTGTCGGAAGACAAGCTGGAGATGCGGTCGACCAGCTTCGATGTGGTGAAGCAGTAGGCTAGGTTCGAGGTACTAGGTTCGAGGTTCGAGGGGCGGGCGATGGTGGCTCGCCCCTTTGACGTTTTTGGGGCGGAGGGAGTATGAAGGCTGGACTATGAAGATCTCTGCTGCTGCTGCTCTGTGCGCTCTCGCGATCGTCTCGTCCATGACCTTTGGCCAAGCTCCGCCCGCGGGTGCGGTGGGGAGGGCGGCAGTTGCGCCGCTGAACCGGGCTGACCCGAATAGTCCGGCACAGGCGGGGCGGAATGCGCTGTACGTGTATCTGGATGGGATTGCGGCGAAGGATGAGGCGGTGCGGCGGGAGACGGTTGCCGGGATTACGACGCGGGCGCAGGCGGAGTTGCGGCAGCAGGAGGTGCGGTCGAGGATTCTGGATTTGATGGGGGGCGGGTTCGAGCGGACTCCGCTGAATGCGAAGGTGATGGGCGAGACGCAGATGGAGGGGTTCCGGATTGAGAAGGTGGTGTATGAGTCGCAGCCGAATTTTTTTGTGACGGCGCTGTTGTATGTGCCTGAAAAGCAGGGGACAGGGAACAGGGGACAGGGAACAGGAAACGAGGGGCAGGGGACAGCGAAGTTTCCGGCGGTGGTGATGGCTCCGGGGCATGCGGCGAGTGGGAAGGCCGGGGATTATGCGATGGCGTCGACGTTTGCAAGGAACGGGTTTGTGGTGCTGAGCTATGATCCGATCGGGCAGGGGGAGCGGCTGCAGTATATGGACCCGGCGAAGGCTACGGCGATGACGGCGGGCGATCCTTATCCGGGAGTGTCGCTGGCGACGCGGCCGACAGGAGAGCACGGCGAGGCGGGGTTGCAGCCAACGCTGATTGGGGATGCGGTGGCGCGGTACTTTTTGTGGGACGGGATGCGGGCGGTGGACTACCTGGTGAGCCGGCCGGAGGTGGATGCGGAGGAGATTGGGGCGTTTGGCTGCTCGGGCGGCGGGGCGATGACGGCGCTGCTGGGCGCGGCGGACAAGCGGGTGAAGGCGACGGCGACGGCGTGCTATTTGACGACCATGGATGCGCTGCTGTCAGCGGTGGGCGCGCAGGACGCGGAGCAGTCGATACCGGGATTCATTGCGAGCGGGTTCGACTTTGCGGATTGGGTGGAGCTGGCCGCGCCGCGGGCATACGCGATGGTGGGCACGGTGAGCGATATGTTTCCGTGGAAGGGATTTTTGGCGACGGCTACGGAGGCGCGGAGGTTTTATTCGCTGTTCGATGTGAGGGCGGCGGGGGTGGGGAGTTCTCAGTTGTCAGTTGTCAGTTCTCAGTTGCCGACACCGACGGGGCCTACGCTGAATCCGGATACGGCGAATGTGGTGGGGGCGGATTCTCCGTTCCAGGTGATTGCGGGGATTGGCGGGCATGGGAATTTGCGACCGATTACGTCACAAATTGTGGGGTTCTTCCTGGTGCATTTGGCGGGGAGGAGCGCGGACGAGTTTGTGGCGCCGCCTGCGGCTGCGGCGGGGGCTAGTCCGTTTGCGCTGCCGGATGTGCCGAAGGGTGCGCTGCAAGTGACGGCGACGGGGCAGGTGGCGACGAGTTATCCGGGGAGCGAGACGGTGTTCTCGCTGAATTTGAAGCGGGCGAAGGCGAAGCTGCCGCAGTTGCCGGTGCAGACGCTGCTGCAGGTGCAGACGGATGTGCGAGAGGTGACGGCGGCGGAGGCGGTGCCGGGGCAGTCGAATGGGCCGGATGTTGACCCGATTAAAGTTGATGGCAGCTCGACGCGGGAACGCGTGACTTTGTCCGTCGCGCCCGGGATTGATCTCCCGGCCTATCTTTACCGAAAGAATGTCCCTGGTAAACATCCAGCAATTCTGCGGCTGAGGAATGATCTGGAGGCTCCCTTCGACGCGAGTAATGCGGAAGACGCAGCGGAACTGATGGCGCAGGCGATGAATAACGTGGAACTACTTGCAATCACGCCGAGGCCAAGCCCGCCGGGCGGGGAGGAGACGAAGGCGGCGATTCTGGGGCCGTTTTATTTGACGGAGCTGCGGGCGGAGCTGGTGGGGAAGACGATTCTCGGGATGCGGGTGGATGACGTGATCCGCGCGGTGGATTATCTGGCGGCGCGGCCGGATGTGGATGCGAAGGACATCACGGTGGTGGCGAGCGGGCATATGGGGCTGGTGGCGCTGAATGCGGCGGTGCTGGATTCGCGGATCAAGCATGTGACGGTGGACCATGTGCTGGAGAGCTACCGGAGTTTGCTGGAGGCCCCGATGCCGCTGGATGCTCCGCAGGATGTTTTGCCGGGCGTGCTGGAGAAGTACGATGTGCCGGATTTGGTAAGGGTGCTGGGGGCGAGGGTGACAGCGACGGATTGGCTATTACCCCAGCGAGCAAGCTCGCCGGGGACCCCGACGTTGAAGGGGACGGATAATTTGGCGGCGAAGTAGAAAGGCCCGGGGCTAAAGCCCCTTCTTGTTTGGGGACGGTATTCAGGGGCAGATCCAAGGCTAAAGCCTTGGGCTACCAGGCCCCTGCTCCCTCCGGGTCGATCTGCGCTCGAGGACGTGCTTTGCACGTGATGGGGCGCCCGGCTGCGCGAAAGAAAGGCCCGGGGCTAAAGCCCGCGGACTTCTTCGGAGCGATGAGACCCAAGGCTGAAGCCTTGGGCTACCAGGCTTGTGGTACCTAGAGGCAACGGCAAGGACAAAGACAAATGTGGGGTCTCTCCACTACGCTTCGCTTCGGTCGAGATGACGCTTCTATTTGAGCTGCGAGATGACGCTTCTATTTGAGCTGCGAGATGACGGCTTCTTTGCGCTGGGACGGGGCCTCGGTTCGAGGTTTGGAGCGGCAGAAGCAAGAGCGAATCACAGAGGACACAGGGAGAAAAAGAGAGAGCACAGAGGTTTTTGAGTGGAAGGGCCGCCCCATAGGTACCCTTATTTCCGACGCGCTACACTAGCGCCTAGTCCCCATGACCCAGTTCACTCCCGCCGCCCTCACCTTTCTCCGCGCGCTGGCCCGCCACAACGACCGCGCCTGGTTCACTCCGCGCAAAGGCACCTACGAGCGCGAGCTGAAACTCCCCATGCTGGCGCTGATCGAAGAGATCAATCACGGCTTCGCCGATTTCGCCCCGGACCACATCCGTCCCCCGCACAAGGCCATGATGCGCATCTACCGCGACACGCGATTTGACGCGGCGCGCGGCACCGCGCCCCGCCCCTACAAGACCCAGGTTGCCGCGTGGTGGGTCCGCCGCGGCCTGGAGAAAACGTCCGGCGCGGGCTTCTATTTCAGCCTGAGCGCCAAGGAAGTGGTTATCGCCGCAGGCATGTACATGCCCTCTCCGGAGCAACTGCTCGCGGTCCGCCGCCACATCCTGCTCCACCATGCCGAGCTGCGCGCGCTGCTGAGCGGCCGCCGCCTGAAATCCGCGCTGACCGAGTTCGAGGGCCACCGCCTGACCCGCGCCCCGCGCGGCTTCCCGGCGGATTCGCCGGCCCTGGATCTGCTGCTGTGCCGGCAGTGGGGAGTCTCGGCCAGCCTCCCCGCCGACGCCGCGCTCGCCCCATCCTTATTAAAGGAGGTCACCCGGCGCTTCGCGCTGGCCGCGCCGATCGTCCATTTCCTGAACACCCCGCTGACCGCCAAACCCCGCACCCACCACCCTGCCGAAGACCTCCTCGACTGAACTCTCGCTGTGGCCTCCAGGTAACCCAAGCCTTGGGGCCTGGGCCCTCCCGGGGTCCGAAGAAGTTGGTATGCTCTCTCCACATAGCCGGGAATACAATCGCGGGTGGTCCATATATGACTGAAAGACAGAGCTTCGGAATTGCGTTGATGGCGTCGTTGCTCGCGGCCATCCTCGGCAACGAAATTCCAGCCCGGCAAATGCCGCTCGACTACGCCGCGATGATCACGGTCAGCATCCCGTTCGCGGTCGCATGGGGCATCATCTTCGCATTCTGTCTTTGGCGTTATGGCAAGCGCGGATGGTGGGCAATCGTGGGAGCGCCGTTGGCGCTTTGGTGGCCCTTCTGGATGGTCTTCAATCATTTCCCACCCTGCTACTACTCGCACAATTGCGTTTGATTTCGAACTGTGCCCACCAAATCCCCCGTAAAATCGCCCCTTTTGTGCCCGAAATCGCACAAAAACCCAAAAAACAGGCAAAAAACCTGTGGAAACCGCGTAAAACCCATTGACAATCCTCCGCGAAAGGCTGATCGTGAAATGCGGTATACTTCCTCGCACCCGCATAAACACCGGAGATTTCGCTCGACAGACGTTCCCGCGAACCGGCGCAACACGGAAGAGGCAAGTAGCTTACCGCAGTACGCACTACTGATTCACGCACCATAATTCGATTCAAGGAGCAACACACATGGCAAAAGGTATGACCAAGACAGCGCTGGTTCGCGCAATGGCCGAGAAGCTCGAAATCACCAACAAGCAAGCCGCCGCCGGGCTGGAGCTGCTGGCCGAGATGGCCGTGAAGGAAACCAAGAAGAACGGCGAATTCACCATCCCCGGCATCGGCAAGCTGGTGAAGGCAGAGCGCAAGGCGCGCATGGGACGCAACCCCCAGACGGGTGAGCCGATCAAGATCAAGGCCAAGACCGTGGTGAAGTTCCGCGTCGCCAAGGTGGCCAAGGACACCATCGCCCCACCCAAGAAGTAGGCGCCAGGCCCTCCCCGCATCCCCGAAGTTGCAGGCCCTGAGCCAACCCCGGCCCACCGGCCTGCATCCCACCCAATGAGCGGTCTCCCTGTTGCTACCGCGCCCGCGCTATGGACTGGGGCATGGTCTCTGATGTAGAAGCCATCCTGCCCAGCCTCGTTAAAGGCGACCAGCCCCAGGAGGCCGCTCTTTGGCTTTTCCCCCCCATTTCCCAGTCATTCTGAGCTCGCTTTTGCCCCGCTGCTTCTACTTCGCGTGCTGCAGCGTGCGGCAGGCGTTGAACGTCTTATCCAGCGTCAGCGTGCCCAGCCGCAACCCCGCAGCCGCCGTGAACCGGACCGGGCCGGCGCAGTTCAGTTCGTAGCCGTCGATATCGGCAACCAGCGCATACTCGCGGCCCGCATAGAGCGTGATGTCGGCGTCGCCATTGGCGTCCGCGGTTGCGACCATGGCCGAAACCGGGCTCAGCGGATCGGTGGCAATGACGTGCGCCTGCGCGACCGGCGACCCGTCCGCGCTGGCGACGTGGAGATGCACCGTAACCGAAGTGAGCGGCGGCGCGAGCACCAGGTCGATATTGTCTTTGCTGTCCGCCGGACCCAGGTGGATCAGTTGGGCGGTCGCCTGCGTGGAGCCGGAAGGATAGTAGGCCGGCAGATGCGCATCGTTGTTATTGGGGCCATCGTAGTCGAGAGCGACCCAGTAGCCGCCAGGGTCATTCTTGTCAAAATCGTAGTGGCCGTCCGCGCCCGTGCGCCGCGACGAGACGATGTTGTAGCCGGTGCGGTTTTCGGTCGGGCTCAGCAGGCCGACGTGGGCGTTGGCCGCGGGAGTGCCCGCGGCATCAGTCACGGTGCCGCGAATATGCGTGTCGTGGCGGATGGGAAAATCAACCTCCGCGCAGCCTTTTGCCGTGACGGTCACCGCCGCGGTGTTCTTGTCGAGCATGGTGGTGTAGCCCGCCGGCAGCACGGCGCTCACCGTGTAAGCGCCCGGCGGCAGGTCCTTGAACGCGTAGCTGTGGTCGGCGCCGGTAGACACGGTCGCGGTTGTGGGGCCGGTCAGCGTCACCGAGATGGCCGGAATGTCAGTGGCGCCGTAACTCATCGTGACCGAACCGAAGATGCTCGCGGTGGGCGGCGCGGTAGGATACGCGCGCAGCCAGGCGAGATCGGCGGCGGGCTCAGCGCTGCTGACCGGGCCGGTGCGTGCGCGGATGCTGGGAATCAGCCGATTCTGGGAGACGGGCGCGGTATAAGGCTGGGGAGAAACAGGGGGCTCGGCGTAAACCAGGAATTCGCCCCCTTTGCCAAACATCTCTGCGCTGCCGTACACCGTGATTTCGGCGCCCGGATCGCCCTTGAAGACTTCGAGGACCTGGAGACTGACGTTATCCATCGGGCCTCCGGACATGCCGGTATTAGGCAGTTGCGGGCTGGGCCAGGTCTGGAGGACGCGCGCGCGGAAGATCAGCGGAGTGGATTCGTACGCGGCGCACACGGTGGGCAAGAGCCCAAACACACCCGCCTGCGCGGCTAGCGGCGCGAGCACAAGCAGAACGAAGGCGAAACGAGTTGAGACTTTCATGCGCGGCGCTTTCTTTGCGACCACTCTATATACATAGACTGCAATTGCCGCCGATTTGTTCCCCGAATCGCAAGGTGCGCACTTGCCTCGCACGCCGGGCTCCTGCTTGTCACTCTGAGCGCAGCTTTAGCCCCTGGGGCATGCATTTGCCTTTGTTTACCGACCCCTGATCACTTCCCACTGAACACCCCCTTCACCACCAGCGAAACTCCCAGCGACACCAGCACGCACTCGAGCAGCAGATTCGAGTCATACCTCCATCCCAGCACCGCGAAGCCCGCCGCCGATCCCCACATATAGACCTCCGCCAACGCCGCCCGGTCCCACCTCGGCTTAGGAGGCGGGTGCCCGTCATCTCGATCCCGAGATGCGGATCCCGGCCAAATCCGGCCGACCCGCGCGCAGTAGTCTACGTACGACTCGCCCAGCTTCGCCCGCAGGAACGCCTCCTCCGCCAGGATCAGCCGCACCTGGAACCCCACCAGCGCCAGCACGGTAAACACCGCGCCGCTGGGCCGCATGAGCAGCGTCAGCGCCAGCGTATTCAGCCAACTCCCCAGGTACAGCGGGTTCCGCATATACCGGTACGGCCCCGCGGCCACTACTCGATCGCTGCGCATCGCCTGGTCGCTCATGACGTCGACACCCAGATACGCCGACCCCCAGGTGCGCAGCCACGCTCCCGCCACCGCGCACACGATCGCCGCCTCCAGCACCACCTTGAACGCCGTGCCGATCGACATCGCGCCACTGCGTGACAGCGCCATCGCCAGCGATCCCCACACTTCCCCGTCGATTCCCCGCGGATCCACCCGCCAAACCACATCCCACGGCGCCGTGAACCCCAGCGTATAGATCGCCAAGATAATCCAGAACCTGAAGCGAAACTCCCACGCACTTGCTTTCATAGTTAGTTCTCAGTTGTTAGTTGTTAGTTCTCAGTTGTTAGTTGTTAGTGTCGTGTCTCTGAAGTTGTAAGCATAATGGGAGCCTGACTTGAGCGTGGGCGAGAGCGAAATACGGGGGTTCTTCGCTGCGCTCAGAATGACAAACAGTAGGAGACAACGCCACTTATTTCAGAGTCACTACACTGACAACTGACAACTGAGAACTGACAACTATTGCTTGTAGACCACTCCGCCCTTCATCACGAACACGACGTGCTGCAAGACGCGGACATCCTTCAGCGGGTCGCCTTCCACGGCGATCACGTCCGCCCATTTCCCTGGCGCAATCGATCCCACCTTATCCGACCATCCCATCAGGTCCGCCGCATTCACCGTGCCGGTGCGAATCCCTTCCAGCGGCGTCATCCCGAACTGGTTCACATACACATCGATCTCGTGCGCATTGAGCCCATGCGGATAGACGGCGGCGTCGGTGCCCAGCGCGACCTTGACGCCGGCCCGGATCGCGCGGATCGCGTTCGCCTTCTCCACCGCGCTCACGTCTTTCATCTTCTGCTGGTACAGCGCGGGCAGGTTGCCATACTGCTGCACCCAGTCGATCAGGTACGCCGTGGGCACAAAGTAGGTCCCATGCGCCTTCATCGCCGCAATGCATTCGTCGTTCATGTAGCTGCCATGCTCAATCGAATCGACGCCCGCCTCGGTCGCCCACAGAATCCCCTGCGCCCCATGCGCATGCGCCGCCACCTTGCGCCCCAGCCGGTGCGCGTCGGCAACGATCGCCTGCATCTCCTCGAGTGTGTACTGGCTGGCCTGCGGGTCGTCGCCCTTCGACAGCACCCCGCCGGTCGCGCCAATCTTGATCAGGTCCGCCCCGTACTTGATGTTCTGCCGCACCATCTGCTGCACCGCCGCGATCCCATCGGCCACGCCCTGTCCCTTGTCGTGGTACTCGTAGGGCAACAGGTTCGCGTCCATGTGGCCGCCGGTAATACTCAGCGGCGGCCCACTCACCTGCATATGCGGCCCCTCCACCCGTCCCGCGTTGATCTCGTCCCGCAGGGCCACGTCGGCAAAGTCGTCCGCGCCGACATTGCGCACCGTGGTAAAGCCCGCCTCCAGCGTGACCTTGGCATTCTCCACGCCGATAATCCCCTCCTTCGCCGGCGTCATCGTCAACTCCCAGTAGGGATCGAAGTTGGTCAGCATGGTCAGGTGCGTATGCACGTCGATCAGCCCCGGCAGCACCGTCAACTTGGTCAGATCGATCACCGTGTCGCCCGCCGCCGCCGGCGTTGCGGCCGTCGCCGCCACGCCCACCACCTTGTCCCCGACGACAATAATGGTCTGGCCCGCCGCCTCCGCTCCCGTCACCACATCCAGCAGCCGCCCCGCCCGCACCAGCGTCCTGCCCGCCACAGGTGCAGAACTGGGTGCCCCATTGATGGGCGCGGTTTGCGCATGGGCGGGGAACGCCGCCGCCACCAACCCCGCCAGCACAACCATCTGGACCCACATCCAGCACAGATTCCCCCGCACCCCGCGCATGCCTGCCATATCCCACTCCTTCCAAATCCCGCAACCTGAAGTCGCTTCGGTTGCCCCAAGTCTACGCCACGCCTCTGTCACCAATCGGCTCGGGGGATGATGGCGCGAAAGGCGAAATGCCCGATTCATGAGCTGTAAGCTAACAGCGATCCAGCTATCAGCCGAGGCGTTGGGTGCGTCAACGCACGTCAATTGTGATTTTGCTCAAGCCCTGGGTCAGCGCCGGCCAAGCGGAAAACTCAGCCCCAGTTTCCCGTTGTAGTCATTCCGCCAGTCCCCATGCGGATACAGAAACACGTACTCCGCCGGGGTGACCACGACCGACATCCACCGCGCCACCGGAATGGTCACACCCACTCCCGTCGCAATCAGCAGCTCATTCGTAATCGTCCCTGCCGAGGACGCCCGCACGTCGCCCGACTCCGCAAACACCGAGCACTTGACCCGCGTGCGCGCGAAGACCTCCTTGGTCGCCCCCAGCGTGAACCCATGCGAGTTCACACTCCCCTTCGCATTGGTCTCGTAGTAGTTCGTCGACGAGAAGAAGACGCCCCACCCCCGCGGGAGGTTCACGGTCGGCCGCACGAACCAGCCATTCAGGTTGGCCCGGTAGTGCGCGCCCTGGTCCGCCCACAGATACGTCCACCCGGTCGCGAACGTCGCCAGCGGCTTGGCGGGCTCGGCGCCGGGCGCCCCATTTACGGGCGCACTTTGCGCATGGGTGGGGAATGTCGCCATCGCCATCACCACCCCCGCCACCCAGCTCCCGGCTCGCGTCACCGCACACCCTCCTTGCCGGCCGGCGGGGTTACGGGTGCCCCATCCTCGCGCGTCTCTGCACGACTCCGAGCTCCGTTGTTCCGGCTGATTTATTTCTTGGTGTTGGCCGCGATCTGTTCCAGAAGGCTGATCATCACGTTCGTCTTGCGAATATAAACGCTGGGGAAATAGATCGACATAACCGCAACGATTACCAGAGTAGTAAGAATCACCAAGCTCGATCCAAACATTACCTACCTCCAAATCAGGATGTGGACAACATATACTCAGCCACGCGGCATCCGCATATGGGGTTCGGCAATCATTCTATGCATAATGCAAGTAACCGCCGGAATAAAAACAACATCTGTACCTTGAATCAAACCTCCGGCCAGCGAGGCGAGCAAAAAGAATCGCCGGAGCCAGTGGGTTCTGGCTCCGGCGATCGATGGAAAATGCGTTGCTGCTCTAGTTCAGTAAATCGACATAGCGGGCGATCAGGTCGGTGCCGCCCGAGGTGGGGTCCTTGACCAGCAGGCCCACCACGCGCACGCTGCCGGTGACGCCGCTGAGCGCGGTGAAACCGTTGCGGTAGGTGGTGATGCCGGAGGTATAGACGGTTACGGTTTGCGGCACCAGCAGTCCGGCAAAGCCGCTGACCTGCATCTGGAAGGTGCCCGCGGACGAGTTGATGGAGCTTGCCACGAAGGTCCCATTGAAGCCCCAATGGCGCAGCGCCACCCGCGTGGGTGTGGCCGTGGAGCCGGTTACCGCCGACGCCGGTCCGCCGATCGCCACCGCCTGGCCTGCCAGCAGGTTGCTGCCGCTGAACAGGAACTGGGTCAGTGTGTTGTGCTGCTTGTAGATGAAGTAGCTGGTGCTGCCGCTTACGTCCACCGTCGCAATGCCGCCCAGGCTCAGGCTGGTAGTGGTGGGCAACAGCCCGCGCACATACAGGTTGAAGCTGGTGGCTGCTCCCGAGGCCGGCGTGACGTAGGTGATCTGGCCGTCGGCGTAGAAGCCATTCTGCGAGAGGATGGCAACCTCGTCGGCGTCGATCGTCGCGTCGGCCTTGTCCAGCGAGCCGGAGACGCACACGATGCTGCTGGTGGTCAGCGCGCTGATGCTTTCGCTGTTGTCCCACTCGGTGTTGCCGGTCACGTTGATGGTGAACTGGCGGCCGTGCGGGCCCTGCACCACGAAGGTCTGCGCGGTCGCATTGACGCTGACCACGGCCGCGTCAAACTCGTCCAGGTAGGCGTCGCCATTGGCATCGTTGTTGGCAACGCTGGTGATGTTGAAGGTGGGCGTCACCGATCCGGTGATCGCGCCATTGCTGGTCAGAATCGACTTGAAGAGATCCAGGTCCACGCGCAAACCTACCGGCGCTCCGGCCTGCGCCACCACCAGCGGCGTGGCCAGCGTGACGTTGATGGTCGACGCAGTCAGGGTCGCGGGCTCGGTGGTGATGGTCGGCGCCGATCCGGTGACCGAATTCAGATAGCTCAGAGTTGCGGCGCCCAGCGTGATCTGCACGTTGGTGTAGGTGCCCACCGGAACATCGTTCATGTCCATCAGCGACTGCAGTCCGTTGTAGCGCGCGAAGTCGACCGTGGGCGTGCCGCTTACCAGCGAGACGCTGTTTCCTTTGGCGTCGATGGCGTCCACGCTGTCCACCACCACCGCAAACGAGGTGACCGCGGACATCGGAGCATCGGTGCCGATCACGAACGACGAGCCGGTTGCGCCGCCGGACGCGTTGTTGGCCGACGAGCCTCCGCAGCCGACAGCCAGCAGCGAAGCCGCAGCCAGAGAGAGCAGCGCGAGGGGAAGTTTGCCACTGAATCTGGAGAAATTGGAGGAGGGCAGAGCGGACATAGGCACTTCACTTTCTGCGGACTCCGCAGCTTATTCATTGAGAACGAGCGCTGAGTGGGCAGCTGTGCCGACTTTCCCAGCAGTACTTGCGTACGGCTGGGCACGATCGCGTGCGGAGTTATCGCTGAAACTATGGTTGTTGGATGCCGCGAAAGCCATTTCAGTGGCTCCCGGGGCGTCCAATAACGCAAACCCAAGCATAGAGCCTTAGTTGTGCGAACGGAATGATTAACCGGTCCGCCGGCATACCACCTTGGTGTTAACCGAATCGCCGCAACGGCCCATGAATCAGGCCTTTCGGGGGGTACGCGGCGCTGGCCGCCAATTCCAGGGGTAGAGCCGCGCCGGCATAGCAGCCTGGGGCGAAACCCCAGGTTGGGCGGCAAGCAGAAACCAGAGGGCGGAAGGCCCGACCCTCCCCCCAGGCCAAATTCCATGCCTTCCCCGGGAGAATTCGCTCGCCGTAGCGTAAAATGAAAACTGCAGCCGCGGAAACGCGAGCTTGAGGAGAGTGTCCCGTGGCATCTGGAACAGTGAAGTGGTTTAACGACGCAAAAGGTTTTGGCTTTATCACCCCGGACGACGGCAGCGCAGATCTCTTTGCCCACTACTCGGCAATTGTATCCAGCGGTTTCAAGTCTCTTCAGGAAGGCCAGAAAGTGACCTACGAGCCGACCAAGGGACCCAAAGGCATGCAGGCTTCGAACATCCAGCCGGTTTAGTCCTCGCTCCGAAATCCAGCCGTCGCCTCCAAAGCTGAAGAGCTTTCGCGGAACTGTGGCCCGCAGCCCGTGAGTTTTGTCCCTCTCAGCCAGTTGCCCCACCCCGCGCACCCGATCAGGCGCGGTTCACGCCGTATGCCTCCAAAACGTCGCGCAACGTGACCACGCCTTCCAGCTTGTGAACATTCGCCCGGTTGACCACGGGCAGGATGTCGAGTCGGTTTTCGCCCATTCGCTCCAGCGCCAGATCGAGCCCCTGGTCGGAATGAATGTGCGGAAAGCCCAGCGCATCCACCAACTCACCGAGTTTCTTTTCCGCACCGTCCGCTGGCTCATCCCGCAGCAGCGAGAGGTCGACGATGCCGATCACCCCGCGCCGGTCGGTTACCAGCCACGATCGGAACTCACCGGCGGAGACCCGCTCCAACGCCTCGCGCACCGTGGTCTCGGCCGGGAGCAGTTGGTTCGCCGCCTGCATAATGCTCTCCGCCCGCCGCTGACCGAGCCGCTGGCGCGTCTTCGCCGTGGGCAGATGAATGCCGTCCTGCACGGCCAGCGCTTCGTAAATGGGTTCATGCTGCAATAGCGAAGCAACGAAAAGACTCACCAGATTGGCAATCATCAGCGGGACGATGACCGCGTAATCCTGGGTCATCTCGAAGATGATCAGCACCGAGGTCATGGGAGCGCGCACCACCCCCGCAAACACAGCGCCCATCCCCACCAACGCGTACGCGCCCGCCGTCGCCGTGTAAGCCGGGAACAAATGATGCGCGGCCGTCCCCACCGAGCCGCCCAGCATGGCGCCGATAAACAGCGCCGGCCCGAAGATGCCGCCCGCATTCCCCGAAGCATAGCTGGTGGTGACCGCGATCAGCTTCAGCACCAGGAGAATCAGCATCAGGCGAAGCGCCATGTTGCCGTTCAATGCGTCGCCGACAAACCCGTAACCAACGCCCAGGACCTGCGGCACAAACCAGCCCATCACACCGACCAGCAGCCCGCCCGCTACCGGTTGGAACCAGACTGTCTTTTGCGGGAACCGCAGAAATCGCGCGCGCATGCCCAGCAACAGCTTGGCGAAGATCGCCGAAACCAGGCCGCCGGCAACTCCCAGCACGGCATAGACGGCGAACTCCGCCGAACTCACCAGGTGATACTGCGGGACTTTGAAGAGCGGATGGTCGCCGAGCAGAAGGCGCAGAACCACCCAGGCGGTCGCCGATGCCAGAACGACGCCGCCCATCATCGGCGCGTTCAGGTCGCCCATGATCTCTTCCAGCGCGAACAACACCGCCGCCAGAGGCGTATTGAACGCTGCCGCAATCGCCGCCGCCGCGCCCACCGGGATCAGGTTCTTCACTTGCTCGGTACTCAGCCCCAGCAGGCGTCCCAGCACCGAGCCAATGCCCGCGCCCACCTGCACCGAAGGCCCCTCGCGGCCCAGCGGAATGCCGCTGGCGAGCGTCGCCGACGTGCAGAAGAACTTGCCCAGCACGGTGCGCAGAGAGATGTACCCTCCGCTCGCGAACAGCGCAGCCTTCGTCTGCGGTACGCCGCTGCCACGCGCTCCGGGAAAAAAGCGGTAGAGCAGGTAGCCGATGCCGAGCGAGCCCGCGACCGGAAACAGCAGACGCCGCCAGGGCGCTCCGCTGACCGGGTACAGCCGCATGCCCAATCGTTCTGTCAGCACGATGAACGCAACCACCACCAGGCCGGTCACCGCGCCAATCACCAGCGAAAGCACCAGAAACACCTGGCTCTCCCGTTGCCGGAGCGCGGCCATGCGTTCCAGCAGCGAGACGTGCCACCAACTCCTGCTTTTCGTCTGGATGTTTTGACTCATTCGCGGATGTTCCACTCATAGAATACCCCGCGGTCGCTTGCTGCCAGGTATTTGCTCCGCATGCAGCTTTATCGATCTGCATCCTCCGCGGCTCGTTTCGCTTCATGATGGAAAAGGTGCCACGCCAGCTCGACATGGCACCTTTTCCCTGCTTCCGGTTTCCTAACGGTCGAGCTTGAGATGGTCGCGCCGGTTCTGCTGCCAGCACTGCTCATTGGATTCGGTGCAGAAGGGCTTCTCCTTTCCGTAGCTGATAATCCGAATACTGCCGGCGGGCACGCCATCGGTCACCAGCGCCTTTTCGAGCGATTCAGCGCGGCGCTGGCCAAGCGCGATGTTGTACTCCGCCGAGCCGCGTTCGTCGCAGTGACCCTCGATCACAATCTTCATGTCTGGGTGCTTGACCAGAAATGCGCCATCCTGCCCGGCCACGGTTGCATCCTGGGGACGGATGTCTGCCTTGTCGTAGTCGAAGTAGATGTCATGCATATTCTGCTCGAAGAGTTGTTCTTCGGTTAGCGACGGAGGCGCAGGCTCCGGTTTGGGAGCCGGAGGATTGACCGTCACGCGAGTGGTTGCCTCCGCGCTGCCCCCGGCCCCTTTGGCCGTGAGCGTGTAGGTCGTCGACGCGCTCGGGTAGACGGATTGCGAGCCGCTGGTGGCAACCGTGCCGATACCGCTGATGGACGCGGAGGCAGCGTTGGCCGTTGACCAATTCAGGGTCGCGTACTGCCCTTGGTCGATCACCGAAGGAGTCGCTGTAATGTTGGCGGCCGGCGCGGGCGCGGGCGCGGGCTGCGGTGGTGGAGGTGGTGGCGGGGGTGCGGCCGCCTTCTTGTGGCATCCGCCGAGAAGAAAGATTGCAGCAAGGCAGGCTGCGATTGGAAGCTTCCGAAGTTTGGGGTAGTTCACAGGGGACTCTCCTTTATCGTTGTGCAACGTTGAGGCAACAATGCTCTGCGGCCATTTGCAATGACCGTTCAACGTGATGGATTGGGCGGAGAGTTCAGGGGGCGCGTTGCCGGTTGGAGGGTGAGGCAAAGACGCTGCGGCGCAGCGGAGACGGCGGCGATGGGCGCGCATGCGGCTGCGGCGGAACTTCAAGCCGTGCGGCCGTTAGCGCGTCACCTGGAGGCGGAGTGGTGTCTTCAACGAAAATGAAGACACGCCGAACCGAATGGGTACGGACGGATTTGATCGGAGGCGTGAGCTGCGGGCAAACAGTTCGGGAGAGGCGGGCCGGAATGCCTCGGGTTGCCGCTATCGGACTTGCTGCGTCATAAACCTGCGGTGCCGCAGAGGCTGTTAGTGCAGGCATTCCGGGCGGAGGGAGGCGCGGAACCGACGCGAAAACCGAGATCGACGCAGCCAGGCCCAGCAGACTGATGCCGATGCTGCGCAGACTCCGGCCTGAATGGTGGTCACGATTCGCCATGTTCGGCCTACCCTTCGTGTCGCCAGCCTCCAACCCACTCAAACTCAATGGTAATTCTCTTTCTCTCGATCACAAAATCATCGTGACGCCCATGAATTCTGGCTAATGATACTTGAAGCTGGCGGACATCGAGAGATTTTGAACCAGGCAATCCAGGGCATGCCTTTCAACCAGCAACTAACAACCGCCCTCACGCCGCCCCCTCCTGCCTGAGCTGGCGCGTTTCCACATATTTCTCAAACCGCGCAGCCGGAAGCGCCGGGCTGAAGAGAAATCCCTGATACCCATTGCAGCCCTGGTCCTGAAGAAACTCGAGCTGCTCCCCGGTCTCCACCCCTTCGACGATCAGCGACAGCTTCAGGCTCTTTGCCAGAGCGATGATCGCGCGCAGGATCGAAGCATCCTTCTCCCCGTTCAGCAGATCGTGGACAAAGCTTTGGTCGATCTTCAATTGGTCCAGCGGCAATCGCTTCAATTGCGAAAGCGAAGAATAGCCGGTGCCAAAGTCGTCCATCGACAGCCCGATTCCCAGCGCCTTCAGCGCGACCATTTTGCCGACCGCCTCGTTGGCCCGCTCCACCATGAAGCTTTCCGTAATCTCCAGCTTCAGCCGCTCGGGATTTACCCCCGATGCGAACAGCAGTTGCCGCACCAGCGGCACAAACCCCGAATCCTGGAACTGGCGCACGCTCACATTCACCGCGACGCTCAGGTCTTTCAGCTCGGGCCGGCGCGCCCACAGCCGCAGTTGTTCGCACGCAGTTTGCAGCACCCACTCCCCCAGGCCGTTGATCAGCCCGGCCGATTCCGCCAGCGGAATAAACTCGCCCGGAGCGACCATCCCGCGCTGCGGATGGCGCCAGCGCAGCAGCGCTTCCGCGCCGGTCACCCGTCCCTGGCCGTCCAGTTGGGGTTGGTAGTGCAGCTCGAATTCCGCGTTCTGGATGGCCCGTTTCAAGTCCGCCAGCAGGGTTGCGCGCTCCAGCACCAGCGCCTCCATGGTGGTATCGAAGAAGCAAAGCGCGTTTCTGCCTTGCGATTTCGCGCGGTACATGGCCAGGTCTGCCTGCTTCAACAGTTGGTCTCCGGCCTGCTCGGTCCCGCGGAAAACCGTGACTCCGATGCTGGTGGTCCCCTCGTAGTCGTAGTGCTCCAGGTGGATTGGCTCCTGGCAGGCCCGCAGTATCTTCGCCCCGATCGACTGCGCCTCGGCGGTGGCCATGGCGAGATCGCCGCTGAGGCCCTCCAGCATGACGACAAATTCGTCTCCGCCAAATCGAGCGGCCGTATCGAACTTGCGGACGCACCCCAGAATCCGCCGCGCCACCGCCTGCAGCAGAATGTCGCCAACATCGTGGCCCAGTGTATCGTTCAGAGTCTTGAAATCGTCCAGATCGATCAGCATCAACGCGCACGCCGTCCCCTGCAGCCGCGAGCGTTGCATCGCATCTTCCATGCGCTCGCGCAACAGCACGCGGTTGGGAAGGTTGGTGAGAAAATCATAGAAAGCCAGCTTGCGCACGCGGTTCGCCGACGCTTCCAGGTTGCGCCGCGAGAGCACCGCCTCCGTGGTATTCCGAAAGAATATCGACATGCGCTCGGGGCGGGGAAAACAGCGGACCAGGTACCACACCTCCTGATCCTCCCGCTGCGCCTCGAATGAAGTGGCAACCCCTCCCCGCGCCGCTGCCCGCAACCCCGCCAGCACCGCCTCGGAAAAGAACCCGGAGATCTCAGCCGAGATTTCGCGCTTCAGCGCCCAATCGCGGGTCACGCCGAACTCGAGGGTGGCCGCGTCGTTAATATAGACCAGCCGGTATTCCGTATCCACCGAGATAAAGCAGTCCGAGATGCTCTCCAGCACCGCCGATTCAATCCGCAACGACTCGGCGCGCTCCCGCTCCACAATCGACGCTTCCCGATACAGTGTCGCCGCGTTCAGCGCCAGCGCAAAACAGGCGTAGGTCAGGCCGAAGAACCCCACCACAATCAACGTTGAAATCGGAAAAATCCCGGCCAGTTGCGGGGCCAGCGCCGCCAGCAGCGTCAGCGGCGCCGCGAGCAGGAACAGGCTCAGCCAACGCCCAATCGTTCCTTTATTCACCAGCTTGTTGAACACCGTCAGCGGGAAAAACCACAGCAGGTAGGTAAACAGATTCACATGGCTGCCGCTGCCCAGCACCGCTGACAGCGCGCCGCCGCTGAGGCAGAGCGCATAGCAACTGGTCGCGACCGCCCCCACGGTACTCGCCGCGGCTTTGTGAAAATACAGCATCGCGAACGCCACCAGCCCAAACCCGCCGCTGGCAACCGCAATCGCAGCCTCCAAGCCAGTCTCCACCCGCTCGAACACCGCGAACACACCCAGCCCGGAGCCCAGCACCGCGAATCCCACTGAGATCAACGTCACGTCGCGCGCCAGGGTGTTCGAGTCCCGGTCGAGTTCGATCACCGTTCGCATCTTCGCCTTCGCAACTGCCCTCGGATTAGATTCCCGTCTTGTCAGCCGCCAAGACCTGCTTGTGCCACCCGGCCCCGGCAGATGCAATCAGGGCATCCGACCGCTGCGGGTCGATGCTCGCCGCCGAATCGTATCTTCCCTATCGGCCCCAACCCCCTGAAACTTGACGCGTGCCGCACCTGCGCTTAGGGGGCCAAGGCGCCGGAAGCCTTCCCGAATATCTGGGTAAAGACGCTGAAGTCGAAGGCGACTCCGATGGAGAGCCCCCATTTGACGTGGGTAGCGGTGGGAATTGTGGGTGGTGTCGTGCCGGCTGGAACCAGCGCCATTGAGGTCGAGTAGCCCGACGGCAAGGTGTTCTGATGGGCGGCCGCGATGCCGGCGAAAAAGTTGATCCCGTTGGATGGCTCAAAGTCCGGCCCAATCATGAAATTCCCCAGCGAAGTGACCGAGGTAGCCGCCATGGCGGACGGAATCATCGTAGAGAATCATGAAATAGTCGCCAGTGACCGGGTGGCGACCAAGCCGTTTCTTCATGGAGAGGGCGTCAAAAGGCGTCTCTTCTGCGCAAACCCGCCCCTGGGGAATGACCAGATTCTGCAACTTGACGTTGCCGGGCAGCTCCATCTGCTCCGGGCTTGCCGGATTGGTTATGGTGACGCTGTTGTCGATGGGGATGGTCTGGCCGGGTTGGATTGTCCGGGCGGCCGCCGCGACCTTGCGGTTCCTTGGGTTGGTGCCCATCCTGTACTTGGCTTTCGCGCGTTTCGTTCTGGTTGGCGCAGGCTGTGCCGCGACCGGCGTGGACGCAGGGTTGGACGCAGGCTGCCCCGTGTCCGGCGTCGGCGGAGGGTTGGGCACAGGCTGCGCGGGCCCAGGGTAGGGCGCGGGCACGGAGTTCGCCCCTTGGCTTCGCGCCGGCAGCGGCAGCAGAAGCATGGTGGTGAATGCGATCCAGGCGATTGCGCGGACTTTGCCGCCAGACACAGAAGTGGGAATGAACATGCGCGAGCCATCCTTTCAGAACTGCTGGAGTTCACGATGCAAAGGGGCCCGTTTCTGCGAGCATAGTGCGGCGGATTGGCGTCTCTTGAATCCTGGGTAGCTTAAGGCCTTCCCCGGCCGGATCCCGGTTGTCGTCTCTGCCGGGCAGTTTCTGGCGGTCGCTTTTCGTCTATGCAGAACAAAATATCACGTGAAAGCGGCGGGCCACGGGAAATCGTGCCGCCCACTCCACCACCGGGTATGCCCTCTGTCGGCCAAATGACGTGACCAAAATGACGTGACCGAAATCACATACCTTCGGACCAGGCGGCGCCTATCTTCATTGGGCGGACAGGCAATTGGAAGGCGGCTTGCTAGAGCTCTCGCCACTTCCAGCCCCCCATGCAGAGGTGCCCCATGGACGCCAAATCTGTACGATTCCCGCGCCAACTCGACCAGGACGGACTCTATCATTCGGTTTGCATGACCTGCTTCCGGACCATTGCCATCAGCTCCAGCCTGGCGGTGATCGCCGAGAAAGAGTGGTCGCACCGGTGTGACGGCAGTCCACCCCAGGCTCTTTCTGGGCCGATCCCCGTAAGCTCCCAAACCGATCTGGTTTCGCGCTGACAGCGGTGACGGATGGCCCACCCGCGAACGTGGGGCAACCTTCTATGCGCGGTGATTCGCCGGGTGCCCCACAGCCTTATGCCGGGGGACAGGATTGCGCGAAAAGCGGGTAAGGGTTCGATGCGCGGTGGTTGAAGGCGTCCCATCCGTTCAGGTGCTCGAATAAGGGCAGGGTGAGGGTGCGGCGCGGAACGGGCCCCAGGGGCTAAAGCCCTGTTTATTCTGCGGCGTTTGCGGCACGGCTGAAGCCGTGCCCTTAACGAAAGCGTCGGGGATTATAGACTTGGCGCGAGTCCCTGAAAGCGTTACTGTTCGCTGGTAGTTTGGCGGAGGTTTGGCATGTTGAAACAGTGGGCAAACGGAAGAACGGGAGAATTCAAGCGGCTGTGAGTTTTTTGTATTCCGGCGTCGGCTTGGGGTACCAGACTTGGCTTACAGAAGCAAGGGCTACGGCGAAATGCGGGGGTTCTTCCTGCCCCAGCCGGCAAGCCGGCCGGGGGCCCCGTTCGCTGCGCTGAGAATGACAGGCGGAGGCGCGCTGAGAATGACAGGCGGAGGCTAAGGGGGATGGGGTTAGCGGAGGAAGGGGATGTAGGCGCTGGTGCGGGTGCGGTAGTCGGCGTAGGCGGCGGGGAAATGGGCGGCGAGGAGACGCTCCTCGGCGTGGACGCGGACCTCGGTGCCGGCGAGGAAGACGACGATGCCCAGGAGGAACATGGGCCACCAGGTGAGGCAGAAGCCGGCGGCGAGCAGCAGCAAGAACATGGAGGCGTAGATGGGGTGGCGGAGGAAACGGTAGGGGCCGGTCTGGATGAGTTGGTGGTCGGCGCTGAGCGCGGCCTCGTAACGCCACTGTTTGCCGAGATGGCGGGTGGCAGCCCAGGCGAGTGCGACCGAAGATGGGGCGAGCAGCATGGAGGCGATGAGGGGCGCCGCGGCCTGGTGCAGGTGGGCGGGACGGACGCGGAAGAAGACGCAGAAGAAGCCGATGCCCTGCAAGACCACGCCCCAGAGAGAGGCGGGGGCGCGAACGACTTTTTGCTGTCCGGCGGCGATGCGGCGGGCACGGACGAAGACCAGGGTCCAGGCGATCCAGCAGAGGATGAGTTCGAGGATGGCGGCGCGCTGGAGCATGGGGTGATTGTATGCGGAGGAAGGTGAGGGCGAGGTAACCCCAGGGGTAAAGACAAATGCGGGGGTTCGTCGCCTTCGGCTCAGAATGACAAGCAGGAGCTAAGGGCGAAATGCGGGGGTTCTTCGCCTTCGGCTCAGAATGACAAGCCAAAAGGGAGGGGGGACCCGGTGGGGTGCGGATTCCGTAAATGGGTGTGACGAGCAGGGTTCGGGATAACACGAAAGGGGGATGGGATGAGCGAAGGTGGGATTTGCGAAGTAGGTACCTGGGGGCGATATTCGGAGAGTGCCCAAAGGACGGGCGCGAGACCCACACGCCTAAAGAATCATCTGTCCTCGCTGTCCGACTCGGTGGTCCCCCAGGCTGTCGAGGTCACAACAAAGGAGAAGTCGCTATGGAATCATGCTTGGTCTATGCGTTTGTTGTAGTGGCGGGTGCCCCCCTAATCGGCATCTGGCGAGGACATGTGTGGGCTAGAGCCAATGGATTGGCACTGCGTGCGACGGCCACGCCGCAGCAGGACCAGACCGCATAGATCGCAATTGCAGGAGTGAACAGACGCGGGCGCACCGTAATGGGTGGGCCCGCTTCTGTTTTTAAGTACAGTTGCAGGTTGCAGGTTGTCAGTTGGCTATTGGAGGGTGATGGTTGCGGTAGCGGTGGCGGTTGGATCCGCCGTGGAGATCAGCTTGAGGGTGACGGTATTGCCGCCCATGGGCATGGAGACGGGCGCAGTGAAATAGCCGTCCGGAGCAATAGTGCCGACCTGCGCATTGCCCCCGGTGATGCCGTTGACCTGATAGGTGACCGCATTGTTGACCGCACCAACGGCATAGCCATAGAACCACTGCGATGTTCCCAGGGGAATGGTGGCCGATCCCGGCGAAATGCCGGCAGTTACTGCGGGAGCGGTGACGTGGAAGGAGACCGTTTCCCCGGAGTCCCCAACAATCGCGCGAAGAGTGACCGTGCCCTGAATGAGAGGGTCAGGCGACCCGGGATACAAAGGCGGTGTCACGGGTGCGGTATATACGACCGAGGGGCCTGTGGTTGATGTGAACGAGCCAAGGCTGCTGCTGGCCGTACCGTTGAGGTTCCAAACAGCCTGGCTGGTATCGGTGGAACCGACTGCGGAGAACGTGATCGACGTGCCCACGGCGACACCGTTGATCTGAGGCTGAACGGTAAACGGGGGTGTGCCTCCGGGACCGCTCCACCAGTTAGAGTTGCCGACGCACGCACACATCGAGAGAGGTAATGCCAAAGCCAGGTGGTACTTCCACCTACGAAATGCTCCTGCCCGGAACATGCAGTAAAGATACTCCGAAAGATGGCTGGGTGGACGCTTTTTGGGAATCGGCTGTGAGTTGTCAGCGGTCAGCGGCGGGGTGGGCGCGGTATTCTGGAAGGCGTGAATATAGAACAGATTCAAATACAGCTTCCTGATGGGTCCCGGCGCGAGGTTGCGCGCGGGACGACTCCTTTTGATATTGCCAATGGGATTTCGCCTCGGCTGGCGGCGGCGGTGGTGGTGGCGCGGGTAAAGCCGCTGAAGAATCCCACTCGTGACGGTGAAGCTGTCACGAATGGGGCACCCGGTGTGGTGACTGATGAGGCGACGTCGGAAGATGCGATGTATGGGGCGGCAGCGAGTGGGGAGCGGATTGTGGACCTGGCGGCGCCGCTGACCGAAGACGTGGAGCTGACGCTGCTGAAGGAGCAGGACGAGGCGGCGCTGAAGGTGCTGCGGCACTCGGCTGCGCACGTGATGGCGACGGCGATATTGGAGCTGTTTCCCGAGACCAAGCTGGGGCATGGGCCGGCGACGGAGAATGGGTTTTTCTACGATGTGTATCGCGAGGTGCCGTTTACGGAAGCGGACCTGGCGGCGATTGAGGCGCGCATGGCCGAGGTGGTGGCGCGGGATGAGAAGTTTGTGCGCGTGGAAGAGCCGCGGGACGCGGGGCTGAAGGAGTACGCGGAGCACGGCGATTTTATGAAGGTGTACTTCATTGAGAAGTTCACCCGGCCGGGCGAGCAGATTTCGCTGTACAAGAATGGCGGGTTCACGGATTTCTGCCGCGGACCGCACATTCCGTCGACGGGGCGGGTGAAGGCGTTCAAGCTGACGGCGATTGCGGGGGCGTACTGGCTGGGCGATGAGAAGAACCAGCAGTTGCAGCGGATCTATGGGACGGCGTTTTTCTCGGCGAAGGACCTGGACGCGTACTTCAAGCGGCTGGAGGAGATCAAGGCGCGCGACCACCGGGTGCTGGGGCGGCAACTGGACCTGTTTTCCATCCAGGAGGTGGCGGGAGCGGGGCTGATCTTCTGGCATCCGAAGGGCGGGCTGGTGCGGAAGACCATGGAAGACTGGATGCGCGAAGAATGTATCAAACGTGGTTACGATATGGTGTTTACGCCGCACATCATGCGGCGGGAGTTGTGGAAGATCAGTGGGCATGAGGGGTATTACGCGGAGAATATGTATCCGCCGATGGAGCTTGACGACGCGGAGTACCGGCTGAAGCCGATGAACTGCCCGGGACACATCTTGATTTACAAGAGCAGTCCGCGGAGCTATCGCGACCTGCCGCAGCGGTATGCGGAATTAGGTAACGTTTATCGTTACGAAAGGTCGGGAACCATGCACGGGCTGCTGCGGGTGCGCGGATTTACGCAGGACGATGCGCATATTTTCTGCACGCCGGGGCAGATCGAGGACGAAGTGGTGGCGTGCATCGACTTTGCCAAGGCGGTGCTGGATACGTTCGGGTTCAAGGACTTCAAGGTGGAGCTGTCGACGTGGGACCCGGCGAAGCCGAAGGACTATTCGGGCGAGGCGGAGCACTGGACGAGCGCGATCGCGTCGCTGAAGGTCGCGCTGGGAAGGCGGGAGATTCCGTATCGCGTGATTCCGGGCGAGGCGGCATTCTATGGGCCGAAGATCGACATAAAACTGGTGGACGTGCTGGGACGGATGTGGCAACTGTCGACGGTGCAGTTCGACTTTAATCTGCCGGCGCGGTTCGAGCTGGAATACAAGGGCGAAGACGGCGAACTGCACCGGCCGGTGATGGTGCATCGGGCGCTGTTCGGATCCGTGGAGCGATTTTTCGGCGTGCTGATCGAGCATTACGCGGGGGCGTTTCCGCTGTGGCTGGCGCCGGTGCAGGTGGGGCTGGTGCCGATCTCGAGCGAGAAACATCTGGCGTACGCGGAGAGCGTGAAGAAGCGGCTCGAGGCCGCGGGGCTGCGGGTGGAACTGGACGCGCGGAATGAAAAGATGAATGCGAAGATACGGGACTTTGGATTGCAGAAGGTGCCGTTTATTTTAATTCTGGGCGATAAGGAAGCGGCGGCGGGTGCTGTGAGCGTGCGGACGCGAGGCAAGGGGGATGAGGGGAGCGTGGGGGTGGAGGATTTTGTGGGAAGGGCGAAGGGGCTGGTGGCGAGCCACGCGATGGAGATGTAAAAGCAGTTCTCAGTTCTCAGTTCTCAGTTCTCAGTTCTCAGTTCTCACTGACGGGTGCGGGTTGACGTTGGCTCGTTTTAACGGTATTACTTTATAGATAAAGTAAGGCGGTGTTGCGATGGAATCGGCGTTGACTACGAAGGGGCAGGCGACCATCCCGAAGGCGATACGCGAGCATTTGAAGGTGGGGCCGGGCGACCGGATCAAGTTCTTCAAGCATCCGGACGGCACGGTGGTTTTGCTGCCGAAGCTTCCAACCTCGCGGTTGAAAGGGATTATCGCTGGCCGGCGGCGGCGACCGGCTTCGGTTGGAGAGATGGATGAGGCGGTCGCGGCTGGGGCGGTGAAGCGGAGTCAGACCTCCGGGCGGCGGTCCACCCCAGCGAGCAAGCTCGCCGGGGACCCCAAATGACCGGCCTGGATACGAACGTACTGGTGCGGTACTTCGCGCAGGATGATCCGGTGCAGTCGAGGAAGGCGGTCGAGATTGTCGAGCGCCGTCTGACGGAGGATGAGCCCGGGTTTGTGAGCGTGGTGACGATGGTTGAAACGGTATGGGTGCTGAGCCGGGCGTACGGTTTGTCCGACCACGAGATCGCCCAAGTGGTGGAGGGTATTCTGCAGTCCGATACTCTTGTGGTTCAGAACGAACTGGAAGTATTTACTGCCGTTGCCGTGTTGCGATCCGGTCGCGGCTCGTTTGCCGACGCCCTGGTGAGTGCGCTGGGCAGATGGGCGGGCTGCGATTCGACCCTGACCTTCGATAAGAAGGCAGGGCGGATGGACGGCTTTGCGGTGATTTGAGAAGCCATTTTCCTGTTGGTGGCGTGCGCGAAGGGTGGCGGCGTGTCGCTCAAGAGAATTGTCGGCAGGCGGATGTGCGGGGCATATGATTGGCCGAACGTACGAGGGGCCAGGATGATGCTGCGAAGGTGTGGGGTTTTGGTTTTTGGAGTTCTTCTGTTCGCGCTGGCTGTTGCTATGGGGCAGGAGGCGGCGGGACAAAACCCGCAGAGCGGTGCAGCCGCAACCGCCGGCAACAGCGCGGCTGCCGACGATTCGCAGACGCCGGGGCATGGATTCGAAGTTGCGACGGTGAAGCCGACGGACCCGAATGTGCAGCGGCAATTCAGCGGCTTCGCGCCTGCGCCGCTGGCGTCGGGAAGGCTGAGCGTGTCGGCGATGCCGCTGGAGGGCCTGGTTTTTGCCGCGTATGCGGGCATGCAGATGAAGGGACGTGTGGAGGGCGGACCGAAGTGGGTGGACACCGACCTGTGGGACCTTGAGGCCAAACTGGACGACGCCGACATGGCGGGCTGGGACAAGCTGAGCGATCGCGAGCGAGCGGAACGCATGAGGCCGGCGTTCCGTGCGCTGCTGGTGGAGCGCTTCGGGCTGAAGCTGCATACCGAGACGAAGGAGACCGCGGTGTATGCGCTGGTGCAGGCCAAGGGCGGGGTGAAGATGAAAGAGGTGGATCCGCCAGAGGTAAATATGGATCCGCAGAAGTGGGAAGAGTGGATGCGGAACCAAAAGGCGGCCGACGGGTCGATTCCGGGCATGCTGATGGTAACTATGGACACATGGAAAGGGCATGCGCTGCAGGCGGGTGGGCTGGCAGGGCAGATTGCCTATGCGGTTGGCGCGACCGGCAAGCCGATTGTGGATGAGACCGGGCTGGAAGGCCACTACTACGACCTCTCCTTCAAGTTCACCAAGGACAAGGACGGGTTGACCATGGAACAGCAGATCGCGGACGGGTTGGGGCTGCGGATAGAAGAGCGGAAGGTGCCGATGAAGGTCTACGTCATCGACGCGGCGGAAAAGCCGGGCGAGAACTAGGATGGAGTGAGGGTTGTGGAGGTTGCCGGGCGCGGTCGGATTGGGTTAATCTCGGGTAGTTTCTCAGGAGGCAACGATGCGCCATTGCACTCTCTGGGCCACTTCTCTGGGTTTTGCTCTGGCAACCTTTCCCACGCTCGCGCAGGGGCCTGAACCGCTGCCGATGGCCTATAAGACCGTGGAGGATGCAACCTTCAGGAACAGCCCGGCGCTTCCGGCGTGCGCCATGATTGCGGTCGAGAGCGGCGATCCGGGCAAAGGGCCTTCCGTGATCCTGCTGAAGGCCAAGGCGGGTTGCGTGGTTCCGTGGCACTGGCACACGGCCAATGAGCGGCTGGTGATCGTGAGCGGCACGGCAAAAGGAGAGATGAAAGACGGAATGCCGCTGATGCTGAAGGCGGGCGACTATGTGGTGCTGCCGGCGCGGGGGATTCACCGGCTTACGGTGCTGACGGATATCGAATTATTCAATATGCCCGACGCTGCGTTCGACATCCACTATGTGGACCCGGCGGGCAAGGAGATACCGGTGGAAGCGGCGCTGAAGGCTGTGAATTAGCGCGGGCTCTTTGCTGCGCTCAGAATGACAGGCAAAACTGAGGGCTGCGATGCGCGGTGGCAGAGACTAACCCCACGATAAACGCTCGCGGGGCTCGCGTTGATCATGGGGCACCCGGCTGGAGGGCGAATGCGGGGGTTCTTCGCTGCGCTCAGAATGACAGGCAAAGGCGCTAACAGGCGCAACGGTTGCGTGGGGTGATACGGGTGTGGTAGTGTCTACCACACTTATAGTAGATGAGTGGACGGAGGTAGTAGACGAGATGGCGGGAGTGGGGTTGGGAGTTGGATTGCGAGGAGGGAAATTGAGTGGACCGAGGCTGAGCAAGCTGGAGCTGCAGATTATGGAGACGCTGTGGACGCGGGGGGAGGCGTCGATCCGCGAGGTGCAGGAGGCGTTCGCGGCGAAGGGACGGCCGGCGTATACGACGGTGCAGACGACGGTGTACCGGCTGGAGGCGAAGGGCTCGGTGCGGCGGGTGCGGAAGGTGGGGAACTTCCATATTTTTGCGGCGACGGTGGAACGGAGTGCGGCGCAGCGGCGGCTGGTGGACGATTTGCTGGCGCTGTTCGGAGGGCGGACGCAGCCGGTGATGGCGCACTTGATTGAGTCGGGGCGGTTGACGCTGGAGGATGTGAAGGCGGCGGAGAAGGAGCTGCGGAGGCTGGAGAGGGGCTGAGTGGTAAGTGGTCAGTGGTAAGTGGTAAGTGAAGGGCAAGAACAAGCAACGGCAAAGGCCAATACGGGGGTTCTTCGCTGCGCTCAGAATGACAAGCGTGCGTTTGGAGTGCAAGCAACGGCGGGGACGGGGAGGGTGCGATGGGTGAATGGTTAGCGGGGATGGGGCCGGCGGTGGCGAATCATCTTTGGCAGTCGACGGCGTTTGCGGTGGTGGCGTGGGGGGTGGCGCTGGCCTTGCGCAAGAACCAGGCGCGGGCCCGGTACTGGGTGTGGATGGCGGCGAGTGTGAAGTTTGTGGCGCCGTTTGCGCTGCTGATGGGGCTGGGCGGGATGCTGCCGCGGCCGCAGCATGCGGTGGTGACCATGCCGGTGTACTCGGTTGTGGATGAGGTGGGGCTGCCGTTTGATGAGATGCAGGGAACAGGGATCAGGGAACAGGGAATGGAGGGGAGTTCTCAGTTCTCAGTTGTCAGTTCTCAGAAAAGGCTGACGTGGCCGGTGGTGCTGGCGGGGATTTGGCTGGGTGGGGTGGTGGTGGTGGTGGCGGTTTGGTGCGGGGGATGGCTGAAGGTGATGCGCACGCTGCGGCGGGCGGTGCCAGCCGAACCCGCCCTAGCGAAGCCAGGACAGGGCACCCGGCGGTTGGAGGGCGGACGCGAAGTGGAGTTGCTGCGGAGGGTGGAGCGGCGGGAGGGGATGCACATGCGGCTTGTGCGGGCTGTTCCACTTTTGCTCTCGCGAGAGTGGATGGAGCCGGGGATTTTTGGGATGTGGAGGCCGGTGCTGATCTGGCCGGCGGGATTGAGCGAGCGGCTGGACGATGATCAGGTGGAGGCGATCCTGGCTCATGAGCTGGCGCACGCGCGGCGGCGGGACAACCTGACGGCGATGCTGCACATGCTGGTGGAGGCGGCGTTCTGGTTCCATCCGGTGGTGTGGTGGCTGGGGGCGCGGCTGGTGGAGGAGCGCGAACGGGCGTGCGATGAAGCGGTGGTGGAGATGGGCAGCAGGCCGGGTGTGTACGCGGAGAGCCTGCTGAAGGCGGTGCGGTTCTGCGTGGAGTCTCCGCTGAAGTGCGTGGCGGGCGTGACGGGCGCGGACCTGAAGCAGCGCGTGCGGGCGATTATGACGGCGCGGGTGGGTCGGCTGGGTTGGGGGAAGAAACTGCTGCTGGCGGCGGCGGTGGTGGGCGCGATGGCGGTACCGGTGGTGCTGGGACAGGCTCAAGCGGCGCGGCGGATGATGCTGGCCGCAGTGAATGCGGCGCCGAGGCCGGTGCGGGCTGTTCTGGGAGCGGCGATGGCGCACGCGATGATTGCGGAGGAGCAGACGCCGAGCACGGGATTGATTGCGGAGATGCAGGCACCGAGTGGCGTGGATGCGCCATTGCCGCAGGGGCAAGCTGAGGACAAGCCATTTCACTTCGACGTGGTTTCCATCCGACCGTCGAAGCCGAGCAATCAGAGTGGACAGCCCGGGGGTTATATGCGGCTCATCGGCGACGGGCTCGAGATTTCGAATATGTCGCTCAACCAGATGCTTTCAGGCGCCTATCAGCATCGGCTACAGTTCGTGAGCGGAAGGATATTAGGACTGCCGGATTGGGCCAAGACTGAAGAGTTCGACGTTCAGGCCAAGGTGGCCGATTCGGACATAGCGGAATGGGGCAAGATCAGCCACAGCGCGCGCAGGCCGGATCAGGAGCGCATAGACCTATCGTTGCTGCTCCTCGCTACCGAACAGTTCAAGTTGAAGACGCATTCTGAGAACAGAGATGAGCAGATTTATGCGTTGGTGGTTGCGAAGGGCGGGCCGAAGCTGAAGCCGTCTACGTCTGACGAGCCGGCAACATTGAAGATGCTCGGGCCTGGCCACCTCTCCATCACCGGCGAACCTTTAGACGGGATCGCGGAGATGTGCGCGCAGATGGTGGGCCGCAAGGTTGTGGACAAGACGGGATTGACAGGAAAGTATGACTACACTCTGGACTGGACGGCGTATGAAGGCCCAGCGGCCGCCGCTGCCGGATCGGAGCCGGACGCTTCGCAGCCGCCGGTTTTTACGGTAGTGCAGGAGCAGCTTGGGCTGAAGCTGGAGTCGGAGAAAGGGCCGGTTGAATATATCGTCGTCGATCATGCCGAGAAGCCTGAGTCAATGGTTGGGGCGGACCCGCCCAAGCAGAGCTTGGACGGGGCACCCACCGACCAGAGGCAGGAGCTGCATGGGGTCTATAAGGTGTGGCTGGATCAGGATGTGCGGTGGGTGATTACTGATCAGGAGGCGGAGGCGTTCAAGCGGCTGACCAACGATGAGGAGCGGGACAAGTTCATTGAGCAGTTCTGGCAGCGGCGGAACCCGAACCCGGATTCCCCTGACAATGCGTATCGCGACGAGATTTATGCGCGGATTGCGTATGCGAACGAACACTTTGCCAGCGGGCAGCCTGGATGGATGACCGACCGCGGGCATGCGTACATCGTGTATGGGAAGCCGGATGAGATCGATGTGCAGCCGGCGGATGGGACGCAGATCTGGCGGTATCGTTACATTCCGGGGGTGGGCGACAATGTGGTTTTGAAGTTTGGAGAGGGCGAACGCAAGGGCGACTACCGGCTGATGGGGCCGTGGCCGCAGACGCAGGGGACAGGGAACAGGGAACAGGGAACAGGCGCGGTGGTAGAGAGGCCGAACCCGCTGAAGCGGAGGTTGTCGGACGCAGCATTTATGGGTGGGGCGCAGGCGGCAGCGCCGCCGCCGGAGTTTGCGGTGTCGACGGTGAAGCTGGATAATCGCGCGTCGAACTTCAGTTCCGGCATGGATACTGAGAATGGAATGTTGCGCGCAGGGAACGTGACGCTGAAGCGTTGCATCATGGGCAGCTACGGTGTGGGGCCGGAGCAGGTGGTGGGCGGGCCGGATTGGGTGGATACGCTGCGGTTCGATATTGTGGCCAAGGCCGACCAGCCGGTGGCGGACGATGCCGTAATGAATTCCATGCTGCAACGCCTGCTGGCGGACCGGTTCAAGCTGGCGCTGCATCGCGAGACGCGGAGCCTGGAAGCCTACGTTCTGGGGGTGGACAAAAAAGGGGCGAAGCTCGCGCTGGCCAAGGGCGGCGATTCGTCGACGAATACCGAGACCAACCAGGCCGGCGTGACCATTACCGCACGCAACACCGGGATGGGGCTGCTTGCCGAAGACCTAGCGCGGGTGGTGGAACTGCCCGTGGTGGACCAGACGGGGCTGAAAGGCATCTACGACTTTACCCTGCACTGGACGCCGGACAATCTGAGGACCGTAAACAACGCGGACAGCATTTCCATCTTCGCGGCGATCGTGGAGCAGCTTGGGTTGCGGCTGCGTGCGACCAAGGCGCCGGTCGAGGTGCTGGTGATCGACCATGCCGAGATGCCGGGGGAGAATTAGGGGAGTTGCAGGTTGTTAGTTGCTAGTACTAGTGCTAAGTAACGGCAAATGCGGGGGTCTCTCCGCTGCGCACGGCTTCGGTCGAGATGACGCGGTTGGCGGGGGAGTAGGCTGAGGTGATTGGGAAAGGCGGCGGCGATGGAGAAATGCGCGGCGGTTTTTCTGATTGCGGCGGTGGTAGTGGTGGGTGCGCCGTCCGCTCGATCGCAATCCATCGGCGCACCCCTGCGAGTCGCGAAGGATGGCACCAACACAACGCCGGTAGAGATGCCCTCCATCAAGTTCGACATCATCTCGTTCAAGCGGTGCGGGGACGACATGCGGGGTTCGGGAAGACCCCAGAATGGCGGCGACTTTCTCGCCTATCACTGCCAGCCCATCGAGCAGCTTATCTACTACGCCTACACCACGGCGGAGCATCCCTTCCTGATGAGCGGCGAGCCGGGATGGGTGGACACGGACCCCTACGAGTTCGTAGGCAAGGTCGCGCCGGAAGATGTGGCGGCCTTCCAAAAGCTGGACCTGCCCAGCAAGCGCATGATGATGCGCGGCGTGCTGGCTGACGTGCTGAAGCTGCAACTGCACCCCGACCCCACCCCACACTCCGTCTACGATCTCGTCGTCTCCAAAGGCGGGACCAAGCTCACGCCATTCAAGGACGGCGAGAGCAACACCCTGCCGAACGGCCGGACGCTGGAGGGCAAAGGCCAGGCCGGCGATGCGGACGGCACTGTCTACTACCAGGGCGAGACCATGCCGCAGTTGGCGGAGGCGATCGAAACTCGCATTGGCAAGCAGGTGATCGACAAGACCAACCTTCCCGGCCAGTGGGATTTCAAGACCTTCATGCCTGCTCAGCACTACAGCCCCAACATGGACAACAGCGACGACTCACCCATTCCGCATGTCTTCAGCGGCGTCAAAGCGCTCGGGCTCGACCTTGTGTCTGCCAGGGAGATCACGGGCGGCCTGATTGTCGACCACATCGATAGGCCTCCGGAGAACTAAGCGTTCGAGAGCAACGAAACGGCGAAATGCGAGGGTTCTTCCCCTTCGTTCCCCTCAGGGTCAGAATGACAGGCAAGGGGTTAAGGGCACCCGCGGGGGCGGGATGACAGGTTTGGGGGATGGCGGGGACGGGGTCGGCTGGGCTACCGTGTGGGGGCGGGTCGAATGGAAGGAATGGTGACGACGATGGCGAAGCGGACGGCGGGCGTGGCGCGGGCGGTTTTGCCGATGGTTTTGCCGGTTGCGAGGGTGCGGACGGGCTTGGTGCGGACGGGCGTTGTGCGGACGGTGCTGCTGATGGCGGCGATGGGTCTGCTGGCGGGTGCGGGGAACGCATGGGCTCAGGCTGGGGTGGAGGCGGGCTCGATCGGTGCGGCTAGCGCGGCTGCGGGATCGGCGGCGGGCAAGGCTACTGGAGCGGCGCTGGGATCGGTGTTGGGAGCGACGGGTGCGAAGGTGAATGCGGCGGCTGGCGGGACGGCGACTCCCCCGGCAGCGGGTGGGGGTGGGACGAAGGCGGGTGCGGGGTCGGGGTCGACCATGGTGTTCAAGCCGGGGGGATTGCCGGTAAATGAGGACGGGGCGGAGGCAGCGGCGGTTGCGGTGGAGGGTCCGCCGCCGCAGATCCACTTCGACGTGGTGAAGTTCCAGCGATGCAACGGAGGCGTGGCCTCGACCAAGGTCGACCTGCCGGCGGATGGGGACTACATTGCGTACCACTGCCAGCCGGTGTTCTCGATTATTCACTTTGCGTATACGGGGACGACGGCGTTTACGCTGACGCTGGGCGGGTATCCGGAGTGGGTGGAGACGGAGCTGTATAACTTTGAGGCGGAGGTGGCGCCGGAAGACGTTGCGACCTGGCAGAAGATGGGCCTGAACGCTCGGCGGGCGGCGGTGCGGAAACTGCTGGCGGATGAACTGAAACTGAAGATCAAAGTGGACACCACTCCGAAGCCGGTCTATACGCTGACGGTGGCGGGGGATGGGGCGAAGCTGAAGGCGTATACCGAGGGCGAGCAGGAGCAACTGCCGAACGGCTTGGTGCTGAATGGACAGGATATGGCGTGGGTGGGGCGGATTGCGTACTTCCAGGACGCGTCGATGGGGAGCCTGGCGGAGTTGCTGAGCGCTCACCTGGACCGGCAGGTGCTGAACCAGACCGGGCTGACCGGCGGCTATGACTTCGGGCTGCCGCTGCCGCATGGGACAGGGACCAGCGCGAATGCTGACCTGGGCGAGGATATGCCATCGGTTGCGAAATCGCTGGCAGAGCTGGGGCTGAAGCTGGACGCGGCGAAGACCGAGGTGGATGGTCTGTGGGTGGTGCATATCGAGCGGCCGGCGGAGAACTGAGGGACAGTTGTCAGTTGTTAGTTGTCAGTTGTCAGTTGCAAAACAAATGCTTGACCTTGGTGTACTATGTGTTATAGTACAGCATATACGAAGTTGAAGGGCCGTCCTATGAAGGATGGTTGACATACGATAGGTGTCGTACTAGCGTGGTTGGGAGGATTTTGCGGGCGGCAGGGGCGTGGTGTTATGCTGTGTAGCACACTACATAGATAGGGCGAGAGCAAGACGAAGGCAAAGGACAAGGCGCAAGAGCATACCCCCCGGGGTTAAAACCCCTGTTCTGGGCGAGGTTGAGAGACCCAAGGCTGAAGCCTTGGGGTACCTAGAAGCAAAG
>Ga0181520_10001388_pt1 | contig 49302 bp, 44 predicted proteins | sample PEATcosm2014_Bin_29_FD_132451 | JGI IMG/M metagenome (GOLD analysis project Ga0181520, IMG submission 132451) | Peatland microbial communities from MTU Mesocosm Facility, Houghton, MI, USA - PEATcosm2014_Bin02_30_metaG | ecosystem: Environmental > Terrestrial > Soil > Wetlands > Peat | place... | reverse complement strand
TCGTTGTGATAGACGGTCATCAGGCCCAGTTTGCCGCTGCGGTGAAAGGCTTCAGCCACCGGCGCATACTCGATGGGCAGATACGAATCGCCGTACAAGATAAAAAACTCCCCGCCCAGCCGCGGCAGCGCGCGTTTGATGGCACCGCCGGTGCCAAGCAGCTTCTCGCCGTCGAAGGAGTATTCCAGCTCGATGCCGTACGCCTCCTTCCCGAATTCGCGCTGGATCATCTCGCCCAGAAAGCCAAGGCACAGGACCGCCCGCCGGATGCCGCGCGCGTGCAGCAATTCCAATTGGTGCGCCAGGAACGGCCGCCCCGCCACCGGCACCAGCGATTTGGGGATCTTTTCGGTGATGGGCCGCAGCCGCGTGGCGAGCCCGCCGGCCAGAATGGCCACCGGAATCTGGAGGATGGGCGGCATCACGAAATCACGAGTTTGGTGCCCTCGAAATCAAAACGAAAACGCACTTCCTTCAAGCCGTTCTCGCGCATGGCGTGGCGCAACCGTGCCTTGTCCGCCGCGTAAAACATGAGAAACCCGCCGCCGCCCGCACCAATGAGCTTGCCTCCCAGCGCCCCGTTGGCCAGGGCGATGTCGTACCATTCATTGATCTTGGGATTGCTCATGCCCCCGCTGCGCTGCTTCTTGCGCTGCCAATGCACGTCCATCAGCCGCGCGAACTCGGTCAGGTTCCCGCCCTCCAGGGCGGCCTTGCTTTGCAGGCCCAAATCCTTGACGAAATGAAGATTCTCGATCATCGCCTTGTCGTCCAACTTGGACTTCACGTCCTGTTCCTTCAGGATGGCCGACGCGCTGCGCGAGTAGCCGGTGAAGAAAAGCAGCAGATTGTCCTCCAGATTGTCGCGGGTTTCGTCGGAAACCTTCAGCGGCCAGGCCTCCACCTTCCCGCCCGGCAGGAAATTGAAGCAGGTCAGGCCGCCAAAAGCCGCGATGTACTGGTCCTGCTTGCCGATGGGTTCCTTCAGCCGGTTCAGCTCCACATCGCAGGCCTGCGCCGCCAGTTCCGCCGGATGCACCAGGTTCCGTTTATACGCGTGCAGCGCCTTCAACAGCGCCGTGGTGAAGCTCCCGGAGGAACCCAGCCCCGTGCCGGAGGGAATGTCCGCCATCGAGGTGACCTCCAGCGAATGCCCGTCCATGCCGAGCAACCCGAAGGCCTCCCGGATGATGGGATGCTTCAGTTGCGCGGCCGCGGCCACCCGTTCCAGTTCGGAATATTTCACGATCAGGTCCGGGACAAACGTCTCGTGCACCGTGATATATACATAGCGGTCGATCGCCGCCGCGATCAGGAAACCGCCGAATTTTTCGTAATAGGACGGCAGATCTGTACCGCCGCCGCCAAGACTGATGCGCAATGGGGAACGGGCAATAATCATTGAACGGAAATGAAAAGCGAAAAGCGCTGGACGGAAAAGCGAAATCTGAAAGACAAATTCCGGCCGCAGCCGTCCGGCCCTCCCTCCGGCTCCCTGTCAGCGGGTCCCCGGGCGCATTTTACCACTGTCCTTAATTTGGACCCAAAGCGCGCCGGGCGGCGGGATTCCCCAGACGCCGGGAACGTCTCCCCCTCGCCGCATTTTGCGGAGTTTGCGCAGCAACATGGGAAGAGAAATCCCCGAAAGCGTCCGCGCATTGAACCTTTGAACCGCCAAAGAAACATTCAACATTCCACATTCAACGCCCAATATCGAAGGGGCTCGCGCTGTCGCCTTCGTTCAGGGTTGGAAGTTGAATGTCGAAGGTTGAATGTTTTGGAGAGTCGGAACCTCCAAATTTGGATGCCCTTTGGGCGGCCAAAAACCCCATGGCCAACCGCCGCCAATGCCCCGCGGGTGGAGGTCCGCCGCCCCCCGATGGCTGGTGGCCTATCGCATGAAAATGCGATGGTTCCATGGCAATTTTTGTTTGCCCGGGGCTGTTTTACAAACTAGCTTCGTGCCCACGCCGGCCAGGAGCCGGTGGACAGCGTGATTTTTACGTGAATTTATGATAAAACCGTTGACGGGAGCCGAGCTGAACGACCTGATTGCCGACCTCAACAAATTGTCGCGCAATCTCTGGTGGTGCTGGAACCAGGAGGCGCAGGACCTGTTTCAGCGGCTTTCGCTGCGCGGTTGGCAGAATCTGTGGCACAATCCGGTGGCCATCCTCCGCGAGGTCTCCGAGTACGAACTGCGCGTGCATCTCCAGGAACCCGGTTTTGCCGAGCGGGTCCGTAGCGTGCTCCGGGATTTCCACCACTACCTGGCCGACCAGAACACCTGGTGCCACCAGAACGCCCCGCAGCTCCACAAAAATCCCGTCGCCTATTTCTCCGCCGAATTCGGCTTCCACGAATCCCTGCCCATTTCCGCCGGCGGCCTCGGCATACTCGCCGGCGACCATGCCAAGTCCGCCAGCGACCTCGGCCTCGGTTTTGTCGGCATCGGCCTTTTCTACCGGGAAGGCTATTTCCAGCAGGCCATTGATTCCAACAACTGGCAGACCGAATACTACAATCCCGTGGACCCCCACAACGTCCCGCTGGAACCGGTACTCGACTCCGATGGCGGCCGGCTCGTCTGCACGGTGGAAATCGGCCTCAACACCGTGGATTTCCAGGTCTGGCGCATCAACGTGGGGCGCGTCCCCGTGTTTCTCCTCGATACCAACCTGCCCGAAAATGAACAGCATTTCCGCGACCTGACCAGCCGTGTCTATGGCGGCGACAGCACCACGCGCATCATGCAGGAAATCCTGCTGGGCATCGGCGGCGTGCGCCTGCTGCGCACCCTCGGCATCGAGCCTTCCACCTTCCACATGAACGAAGGCCACGCGGCGTTCCTCACGCTGGAGCTCATTCGGGAAAAAATGGCCGCCGGCAAATCCTTCACCGACGCGCAGGCCCTGACCAAAACCGAATGCATTTTCACCACCCACACCCCCGTGGAGGCCGGCCACGACCGGTTCAGCGCGGAATTGATGAATTACGCGATGCAGCGGTTCCTGCTGCAAGTCAAGGTGCCGTTCCGCGAAGTGCTCGGCCTGGGCCGCGTGAAGCCCGAGGACGACAAGGAACTATTTTGCATGACCGTGCTGGCGCTGAAACTGTCCCGCGCCGCCAACGCCGTCAGCGAATTGCACGGCGAGGTCAGTCGTCACATGTGGCAGGCGCTTTATCCCGGCAAAAAGCAGTCCGAAGTCCCCATTGGCCATATCACCAACGGCATTCACCTGATGGGCTGGATGAAGGGCTCCGCCCGCCAGTTCTGGCGCAAAAAACTCTCCGACGGGGCCAACGGCGAAACCCAATTCTTCCGCGAACGCTTCGGCGAAGACTGGGCCGCCGCCGTCAATGACGCCGAATTCTGGGCCAAGATGACCGACCCGAACTTCGTCTCCGACGAGGAACTGTGGGCGCTGCGCTACAAGCTGCGCCGCGAACTCATCGAATATGCCCGCCGCCGCCTGCTGGAGCAAAGCCAGCGCGTGACCCAGGGCGATTACGTGCGTTTTGACCGGCTCCTGAATCCCGATGCGCTGACCATCGGCTTCGCGCGGCGTTTCGCCACCTACAAGCGCGCTCCGCTCATCTTCCAGCAGTTCGACAACATCGTCAAACTGGTGAAGGATAAGCAGCATCCCGTGCAGTTCATTTACGCCGGCAAAGCGCATCCCCGCGATGACGCCGGCAAACGGTTCATCCAGCAGATCATTCATCTCAGCAAGCACAGCGAGCTCGCCGGACACTTGGTCTTCATCGAGAACTACGACATCCACGTGGCGCGCCAGATGGTCTCGGGTTGCGATATCTGGCTCAACAACCCCCGCCGCCCGCTGGAGGCCTCCGGCACCAGCGGCATGAAGGCGAGCTGCCACGGCTGCATGAACTTCAGCATCATGGATGGCTGGTGGCGCGAAGGCTATGACGGCACCAACGGCTTCGCCATCGGCCCCGACTCGCATCCCGACAATGTCGAGGAACAGGACCGCGTGGACAGCGCCAATCTCTACCAGACGCTCACCGAGCAGGTGGTGCCCATGTTCTTCAACCGCGACGTGAACGGCATCCCCCGCGAATGGCTCAAGCGGGTCCGCCGCGCCATGGCCACCCTCGTGCCCCGGTTCACCACCGACCGCATGGTCAGGGAATACACGACCAAGTACTACGTCAAATCCTGATTCAGGTCTCTGGAAGGCAGCCGGCGTCCGTGACGACGCCGGCTGCTATCGCTGACAGAGATCATTCAGCGCCAACGGGATATCCGCAAAGCGGAATTGAAATCCCAGTTCCAGAAATCGTTTTGGCACGCACCGTTGGCTGGTCAGCGCCAGCGAGCCGTCCGACCCCATCAGCCACGCGCCCAGTCTCACCGCGAATGCCGGCGCCGGCGGACTCCAGGGACGGTGATAGACACGGCGCAGTTCTTGCATGAATTGCGCATTGGTGACGGCAGCCGGCCCCACGGCATTGAAAACGCCCGAGAGCCTTTCATCCGCCACCACCGCCGCAAACATGGCGGCCAAATCCGCAAGGTGGATCCAGCTCAGGTATTGCCGGCCGCTCCCCGCCGCCCCGCCCAGAAACCATTTCGTCATCGTGCCCAGCACCGGCAGCGCCCCTCCATCACGGCCCAGCACCACGCCCATGCGCAAGATGACCTTCCGGGTTTGCGGCACCTCGGCAGCCGCCAAGGCCGCTTCCCATTGCCGGCAGACGTCTGCCAGTGTATCTCCACCCGCACCGGCGGTTTCATCGCATATCACCTTGCCCGTGTCGCCGTAGTATCCCACTGCCCCGGCCTGCACCCACACCCGCGGACCTTGTTTCACCCGGCCAATCGCCGCGGCAATCGCCTTCACCGAATTCACTCGCGAGGCCACAATCTCCCGCAGATGATCCGGCGTATGCCGGCAGTTGAGATTCCGGCCGGCCAGATTCACGACCGCTTCCGCCCCGTCGAGCAGCGCCTCCCAGGCGCCCGCCTGCGCGCCGTTCCACTCCACCTCCACCACCCCGTCATGGCGCGGGCGGGGAAACCGGGTGAGCACAACGACCTCGAATCCGCGCCGGGAGAATTCGGCCGACAGGACGCCGCCGACAAATCCGGTTCCACCGGCAATGACAATGCGCTTCGAATTCATGGTCTGGAAGGCCGTTTGTCCACCTTTAGGTCCTTTGCAACGCCAGTTGCGGGATGTTATATGACGTCAGAGGGTTGACACAGAACCCGCCCTTTTCCAACTGGACCAGCCAACCGCCAATCAGCATTTGCACAGCCTCCAGATTCAGCCGCTCGTGCCGCGACGGATACTTTTCCAGGTTCGCCTGGGCCAGCTTGAACAGGGCGGCGGACGGACGCAGCCGGTTCTTCTGGAGATGCACAAAAGCGCCGGCCAGTTGGATCAACGCCTTGTAGAAATCGCCATTGGGGCCGCCACGATCCGGCAGCCACAAATCTTCGAGTATCTCGTGCGCCTCGTAGAAAAGCTGCCGGTTGAAGCAGTTGAAGTACCCCAGATAGCGCGCATCCAGTGTCTGGTCCTGGAACGTCCCGACCATGGCCGCAATCCGGTGGCTTTTAGAGCTCATGCCGGCAAGGTAGATTACCGCGCCTTCATTGACAAATAACTTGAAAAATCAAGCGAGGGGGCGCAGTCTGGCATACAGTAAACCAACGCCTTTTATGAAGACAAAGCTTTTGATACTTTTATGCGCCCTCACCCTCGTCATGGGCAACGTGAATGTGAGCCGGGCCGGCAACGACGATGACATCGCCACGATCACTGATGTTGCGCTGGTTCGCCCCGGATGTTTCCTGGCCACGATCGTCGGTTCCGCGGTGTTTGTCGTCGCCCTGCCCATCGCGGCCGTCTCCGGCAGCGTCCATTCCACGGCTGACACCCTCGTCATTGGCCCCGCGCAAGCGACGTTCACCCGGCCCCTTGGCGATTTCACCTCGCTCCAATAAGCTCCGGAAGGCATTGGGCGGGACCGGCATGATATGCGCGTCGCGTTGACAACGCCCCTGCGCTGCGACATTCTGCGGTGATGTCAAAACCTGCATTGGGACGCGGGCTGGGCGCGCTGTTGGGCGGCAATCCGCCGCTCACGCAACCGGCGTCTCCGGCCGTTCCTGCCACGCCGGAGAATCACGAACGCGTCCAACGCGTGCCGCTGAACCGCGTCCGTCCTTCCGCCCTGCAGCCCCGCAAGGAATTCGCCCCCGAAGCCTTGCAGGAACTGGCCGACTCAATCCGTGAGCAAGGCATCGTGCAGCCGCTCATCGTGCGTGAACGCGACGGTTTCTTTGAACTGATTGCCGGCGAACGCCGGTGGCGCGCGGCCCAGTTGTTGAACCTTCCGGAAGTGCCGGTCATCACCCGCGAAGCCGATGACCGGGCCGTCCTCGAGCTTGCGCTCATTGAAAACCTGCAGCGCGAAAACCTCAATGCCTTGGAAGAGGCGGTCGGCTACGCCCAATTGGCGGAACAATTCCGGCTCACGCAGGAGGAAATCGCCGTCAAGGTGGGCAAGAGCCGCGCGGCCGTGGCCAATGCCACCCGCCTGCTCAAGCTCCCGGGCTCCGTCCAGGCCCTGTTGCGCGATAATCGCCTCTCCGTCGGCCATGCCAAGGTGATCCTCAGCCTGCCCGATGCCGCCCAGCAAACCCTCGCCGCCGAACGCATCGTCAAGGAGGGGCTCAACGTGCGGCAAACCGAAGGGCTCATCGTCAAACTTCAGGCGCGCGGTCAGAAACCGTCCCGCCACGAAATCAAACCGGCGGCGATCGTGCCCGTGGATTCCAATATCGCCCGCCTGGAGGAAAAACTGCGGGAAAAGTTCGGCACCAAGGTGCACCTGAAATACACCCACGGCAAAGGCGCCGTCGAAATCTCCTTCTTTAGCGACGACGAGTTGCAGCGCGTGCTGGAAATCCTGAACGTCTCAGCCGATTAACCAATGATACTCGAAATAGTCAAATACGGTCATCCGGTGCTCCGCAAAAAAGGCGAGCGCATCGAACACGTCACCCCGGAAATCAAAAAACTCATTGCCGACATGCTGGAGACGATGGAGGAAAACCACGGCGTCGGCCTGGCCGCCCAACAGGTGGGCGTGGCAAAGCAAGTCGCCGTCATTGACGTGCGCGCAGTCACCGACCGTCCCTCCACGCTGGAGCTCAACGGCCAGCCGGCAGACCCGGCGGAAATCATGCCGCTGGCGCTCATCAATCCCGAAATCACGCCCGTCGGCGAACCGGTCACCGGTGCCGAGGGCTGCCTGAGTTTTCCGGAAATTTTCGCCGAGGTATCCCGCCCCGGCCTCGTGGATGTCACCGCCCTTGACGCCCGGGGCAAGCCCATCTCCTTTCGCTGCGGCGGCTTGCTGGCACGGGCGGTGCAGCATGAGCGCGATCACCTCATCGGAGTGCTGTTCATTGACCGGATGGAAAAGAAAACGAAGATGGAACTGCAGCCCGAACTGGACGCCCTCCAGGAGGCCACCAAGGAAGCGTTGCGCAAGAAGTAACCCGGCGGCTTTGGGTTCGCCGGTTGGGCGCGTGCATCCCGCCATCGGCGGCTACGCAGCCGCCAGTTTGGTCGCCAGTTCCTTCACCGCCCGCAGATCCAGTTTGCCCGTGCCCAGCAGCGGGAACTCCTCGACGTGAAAGAACGCGTCGGCCTTGGGCTTCCACAGATTCGGCAACTCGCAGGCGGAAAATTTTTCAAGGCACGCGGCCAGGGCCGCCTCGGGCAGGCGATGCAGAACCACGAGGCGTTCCCCCTTCTTCTCATCGGCCACGCCCGCCACGACAAACATCGTCTCGGCCGCGCCCGCAAACTCCTGCAATTTCTCCTCGATCTTCACATGGGGCACCATTTCACCTCCGATTTTGCTGAACCGGCTCAGGCGGCCGGTGATCTGCAAAAAGCCGTCCTCGTCCACCGTGGCCACGTCACCGGTGCAGTACCAGCCATGGTGCAGCACTTCCGCCGTCTTCTCCGGCAGGCCCAGGTAGCCACGCATCACATTGGGTCCGCGCACCAGCAACATGCCGGGCTCGCCCACCGGCACGGTCTTGCCGCCCCACGGATCCTCGGGACGGGTCAGCCGCGCCATCATGCCGGGCAGCACCCGGCCGATCTTGCCCCGCTTGCCCCCGATCTGGTGGAAGCCCGCCGCCCGAAAATCCATGATGTTCACCGCCACCGCCGGGGCGCATTCCGTGGTGCCGTAGCCTTCCAGCGGGCGGATGCCAAAATACTGTTCCACCGCATCGGCGAGGCGCTCCGACAGTTTTTCCGCGCCCACGACAATGATTTGCAGGCTGCCAAAATCCTCCGAGGGAATGCCCCGCATGTAGAGCTGCAGGAACGTGGGCGTGGACAGCAGGATCGTGACGGCATGGTCGCGCACCAACCCGCCGATGGCGCGGGCGTCCAGCGGATTGGCATGAAACACCACGCCCGCCCCGACTTCCGCCGGCAGGCACAGCGTGACCGTGAAGCCGAACGAATGAAAGAACGGCAGAATGCCCAGCAGCCGGTCGCGGTGCGTGAAATTCAGGATGTGGCTGAACTGCGACAGGTTCGAGAGGATGTTGTAATGGGTGAGCATCACGCCCTTGGGCTGGCCGGTGCTGCCGCTGGAGAAAATCACGGTCGCCAAGTCGTCGAGCGCCACCTCCTGCTTCTGCCCGGCCACACGCCGGAGCAGTCCAAACGGAGCGAATTTGGCCAGCAGCCACGCGGTGAGCTTTTCAAGCACTGTCGGCGGGCCGGGGCGATATTCAGCTTTTGCGCTGTCGCCGGCGCCGTTGCCAGACCGCACGCCGCCGGCCACGTCCTCGAGGTAGATCAACTTGCCGGGCGGCGTGAGCTTGATTTTTTCGAGGAATTTACGCGAAGTGACGACCGTCTGAAGGTTGCATTGCGCGGCGCCGGCCGCGATGGTGGCTTCGGAGAGCGTATAATTCAAATTGACCGGCACTTTGCCGCAGAGCAGCGCGGCGTAATTCACCAATGCGCCGGGCACGCTCGGCGGCAGGAACAGGCCCACCATTTCCTGGCCGCGCCAGACCTGCTTCAACCGGCGCGCGAGAAAGACCGTTTTCACCAGGGCGTTGCCAAAGTTGACGCTGCCGCTGATGGCATCGGTCATGAAAAACCGGCGGGGATGGCGCCGGGCGGCGCGCACAAAGCCGCGCGGCATCGGTTCCATGCGGCCGCGCCGGAACTGCCAGGCGTCGGCAATCAGCGTCTGGACGGCTTCGCGCACCTCCACGGACGTGGCTGTCGGCGGCAGGGGCGCACCGAAGCTCACCGTGACCGGATGGGGTATGTGATCGGGCAACCGGCGCATGTGGCCGCGGTCAAAACTGGTCGGGCTGCCAAGCACGCCATCGAGGGCCACGGGAATGATCGGCGCATCCACCCCCTTCATGATGCGTTCCAAGCCCCGCCGGAAGGGCAGCAATTGCCCGATGCGCGTGATCTGGCCTTCGGCGAAGATGCAGACCACCTCGCCGGCGCGGATGGCATCGCTGGCGGTTTGCAGCGCGTGGATGAGCTCGCGCGGCCGCTGATCGGAGGAAACGGGAATGGCGCGGAGGATTTTCGCGAAGGGCTTGATGCCGCGCTTCTCATAGATGTTCTTGAACATCAAAAAGCGGATGGGCCGGTCGGTGGCGGCGCTGAGCAGCAGGGCGTCCGCAAAGGAAAGATGATTGGCCACGAACAGCGCGCCGCCCTTCGCCGGAATGTTGTCGCGCCCCACGATGCGGATCCGGTAGATCGTGTTGGTCAGGCACCACAGCACGAAGCGCAAGAGCGCCTCCGGCAACAAGGTGAGCAGATAGACCGCCGCCGCCAGCGTCAAGCCCGCCACTACCAGGAAGATCTCCGGCGGGGACAGCTTGAGTGCGCTGGACAGCACCCAATACAGCGCGGCACCGGCGGCAATGCCGATGAAGGAGATGAGGTTGGCCGCGGCCAGGACGCCACCCTTTTGATCCGGGGCCGGCCGGTGCTGCAAGGTTGCGGAAATTGGCACGATGTAGAATCCGCCGAAGAACCCGAGCAGGGCCAAATTCACCGCCGCCCCGCCCAGCGACGATGCGGGACGGCCCATCAGCGCGGCGCAGATGGTCAGGCCCATGGCGCCCAGCGGAATCAGGCCAGTCTCGATCTTGCCGGCGGAAAGATAACCCGCAAGGAAACACCCCAGGCCGATGCCGATGGCCGTGGCCGCCTGCAAAATGCTCGCCATCGCCGGGTCCTTGATGCCCATTGCGTCGCTCGCGTAAACCACGATGAGCAACTGGATCAACATCCCGATCCCGAAGAAGTACGTGTTGCCGATCAAAGCCAGCCACAGTGGACGGTCCCGGTGCATGAGTTTCACTTGTGTCCACAAGTCGCCAACGAAGTTGATCCGATACGGCTTGCCGGGCGCGGCAGCGGGAACCTTGGTAATGGCCAGACCGGTCGTGAGACCAACCACGGCCAGAACGATCAAAATGACCCCGGACATTGCCGGGGTTGCCGCAAAGGTCTTGCACATCGCTCCGCCCGCGACCGTGCCGCCGATGATGGCAATGAAGGTGCCGAATTCCAGGATGCCGTTGCCCCAGGACAGCTTTTTCTCCGGGAGCAACTCCGGCAGCAGGCCGTACTTGGACGGTCCAAAAATTGCGCTGTGGACGGCCATCAGGAACACGCAAAAGATCGTGAGGTCCAAGTGACGCGAGGCCAGGCTGAACCAGGCCAGCGACATCACGAGGATTTCGAAAGCCTTCACCCCCAGCACCACCCGGCGCTTGCTGAAGCGATCGGCCAAGAAACCGCCGGTCATGGAGAACAAGATGAACGGCACGGTAAAGAGGATGGCCACGAGGGTGATCAACTGGTCGCGTTTATCCGATGGGATGGCCAACTGCATGATCATGTAGGTGGTCAGCCACTTGAGCGCATTGTCACTAAACGCCCCTTGAAACTGCGTGACGATCAGCGCCCAAAAACCGCGCCCGCCGTTGCCCGGATCACGGGCGGTCGGCGAAAATGCCGGACTCTGGGTGGCGGGTTCAGCGTTGGCCGGGTTGTTGTTCACGGCAAAAACCTAACCGATTGCGGCGCGGAGTGTGAATTGAAAAACTTTGTCCCCGCATTGATTCTGCAAATGGGCCCGAAAGACGCAACCGTTATGGCGAGACCCGCTGCAAAAGCACGGACGACTGGGCACTGAAGGCATTGGTATCATTCACATGCTTGAGCAGGAACCTTTGCAAGTCTTTGGTGTCCGCCGTGAGATAGAGCATGCTGCTGTTGGTATCCGTCCGATCCGGGACAATGATGTGACGCAAAGCGCCCGGATGGTTGGTTTCGAGCATGGCGACCAGCCAGCCGTAGTCCAGAAAATGAAGCGAGAGGTTTGTGTCCTGACGCGAGACTTGGGAGATGAGGTGCATCGGCAGTAGTTCGAACGGATCGCGGTTGGTGACGAGCAGGTCCAGAAACTGATGCTGTTTGAGCTGGAACAGGTGCGCGTCCATGCCGTTGGTGTTCTGGTCATCCGTGGTGGTGAGCAAGTAGCACTTTTCGCCGGAAGCAGCGAACTCCCAGAATTCGTTGGTGTGGCCAACCTTGACCCAGCGCCCGGCCAGACCCGGATCGAAAATCAGGTCCTTGGGCGTGTAGAAAGGATAGACCGAGAGGACGATGCAGCCGGCCAGGAAGGCGAGGGCGGCCCCGGCGACCAGGATTCTGAGAACGGTTGGCTTCATAAGAGAGTTGACCACTTATTCCGCATTCCATTCAAACCCCGATACCATCCCTGGGGGTTTTGAGACAGGCTTTAGCCCGGGTATTTCATAGCTACTGGGACGGGCGCCGGCAAAACCAGCGTAGCGCAGGTTCGAGCATGAAAGATCCGGCTTAGAACACCTCGGTGCGCAGGCCGGCCACGTGGCGCACGGTTTGCGCGATCTGGGAAAGCACCCGCAGCGGCAGATGTCCCAATTCGGCGCGGACGCCCGGGCGGGCGGCGGAATAGACCTGCACGAGCGAAATTTGGGCACCGCCGGCCTTCAGTTCCTTGAGGCGCCGGGCGTATTCCTGGATTTCCTCAAGCGGCGGTTCATCGCCATGGATGGCCGGGAACAAGCTTTGGATGACCACCGGGCGCTGCCGGCCCACCAGGAGGATATTGGCCAGGATTTTTTCCAGCGGCACGTTGGGCCGGTTCACCTTGTCCACAAAGGCCTGCGTTCCGCCGTCGAGCTTGATCCAGATCTCGTCGGATTTCGTGAGCAATTCCAGGCCGCGGAGCACCTCGGACTGGTCCAAGCCGGTGCCGTTGGTGATGAGGACGATCTTGAAGAATCCGCCAAGGGCGCGGACGCGGGTGACGGCCTGCACGGCTTCGACAAAATTGGGGGCCAGGGTTGGCTCGCCATCGCCGCTCAGGGCCACGTGGCGCAACTGCAGCAACTCGGCCGGCAGCGATTGATACCACGGCCGCGAGCGGAGGTGGCCCTGGCGGACGGCCAGCAGGGCGCGGTGCAACTCGGTGGCCATGACATCCGCCAGCAACTCCGGCTCCGGCGACGGGGTCCGCCGGTCCACTTCACAATAAGAGCAGTCGAAATTGCACGACCGGCTGGGATTCATGTTGACTCCCAGTGACAGTCCGCCGGCGCGCGAGGAGATCACAGCATAGACGAAGCGGTTGCCCAGCCAGTCACGTGGCCGGTCAAAGGCCGTTTCCCTCACGGGCGGATGATAAACTGAAGGCTGTTTCCGGCTCATCAGCGGCGGCACGGTCAATGTTTTACTCTCTTCCACAAAATCTAGAAGTTAACCTAGACTTATTCTTGGTTTGCAGCCACACGGGATTTGCTAAACGTTGGACAAATCTTGCATGAAAGCCGCCGGGGATGGATTGGCATTTCTTGCCAATCTTACGACATTTTTTGGGAAACGCTCCGGGCGCGCTTGGACGATCAGAAACTTGGGTTATGATGACCCGATGAATTCAAAGCAGCTTTCACCCAAAAACGGCAGCGTTGCGGCCCTGCCCAAACCCGACCGTGTCGCCTGGCTGAAAGCCGGAGCGGCGGTGTGCGTTCCCGCGCCACGCAAAGCCGCAGGCAAGGCCTGGCGCATCGTCCTGCTCGGCGCCCCCGGCATCGGCAAGGGCACCCAGGCCGAACTCCTGTGCGAACGCCTGGGCACCTGCCATCTTTCCACCGGCGACATCTTCCGCAACGCCAAATGCCTCCAAGAATCGGAACAAACCCCCTCGATGAAGGATGCCGTGCGCTTCATGCGCCAGGGAGCGCTGGTGCCCGACGAGACCGTGCTGGGGCTCATCCGCGACCGGCTGCGCTGCCTCCGTTGCGAGGGCGGCTTCCTGCTCGACGGCTTTCCCCGCACCGTGCCCCAGGCGGAAGCCTTGGAGCAGATCCTGCGCGACGAAAAGGTGAACCTGTCGGCGGTGTTGAACTACGAGCTGCCCATTGACCGCATCGTCGCCCGCATTTCCGGCCGGCGCACGTGCAGCAAGTGCAAGGCGGTTTACCATGTGTCCACCCGCCCTCCGAAGGTGGCCGACCTGTGCGACCATTGCGGCGGGGAACTTTTCCAACGCGAGGACGACCGTCCGGAATCGGTGGAAGTGCGGATGAAGGCCTACGAAACCAGCACGCGGCCGCTCATCAGTTTTTATCAGCAGCGCGGCCTGCTGGTTTCGATCTCCGCCGAGGGTTCGCCCGAGGAAATCTACCAGCGCACCCGGCTGCTGGCGCTGGGGCGATAACCGGCCTGCAGATTTCAAAGATCAGCCCGGCATCCGGTTTACGGATGCCGGTTTTTTGGTGCTTCCCTGTTTGCGGGGTAATGGCTCCGGGCAACGGGATGGCGGACCAGTCTGCGGAGCTTCTCGAAGTGGATTCAATGGAACGTCTCGGCGAGCATGCTTCATGGCATAGAAGACACTGTATTTAAGCAGTTTAACGCTTACCCTCACCCCGGCCCTCTCCCCCGGGGAGAGGGAGAAACGCTCCCAGCGCTCGGGCAAAATGGGCAGTGCGGGTTCAACAGGATCTTGAGAACTTGGCGCCCAAATAGAGTCCCACTGAAAACAGCGAACCGTTTTTTTTTATGTTTCGCGTCGCGATCTCCTAGCAGATTCGCGGCAACTGTTCGCCGCTCGGCATGTCGAGGATGCGGGTCGCGCCAATGGCGCTCTTGAGGCTCACCAACGGGGCCGATTTTTCCGTGACCCGGCCGATGACGGCGGCGCCGGCGGACACGGCATGGCGCCGGAGAATTTCCTGCGCGCGCGCGGCTGCGGGTTCCGGCACGAACGCCACAAACCGCCCCTCGTTGGCCACGTGCAACGGGTCCAGGCCGAGCATTTCGCAGGCGGCATGGACGTCCTCGCGCACGGGAATCCGCTTTTCATCCAACACCATTTTCACCCCGGCCGACTCGGCGATTTCATTCAGGGCGCTGGCCAGTCCGCCCCGCGTGAGGTCGCGCAGGCAATGGATTTCGATTCCCTGTTTCAGCAAATCCAGGACCGCGTCGGCCACCGGCGCGGAATCGCTCTCGATGGCGCTTTCAAATTGCAGCCCTTCGCGCACGGCCATGATGGCCATGCCGTGCCGGCCGAGGTCGCCGCTCACCAGCACCGCGTCGCCGGGGCGAACCTGGGTCGGAAGGATTTCCTGGTGGTGCTCGATGACCCCGATGCCCGCCGTATTGATATATAGGCCGTCGCCTTTGCCCTTGTCCACGACCTTGGTGTCGCCGGTGACGATGGCTACGCGGCAGTTCCGGGCGGCATCGCGCAGCGAACAGGCCACGCGCCAGAGGGTTTCCATGGGCAAGCCCTCCTCGATGATGAAGGCGCAGGACAAGTACAGCGGGCGCGCGCCGCTCATGGCGAGGTCGTTGACGGTGCCGTGCACGGCCAGCGAGCCGATGTCGCCGCCCGGGAAAAAGATGGGGCGCACCACGTAGGAATCGGTGGTCATGGCCAGTTTGCCGGGCGGAACGGTGAACTGGGCGGAATCGTGGCGGGTATCGAGGATGGGGTTGCTGAAGGCCTTGCCAATGATGTTCTCCAGCAGGTTGTGCATGAGCCGGCCACCGCCGCCGTGCGCCATGAGGACGTGCGGGTATTGGGAGAGTGGAATGGGACAGGAGGTGGCAAAGTCCATAAGAAATTTCATTCAACCGGCCACGCGCGGCCGCGAACGTTCCGGGGGCTCCGGGCGTCTGCGTGGGTGGCCGAACGCGGTTTCATCAAGCAGTTCATCGCCGGCGATAGCGGTAATACGCGGCGCAGGCGCCTTCGCTCGATACCATCGTGGCGCCGAACGGATGTTCCGGCGTGCAGCGCGTGCCGAAGGCGGCGCAGTCGTGGGGTTTTTTCAGGCCCTGCAAGATCAAGCCGGCAATGCATTCCGGCGGTTCCTCGACGTGATGGGTTGCCAGCCCGAATTTCCGGTCGGCGGCGAAGGCGGCGTATTCCTCGCGGAGCCCGAGTCCGCTTTGCGGGATTTCGCCGATGCCCCGCCATTTGCGCGACACCACGCGGAAGACTTTTTTGATCAGGTCCTGCGCCGGCCGGTTGCCCTCGCGCCGGACGGCCCGGACGTATTGATTTTCCACCTCCGCGCGGCCGGCTTCCAACTGTTGCACCGTGAGCAGCAGGCCATGGAGGATGTCCAACGGCTCGAAACCGGTCACCACGATCGGCACGTGATATTGCTTGGCCAGCGGAAAATACTCCTCGTAGCCCATGACCGCGCAGACATGGCCGGCGGCGAGGAAGGCCTGCACGCGACAGTTGGGCGAGGACATGAGGGCGGCAATCGCCGGGGGCACGAGCACGTGCGAAACGAGGAGCGAGAAATTCTTGAGCCCCTTTTGCGCCGCCTGGAAGACCGCCATGGCGGTGGCCGGGGCGGTGGTTTCAAAGCCCACGCCGAAGAAGACGACTTCGCGCGCGGGGTTCTCCTGGGCCACTTTGACGGCGTCCAGCGGGGAATACACGATGCGCACGTCGCCGCCGGCGGCCTTGACGGCCAGCAGATCGGTGGTGCTGCCGGGCACGCGGAGCATGTCGCCGAAGGAGGTGAAGATCACGCCGGGGCGGGCGGCAATCTCGATGGCCTGGTCAATGACCTCGAGCGGGGTGACGCACACCGGGCAACCCGGGCCGTGGATCAGGGTGATTTGCGGCGGCAGCAGCTCATCAATGCCGAACTTCACAATGGCGTGCGTCTGGCCGCCGCAGACCTCCATGATGGTCCAGGGCTTGGTCGTGACGCGGCGGATTTCGGCCGCGAGCTTGCGGGCCAGTTGGGCGTCCCGGTATTCGTCGAGAAACTTCATGAGGGTCCCGCTTCGAGCTCGCCCAGCTCGTTCATCGCCTTGAGATATTCGAAGATTTTTTGCGCCTCGGCCTCATCCACCTTGCTGAGGGCGAAACCCACGTGGACGATCACGTAGTCGCCCACCTGGACCTCCGGCACATAGGCCAGGCTGGCCTGCTTGATGACGCCGGAGAAATCCACGCGGCCCATGCGCGTCAGCGGGTCGTCTCCGCTGATGCTGACGACTTTTCCGGGAATGGCCAGACACATAATTTTATGGTGTTCGCTGCACGGTTAACGTTTGGCCGGGCGGACGGAAGGCCGCCACGACCTGGCCCAGGGCGATGCCGCCGTCGTTCGGCGGCACACGCTGATGCCAATAAGGCTGAAATTTCCCGGCCCGGAGCCGGGCCACGCTGCGCTCAAGCAAGTAACGGTTTTGAAAACAGCCGCCGCTCAAGGCCACGCGCGCCTGGCCAAAATGCCGGGCCACCGCCACGATCGCCTCCGCCAGCGTGTTGTGAAACTTAGCGGAGATTTCCCCTGTCGGAACCCGCTGCTCCACGTCCCGCAGAATTTCGCGAACCGCCGGCGCCCAGTCCAGAATGCACAACCCGTGGCGGCTGACAAGCGGCAACTCGTAAAACTTGTCCGTGGCCACGCCCGCCAGCGCAAACTCGAGTTCCATGGCCGCCTGCCCCTCGAAGCGCATTTGCTGTCGCAAACCGATCATGCCCGCCACGGCGTCGAACCAGCGGCCGACGCTGGAGGTCATGGGAGAGTTCAAGCCGCGATTGAGCATGGTTTTGAGCAAGGCCAATTCAGGGGCGGAAAACGCCGCCACGGGCGGGGCCGAGCTTTTGGCAAATATATCATTGCCAAGCAGTTCAAACAACAGGCCAAGGGCCGCCCGGCGCGGTTCCCGCACGGCGGCGTTGCCACCGGGCAGCCGGAAGGGGCGCAGGCTGGCCACGCGCTCCGCCGAATCGTCCGTCACCAGGAAGAATTCGCCGCCCCAGATGGTCCCGTCGGTGCCATAGCCGGTCCCATCCCACGCCACCCCCAGCAGCGGCGGGCGAAGCTCATTTTCGGCCATGCAGGAATACACATGGGCGAGATGATGCTGGACTTGGATGACCGGCGGGGCGCCGGTGGCCCGCTCTGCCAAGGCGAACTTGGTGGAGAGATAATCCGGATGCAGGTCGGCAACGATCACCTCTGCCGGGGCTTCATAGAGCATCTGCAAATCCGCAATGACCCGGCGGAAGGCGTGGTCTGCCGGCACGGTCTCGAGATCGCCGATATGCTGGCTGAGGAAGACATTGGGGCCGACGGCCAGCGCCACGGAGTTTTTCAGATGCCCGCCGACGGCCAGCACCACGGAGGGCTTGGGCCGGGAATTGCCGGAATGGGTTTCGGCCGCCAGATGGATTTGGACGGGCAGCGGCGCATAGCCGCGCGCGCGGCGCAGGACCATTTCCCGGTCCAGCATCACCCGCACAATCGAGTCGTCCACATGCCGCACAATCGGCCGGTTGTGCACCAGGAAGAAGTCGGCGATGCCGCCCAGCCGGGCGAGGGCCTCGGTTTCGTCGGTGCAGATCGGCTCGTCGCTGAGGTTGCCGCTGGTGGCCACCACGGGAAAGCCCAACTCCGCCATCAGGAGGTGGTGAATGGGATTGGACGGCAGCATGAGGCCGAGGTTGGGATTCCCCGGCGCGACGGCATTGGCGATTTCCAGCGGCCCGGGATGCTTGGTGAGGAGGACGATGGGCGCGGCGGGCGATTGCAAGAGCCGGGATTCCAGCGGGGAGATTTCGCAAATCAGGCGGGCGCTTTCCAAGGTGGGAAACAACAGCGCAAAGGGTTTCTCCTCGCGATGCTTGCGCTGGCGCAACAACTGCACCGCCGCCTCATTCCGGGCATCCACGAGCAGGTGAAATCCGCCGATGCCCTTGGCGGCGACGATCTTGCCGTCGCGAATCGCCGCCGCGGCGGCCAGCAGGACGGCGTCGCCGGCTGACACGACTTCGTGGCCGCCCGCACGCGGAGTGGCGCGCCGAGTTGAGTCAGCCGTGGACTCACGTCCACGGCCACGTTCGAGATTTCCGCCATCTCCCGCAGTGGTGCGCCAGAATTCCAGATGCGGGCCGCAAACGGGGCAGGCATTGGGCTGGGCGTGGAACCGGCGGTTTTGGGGATCGTCGTACTCGGCCTGGCAGGCCGGGCACATGGTGAATTGCCGCATCGAGGTGTTGGCCCGGTCGTAGGGCAGCGCCTGGATGATGGTGAAACGCGGGCCGCAATGCGTGCAGTTGGTGAAGGGATAGCGGAACCGGCGGTTGGCGGGATCCTGGATTTCCCGCAGGCAATCGGGACAGGTGGCGATGTCCGGCAACACCAGCGCAACCTTCTCGCCGTTCGTGTTGCTGGCGCGGATCTCGAAAGCGTCGTAGCCCACGGGGTCCAGCCAGGTGGCTTCGAGACTTTGGATAAAGCTGATGGGCGGCTTGTCGGTTTGAAGGCGTTGCAGGAATTGTTCGAGCACGGGGCGCTCGCTTTCGGCTTCCACGAAGACGCCTTGGGGCGAATTATTCACCCAGCCGGAGACGGCCAGCTCGGTGGCCAGGCGATGCACAAAGGGACGAAAGCCAACGCCCTGCACTGCGCCGCGCAAGGCGACCTTCACGCGCACGCGTGGGGAAGAACGGGCGGGATTCGTTGTGAAATCGGGCGGCATGCAGATTACGTAAAACCTATCGTCTGGGCGACGTTCCCGCCACCCTTTTTGTGTCGGTCGGCCGCGCGGAGGGGGGCCGGCGTAACCCGGCCAGGCCCCAACAGGGTTTTAGGCTTGACGAGGCTTGACGATCCACGGTTTTGCAGGGGAATTTGCAAAAAATGGCGGCGAAATTCCGCACGAAAAGAGGGGAAATCGCGGGCTGGCGGCGGGCGAGGGAGCGGGGTGGCGACACAAAGAATTCCGACGGGCGGCTGCCGGTGGAAGCAGCGGTCCGTGACCTTGCCGAAATGCGATGATTACGGCGCATAGCGGCTGGAGGGATGGCCAGCCGGAGACGATTTTAGCACGGCCGGTAGATTCACCAAGTTAGCCGCTAACAGGAAATGCGCTTTTTTTACGATTTTTCGTAAGCGGCTAACGGTGGGGAACGCGAAGCAGGCGAAGGGACGTGTGTTACCGGCACGGGAACCGAGTTACAACCTGAAATTCAACAAGTTCTGGGCACGGATGGACGAGGAATTGCAGATGGCGGCGAACGCCAGTTCGCCGCCACGGGGGTGACCCGTTCGCGCAGGTAATGCGATTTTGCGTTGCCTCGCGGTCAGCCGGGCCGGCCGGATTCGAGTTGGCAGCGCATCGCCTGGCGGAGGCCGATCTTTTGGATCCGGCTTTTGACTTCCGAGGCTGGCAGGGTATTTTGGGAGTGGATGAATTCTGATTTCATGTCAGATCTTCGCGAGTTTGTTTCGCTGCTTTGGCAATACCGGCCGGCTTTAGTAGTGATGGTGGCCGCCGGTATAATCATTTTTGTCCTGCTGACTATTGACACACATCGCCATCGGAAGAAGGAAAAACGACGTCATAAACGGCTTCATTGAGGGGCGCGCCCCGGCCGGGGGCGTCGCGGAATGCGTGTCGCGTTCCGCCGGGGTGCGGGCGGGGCCGACACGGACGCCGGATCTGGTCCGGCGCGGCGGGCAAGCAAGGCCGGGCCGGAGATTACGGGGCCTGGGTTGCGGCCTCCAAACAGGTTTGCTTTTTGGGCGCGGCTGGGTCAGCTTGGAGGGCATTCATGCATGAGGTTGCGATCATGTCCGAGGCGCTGCGGATGGCTGAAGAGGCCGCGAAAGCAGCCGGGGCCAAGCGAATTGTGAAGCTGCGGCTGCGGCTGGGGTCGCTGAGCGGGGTGGTGGAGGATTCCCTGCGGTTCGCGTTCGACGTGGTTGCGCAGGAGACGATGGCGGCGGGCGGGGTGCTGGAAATCGAAACCGTGCCGGGCGCGTGCTGGTGCGCGACCTGCCGGGAGGAATTTGCCTGCGTGGATTTTTTCAACGAATGTCCCCGTTGCCACAATCCGAGCGGCGACCTGCGGCGCGGGCGGGAACTGGAAATCGCCGCGGTGGAACTGAATTGAATTTATGTGCAAAGAATGCGGCTGCGGTCTTGGCGGCGGCGAGGTGCAAATCGGCGCCCACACCCACGAGCATGAATCCGACCATGACCATGACCACGGGCATGGTCATGAGCATCAGCATGGCCACGAGCACGAGCACGGCACCCAGACAGTGACGCTCAACCGGTCGCTGCTGGAGAAAAACGACCGGCTGGCCGAGCGCAACCGCGGCTTTTTCCGCGCGAAGAAGCTGCTGGTGTTGAACGTGGTGTCGTCGCCCGGCTCGGGCAAGACGACGTTCATCCGGGAGACGGCGGCGAAGCTGGGCGCGAAATTGCGCGTGGGAGTGATCGTGGGGGATCTGGCGACGGACAACGACGCGGCCAAGCTGCGCACGGCGGGCATTCCGGTGGTGCAGATCACCACGGGCACGGTCTGCCATCTGGACGCCGAAATGGTGTCGAAAGCGGCGGCGCAACTCGACTTGGACAAGCTGGACGTGCTGGTGATCGAAAATGTGGGCAATCTCGTCTGCCCGGCGGAATACGATTTGGGCGAGGATTTGCGGGTGGTGCTGCTTTCGACGACGGAGGGCGAGGACAAGCCGCTGAAATATCCGCCGATGTTCCACTCGGCCCACGTGGCGGTGGTGACGAAGAGCGATTTGGCGGCCGCGGCCGGCTTTGACCGGGAGCAGGCGCTGGCGAACCTGCGCCGGGTGAGCCATCACGCGGCGGTGTTTGAATTGTCGGCCAAGACCGGCGAGGGCATGGCGGGATGGCTGAATTTCCTGGCGAAGCAGCGGGGAGCCGTGAATGGCCTGTGAGTGTCACCGTGCCCAAATAAGCGCCATTCCCTGAAAGACGCGGCGCGGATTATTTCGAAGCTTGTTGTGATCTGTGCCGGCCTTTCAGGCCTCAAGATTTCATGGGTGGGGGCTTCCTGGGCCTTCAGCCCAGGCTTTAACATTGCGGGCTTTCAGCCCAATATTTGCATGTTTTCCCGGTCAGAGTTTTATGCGTTAGTAAGTGCCATTTTCCGTTTCGGGAAGCTCACTTCCCCTGCCCCGAGGCGCAAAACTCCTGAATTTTTTTGACGGCCACGTCGAAGTCGCGTTGGACGGCGGGGGAAAAGGCCTCGCGAAACCCCAGATCCACGGCCGGGATGGTGAGCCACCACGCCGGGGGCACGCGGCCAAAGACGTCGCGGGCCAGCGCCAGCATGGTGCGGGGGTCGGCGGCATGGGCCATGATCTGGGAGGTTTGGTTGGGCTGCAATTTGCGCCATTGCACGGTGGCCGGCGCGTCCACGGCGGCGTCCACGAAGACCACTTTTTCGGCGCGAGAGATGGGGTCGGCCAGTTCGGGGGTGAGCAAGGGGCAGGCGAGCGTCTGCACGCCGGGGAGGCCCAAGCGGCCGACGGCCTCGGCCACGCGCGGCCCCACGCCGTCGTCACCGCGCAGGGTGTTGCCGTAGCCGATGACGAGGACGCGGGTGCGGCCGGGGGTCTCGGAGGGGCGGTTCATAAGTAAGCTTTGCCAGTGATAAAGATGGCCGGCGGGGCAACGACCAAACTACGTTGTCCCGCCGGCGTTGTTTGCCCAACCCATTGGACAAAATCGAAACCGAGTCAGTCGCGGGTGAGTTCGCGCAGGACGGAGCCGTCCGGCGCAATCAGTTGCACGTGCAGGGGCATCTGGCCGACGGCGTGGGTGGAGCAGCTCAGGCAGGGGTCGTAGCAGCGGATGCCGTGCTCGACGCGGTTAAGCATGGGCTCGGGAATATCATTGCCGCGGATGTAATAGCGGGCGATTTGGGCGACCGTCCGGTTCATGGCGAGGTTGTTCTGGCCGGTGGCCACGATCAGGTTCACTTTTTGCAGCAGGCCGTTGTGGTCCACGGTGTAGTCATGGAACAGCGTCCCGCGGGGGGCTTCGCTGACGCCCACGCCGCGCAGCTTGTTGATGCCGGCATCCGCGCGCAGATCATCGCTCATCAGGTCCGGGTCGTCCAAGTAACGCTCGACATACTCGATGGAGGCGAGGATCTCGATCAAGCGGGCGTAGTGATAAAGGAAGGAGGAGGTGACGGCGTTGCGGCGGCCGAACTTCCTGAATTTCTTCAGCTCGGCATCGGCCTTGGGCACGCCCATCTGGTCGCAGACGTTCAGGCGCGCGAGGGGCCCGACGCGATACATGCCATCGGGAAAGCCCAGCGGCTGGTAATAAGGCGACTTGAGATAGGAGGCCGTCTGCACAGACTCGCCGATGAACTCGAGATATTTCTGGGGATCGAGCTGGTCGGCGATGACGCTGCCGCTGCTGTCGGTGAAGCGCAGTTTGCCGCCGTGATGTTCCCAAGTGCCGTCCTCGGCCACGAGGCCCATGAAGAGCGAGGGAAAATTGCCGAAGATTTGCAGCTCGTGCTCGTGTTTTTCCAGGGTTTGCTTGAACAGGGTGAGCGCGGTGTTGGTGGTGGCGAAGGCTTCGGGGAGCCAGGTGCGGATTTTGGCGCAACCCGCAGGCGTCAGGGCGCTGCGCACGCCGCCGGGAACGGCCCAAGCGGGATGGATCTTCTTTTCGCCGAGAATCTCGATGATTTCCTGGCCGAACTGGCGAAGGCGAATGCCGGCGCGGGCGAGGTCCTGGTTGGCGGCGATGAGGCCGAAGACGTTGCGGGCGGGCTGCGGGGTGTCCCAGCCCAGGAGGAAGTCCGGCGCGCTCAGGTGGAAAAAGCTCAGGGCATGGGACTGGATGAACTGGCCGAGGTTGAGCAGGCGGCGGAGCTTGTCGGCGGCGGGCGGGATGTTGACGGCCATCAGGGCGTCGCCGGCCTTGGCGGAGGCGAGGGTGTGGCTCACGGGGCAGATGCCGCAAATGCGCTGGGTGATGCCGGGCATTTCGGTGTAGGGCCGCCCCTCGCAAAATTTCTCGAAACCGCGAAACTCCACGACGTGGAATTCGGCGTCCGTGACGTTGCCCGCGTCGTCCAGGAAAATGCTGATCTTGGCGTGGCCCTCGATGCGGGTCACGGGATCAATCACAATGCGTTTTGACATAGCTTATAGAATTGCTGATTTCTGGGTCCGTTTGCGGCCATCACCCGAATTTCAGATCGGATCCGGCCAACTTGACCCCGGCGCCGGCGAGCAACTGGCTGACGAGGGCCTTGATGCGGGCCGCCGGCGGCGGGCAGCCCGGGAGGAAGTGGTCAATGTAAACGACCTCGTGCAGGGGGACGACGCGCTTGAGAAGGGCGGGCACGATGCCGTTGCCCTGGGGCAGGCCCGAATTGTTTTGGGCGTGTTCCACGTAGGCGCACTGGAGGACATTTTCCGGGTTGCCCAGCCCCAACTGGTTGCGCATGGCGGGCACGTTGCCGGTGACGGCGCAATCGCCAAAAGCCACGAGCGTGCGGGTGCGCGCGCGGACCTGGTGGAGGATCTCGAGGTTGTCCTCGTTGCAGACGGCGCCTTCGATGAGGCAGAGGTCCACGTTTTCGGGATAATGCTTCACGTCCATGACGGGGCTGTAAACCAGCTCCGCGGCATCGGCGAGATCAATCAAAAACTCGTCGAGGTCCAGGAACGACATGTGGCAGCCGGAGCAGCCGCCCAACCAGACTGTGGCCAAACGAATTTTCATAATTCAATTGTTAATCGGCGGCGATCCATTGTTTTTTCTCACGGGCGGTGACGATGAATTCCAGCTTGCCGCGGTCGCGCTCCATTTCGCCCACGGTGGAGCCTTTGTGAAAGAGGGCGCCGGTGGGACAGGACTGCACGCATTTGCCGCAGGAGGTGCAGGAATCGGCGTCGCCCCAGGGCACGTGGAGGTCGGTGATGACTTGGGAGCGGGCGCCGCGGCCGGAGACGTTCTTGGTGCCGGCGCCTTCGATGTGCCAGCACACGCGGACGCAGCGGCCGCACAGCACGCAACGGTTGTGGTCCATGCCGAACAAGCGGTGTGTGATGTCCACCTTCCAGCGGGGGAAGGTGTATTCGTAGCGGACGTGGTCCAGGCCCTGCGAATAGGCCAGGGTCTGCAATTCGCAATGGCCGTTGGAGACGCAGACGGCGCAGGTGTGGTTGCGCTCGGCGAGGAGGAGTTCCAGGATCATGCGGCGGTACTTGCGGAGCCGCTCGGTGTCCGTCTTGACATCCATGCCCTCGGCGACCTTGGTGGTGCAGGCGGGAAGGAGTTTCGCCACGCCGGTGACTTCCACCAGGCAGAGGCGGCACTGGCCGACGTCGTAAACGCCTTCGAGGTGGCAGAGGGTGGGGATTTCAATGCCCGCCTCGGTCGCCGCGGTCAGCACGGTGACGCCTTCCTCAGCGGAGATTTGCCTGCCGTCAATGGTCAAGGTTTTGGCAGCCATAAAGGGATGAATAAATCAGTGGGTTGGATTGCGTTCGGAGTGGGGATTTTTGGATTCGGGAATCGGGATTCACGCGGCGGCGGCGGGTTTTTTGAAATCGCCGTTGCCGTTGGGGCCGTGCCGGTCCGGCTGCAGCAGGGTTTCGTATTCGTGGCGGAAGAACCGGAGCGTGCTCAAGGTGGGGTTGGGCGCGGTCTGGCCCAGGCCGCAGAGGCTGGTGTTGCGCACGAGGTCGCACAGCTCCTCGAGTTTTTTCAAATCGCGCGCGGTGCCGTGACGGTTGGCGATCTTGTCCAGCAGATGATACATCTGGGCGGTGCCGGCGCGGCAGGGCACGCACTTGCCGCACGACTCGTCCATGCAAAACTCCATGAAGAAGCGGGCGATTTCCACCATGTTCGTGGTGTCGTCCATCACGATCATGCCGCCGGAGCCCATGATGGAGCCGAGCTTGCCGAGCGACTCGTAATCCACCGGGGTATCGAGATGTTGCGCGGGGATGCAGCCGCCGGAGGGCCCGCCGGTCTGGACGGCCTTGATGCCGCCACCGTCGGGGGCGCCACCGCCCATTTCCTCGACAATGGTGCGCAGGGGCGTGCCCATGGGGACTTCCAGGAGGCCGGTATTGCGAATCTTGCCGGCCAAGGCAAAGACTTTTGTGCCCTTGCTTTTCTCGGTGCCGATTTTGGCGAACCAGTCGGCGCCCTTGCGGAAGATGGTGGGAACGTTGGCGAAGGTCTCGACGTTGTTCAGGAGCGTGGGGCAGCCGAAGAGGCCGCTCTCCGCCGGGAAGGGCGGCCGCGGCCGCGGGGTGCCGCGCTTGCCTTCCACGGAGGACATGAGGGCGGTTTCTTCGCCGCACACGAAGGCGCCGGCGCCGATGCGCAGGTCCACGTTGAAGCTGAACGGCGATTCAAAGATGCCGGCGCCGAGCAGGCCCATCTGCTTGGCCTGCTTGATGGCGATTTGCAGGCGCGCGATGGCCAGCGGATATTCCGCGCGGACGTAGATGAATCCCGTATCCGCGCCCACGGCGTAGGCGGCGATGGCCATGCCCTCGAGCACACTGTGGGGATCGCTCTCCAAAACGCTGCGGTCCATGAACGCGCCGGGGTCGCCCTCATCCGCGTTGCAAATCACATACTTTTTGGGGCCGGGCGACTTGGCCACGGTGCCCCATTTGAGGCCGGTGGGAAAGCCGGCGCCGCCGCGCCCGCGCAAGCCGCATTTGACCATGGTCTCGACGACGTCCTTGGGGGTCATTTCGTTGAGCACCTCGTGCAAGGCCTGATAGCCGTCGGCGGCGATGTAGCTTTCAACGCGTTCGGGGTCCACCACGCCGCTGTTGGCGAGGACGATGGACATTTGTTTGGCAAAAAAGGGCGCGTTGGGATCGGTCTGGGCGGCTTCCGCCTTGCCACCCTTGAGCGCGGCGACGATGGAGGGGGCGTTTTCGGCGGTGACCTTGACGTAGAGGGCGTTTTGGGAATCGTCGGCCACCAGGGGGCCTTCGCAGCAAAGGCGCAGGCACCCCACCCCGCGGACTTCCACTTCATTTTGCAGACCGGCGCTGGCGACGGCCTTTTCGAGCTGTTCCTTGACACCCTTGCAGCCGGAGGACATGCAGCCGGCGGCCATGCAGCAGCGCAAGACGATCTTTTTCCGGGCGGCGAGCTCCTGCTCTTTGATCTGAATCAGGTCGTTGAGGATCATTTTTCCATCCACTGGTTGATTTGTTGGAGAGCGGCTTCGGGCGTGGCGCGGGGCGTGACCTTGCCGTCGTACACCACGGCGGGGGCGATGCCGCAGGCGCCGATGCAGCGCGCCGTGAGCAGCGAGAGCTTGTTGTCGGAGGTCGTCTCACCGGGACGCACCTTGAACTTCTGGGAAACCGCCTCAATGATCTTGTCGGCGCCCTTGACGTAGCAGGCGGTGCCAAGGCAGATGACGCAGGTGTGTTCGCCCTGCGGTTTGAGCTGGAAGAAATGATAGAAGGTGGCGACGCCGTAAACGCGGCTGGGAGGCAGTTTCAACTTGGTGGAAACGAAGAGGAGCAGATCGTCGTCCAAGTAGCCGAACAGTTCCTGGGCCTTGTGCAGGACCTCGATCAAAGCATCCTGCCGGAACTGATGCTTTTTCATGTGGGCTTCAAGGATTTTGAACCGCTTGTCACCGCTGGCGTGTTCCAAGATCGCCTGAATCCGCTTTTTCTGAGGTTTCGCCACGCATGCATTCATAGTAATAACTCTATTGGGACGACGTTGGAAATTAACCATAATTGATACCAGCACTTAAACACATTCCTTGGCAAAAGGTCACCAAAAATTGTTATTTTTTCGCCAAGTTACGCAAAAACGATGGCCGGGCGGAACTGACACTGGTTGAAGCGTTTATACGCCGATGTCCTCGTTCCAGAGGGCGGGTTTGGCGGCGATGAAATCGCGCATCAGGCGGATGCATTCCTCGTTTTGGAGCACGTCCACCTGCACGCCGCATTGGCGCAGGTGCGCCTCGTCGCCGAGGAAGGTGACGTTCTCGCCCACGACGACGCGGGGGATTTGGTAGAGCAGGATGGCGCCGGCACACATGGGACAAGGCGACAGGGTGGTGTACAGCGTGCAGCGCGCATAGACGGGGGCGGGCTGGCGGCCGGCATTTTCCAAGGCGTTCATCTCGCCGTGGTGAATCACGCTGCCGCGCTGGACGCGCTGGTTGTGGCCGCAGCCGAGGATTTGGCCGGCGCACACCAACACGGAGCCAATGGGAATGCCGCCGGCGGCAAGGCTTTTTTTTGCCTCGGCAATGGCGGCTTGCAGGAAGGGGTCCATACCCATCGCCTGAATTAAGCAGAGATTGGGGGGCGGATCAAGCGGCGGCGGCGCCCTATTTCGTGCGGGCGGGGCGCCGGGGCCGCCCGCGGCGTGCAAAACAGCACTTGAAGAAGCCTGCAAAATCGTTGAAAGTGCCGCCGGGATGCGATAACTCATTGATTATGCCTGCCAAACTAAGCACTTATGTTGTGGACACCGCGCATGGCTGCCCGGCCACCGGAATGAAAATCGAGCTCTGGTTGCTGGAGGAAACGGAATCCACGCTGGTGACCACCGCCAAAACCAACGCCGAGGGCCGCACGGAAAGCCCTTTGCTGGCCGCCGACGAAATGAAGGCCGGCCACTACGAAATCGTTTTCTTCGTGGGCGATTATTTCGCGGCCAAATCGCCGACGCTGCCGAAGATCCGCTTTCTGGACAAGGTGCCGGTGCGGTTCGGCATCGCCGACCCGGGGGCCAGCTACCATATTCCCCTGGTCTGCTCGCCGTGGAGCTACGCCGTCTGTCGCAGCATGTAAACCCGCCGTCGGTGCCGGGGCCTACAAGCCGGTAGGGTGGTCCAGGAACTGCCACGGCACGCGGAATTTTTTTGCCAGCTCCGCGGCCAGCGCCTTCACGCCGAAGGTTTCCGTGGCGTAATGGCCGCCGTAAAGCACGTTCACTCCCAATTCCTCCGCCAAGGCAAAGGTCCAGTGCGGGCCTTCGCCAGTGACAAACGTATCCACGCCCTCGTCGGCGGCCAATTTCAAATCCCCGCCCGCGCCGCCCGTCACCACGCCGATGCGGCGGCAGAGATCCCCGCCCCCGGGAATGAGGAGGGGTTTGGCGCCGGTCGCCCGCCCCAGCCGTTGGGCCAGTTCGGCGCGCCCGATGCGGGTTTCCGACTGGAAGCCGATAGCCTGGCCGTGGGTGGTGAAGAAGGGTTTGAGCCGTTTCAATCCAAGCAGCGCGCAGAGGCGGGCGTTGTTGCCGATTTTGGGGTGGGCGTCCAGCGGCAGATGCGAGCTGTAAACGGCGACGTCGTTTTCGATGAGCCGGCGGAGCAGTTCATATTTCCTGCCGGTCCAGGGATGGGACCCGGCCCAGAACAAACCGTGGTGGACCAGGAGCAGGTCGGCGCGGGCGGCGATGGCCAGGTTCACCGTGGCCAGGCTGGCATCCACCGTGGCGGCGATCCGCGTGACTTTGCCGGAGTTTTCCACTTGCAGACCGTTGACGGCACCGTCGTAATCGCCGATTTCGCGTGTGCGCAAAATCCGGTCGCAATACTCAACGACGGGAGCGAGGGACGCCTGTGACATGGCGCGATGAAACCAGATCAGGGGCAAACTGCAAGCCGCGAATCAGACCATGCGCAGTGGGTCGGACTGCTTGGTGAAGACCTTGGTCTCGGTGTGGCGCTCGGCGCCTTCCAGCCGCAACATGGCCTGACACAGGGTTTGGTTGATATTGAAGGGCTGGCCGTGCAACTGGTAGCCGGCGCGGAGCTTCCGGTTTACTTTCTCCGCAAACTCATGAAAACCGCAGTGGATATCGTCCTCGTTGCTGACCACCACAATGTAATCCGTGGTGGAGAAATCAGGATTAGAACGCGTCGTTGTAGATGCTTGAGACATAAGGCGTTGACAATTATGCGATAGACTATCGGCAACGGCCAAAGAAAATTAAGCGAAAACGGAAAATCTTAACATTGCCCGCCCCGCCCGCATCCGGCAAACTAACCTTTCATGGCTCGCGCCTACGATGACACCAATTCGCTCCGCTTCAGCCGCCGCGAAAGCGAGCGGGTGGTGGCGGCGTTGCTGATGTCATTGCTGATCCACTTCACGATCTGGGGCAGCTACCAGGCCGGCAACAAGCTGGGCTGGTGGCAAAAGTGGCATTTGCCGAACTGGCTGCACCAGGAGCTGGCCCAGCACCACATGCTGGCGCCCGCGTTGGCGTCGGCCGCCGCCAAACCGCAAGAGCCCACCATTTACGTGGATGTCTCCCATGCGGACGCCGACGCGCCGCAGCAAACCAAGTACTATTCCAGCAGAAACTCGCGGGCCGCCAACCCGAACGTGGCCAACGCCAACGCCCCGAAGATCAACGGCCACCAGACCGACGCCCCCAAGACCGAGGATGTGCCGAAACTGGTGCCGCGCACCACCGTCAACACCCCGGCCCAAACGGCCCAGGATGCGCCCAAGATCGAGGACCCGCCGCCACCGGCCAAGCTCCAGCCGGCGGTGTCTTCACCTTCGACCGCCCCACCGACGGTGGCGCAGACCGCAGCGGCGGAAGGGCCGCAAACGCCGGGCGAGACCGACCGGTTGCAACCCAAAAGAAACCAGGCCACGCCGCCGCCCGCGGCGCAGCCGGCTGATCCACAACCCGCCCGGCCCCGCACCCTGCGGCAGGCGCTGGCGCAGCGGGACCAGACCCCGGGCGTGCAAATGCAACAGGAGGGCGGCGTGCCCCAGCACGCCTTCACCTCGTCGCTCGACGCCAAGGCCACGCCGTTTGGCGAATATGACGCGGCGATCATTGACGCCGTTTCCCAGCGCTGGTATGAGTTGCTGGAAAGCCGGCGTTTCGCCCAGGACCGCACCGGCAAGGTGATGCTGCGGTTCCGATTGAAATCGGACGGCTCGGTCATCGAAATGCAAACGGTGGAAAACACCGTGGGCGAGCTCTTGGGCTATCTCTGCCAGGAATCCATCGAGGAGGCGGCGCCGTTTGCCAAGTGGCCGCCGGACATGGTGCGCATGATCGGCTCGAATTATCGCGAAGTCACTTTTACTTTTTACTACTATTGAACTCATCGTTTATGGAAACTGCCGTTTATTCACTGCTCGCGTTGACCTCCGTGGTTGGGTTTGCCGTCATCCTCTGGCGCGCCTGGGTGCTGCGCTGGAGCCGGGTGGCCCCGCCGACCATCGCCGAGCGCATCGTGGAGTGCCGCACGGCGGACGACGTGGCCAAACTCCGGCAGTCGTGCGCCAATCATCCTTCGCCGCTGGGCCGCCTGGTGCTCTCCGCCTCCAATCACTTGGACTGGCCCAAGGCGGAAAACGTCAGCTCGCTGGAAACCGCCGCCCGGCGCGAAATCGTGCGCCTGGAGCGCGGCCTGGTGGTGCTGGAAATCATCGTGGGCATCGCCCCCCTGCTCGGCCTGGTCGGCACGATTGTGGGCATGATGACGGTGTTCAACAACATCGGGGAATCCGGCCTCAACAATGCCTCGACCCTCGCCCAAGGCATCAGCGTGATCCTCAAAACCACCTTGATCGGCCTGCTCATCGCCATTCCGGCGCTGGTGGCCTGGGGCTATTTCAGCAAGAAGGTGGAAGTCTTCGCCGTGGAAATGGAAACGCTGTGCGATGAATTCATTCGCCGCCAATATTCGGATCGCCGATGAAATTCATGACGCGCAAACGCCGGACCGCCCCGGCCGTCATCATTGTGGCGCTGATTGACGTGCTGATTGTGCTGGTGATCTTTCTGATGGTCACCACCACGTTCAAGCAGGTGCCCTCGCTGCAACTGGCCCTGCCGGCCTCGCGGCAGGCGCTGCGGCCCGGCGTGAGCGAAAACCCGCCGCAGGTGGTCACCATCTCGTCCAACGGCACGCTGTTCCTGGCCACCAGCCCGTTCACACTCGATCAGTTGCAGGCCCAGCTCACGAGCCTGGCCGCCAAAAATCCCAAGCTCAAACTCGCCGTCCGGGCGGATAGAGACGCACCCTGGGGCCGCATTGTGGAGGTGATGGACGCCGCCAAGGCGGCCAAGATCACCGACATCAGCGCCTTCACCAAGGAAACCAGCCGGCCGTAGCCGGAACGATTCAGTTGCCGTGCGCCCGGCGCGCGACCTTCAGGTCGCTTCACCGTGGAGCGTGACGAAATCGCGCGGACCATTCGGGCGCACCGTTCGGTGGCCGCGTTGAAGCGCCATGAATGGCGCGCTCCGCCACGCGAGCACGCCTGGCCCGATTTTCCGTTCCGATCACAACTGAATCATTCCGGTTTGGCGGCCTAATTCTTAAATACGGGCGCGTTCGCCCCCGCAGATTTGGCTTGCCGCAATGGCTTGGTCTGCGATAAAACGCCCTCAATCAGAGCGTCGCGGAGACGGCGTGAATCCGCGGGATTCCGGCGGTCATCGTCTTCCCCGCACCGCGGCAATACAGAAAGACGAACCATGAAAAGCCTGCTGGCGCGTTTCCCATTCCTTGGCCCGCAAATCCCGCGGCGCCGGGCCATCCTGTGCGCCGCGCTGGCCCTGGCCACGACGCTGGTTTCCGGCGGCTGCAAGACCCAAGAGCAGGCGGACGTGAACCAGTTGAAGGCCAACCTGGCCGATATGCAGAAGCGGATGGCTGCCTTGGAGAAAGTGGTGGAACCCCGGGAGCGGCAGGTGGCCTACCGGGAAAGATTCGATCATCGCAACGACCTGGACCGGCGGAAATACTCCGAACAGGAATTGTCGGAGGCGGAGAACCTGTACCAAGCGGCGGAGCGCGAATGGGGCTCGCCGAAATGTCTGGAGGGGCTCAGGCAGATGCTGGAGAAATACCCGAATGTCAACCGGAGCGGCTGCGCCCTGCTGGACATAGCCATCAACACCCCGGGGCCGGAATCGGAGCAAGCGCTGAAGCAATGCATCCGGAAGTACGACGACTGCTATTACGGCGACGGGGTGCGGATCGGGGCGTTTGCGCGGTTCTGCCTGGCGCAATACTATGCCAAGTCCGGCGAGAAGGAAAAGGCGGAGGCCTTATACCAGGAAATCAAGGACAACTACGCCGACGCCATAGACCATCAAGGCCAACTGCTGGTGAGCCGGGCACAGCGGCACCCGGGCGGGAATTAAACTCTTTTTCGCGCCGGCCGGGAGCGGGAGCGTGGGCGGCACGCGATGGAACTGGAAAAATCTGGCGACAAAGTCCTATGAAACTGGGGACATGCCACCTTGACTTGAGCCATGCTTGCATCACATCCAATCCTGGCTGCCGCGCCATTTTTCAGATGGCGGCGAACGCCAGTTCGCCGCTACGCGCCGTAGCGGCACTCTGGTGAGTGCCGCCATTTAAAAAATAGTCCCCCTGCCGCCGGTATTCGGGGGTTTTATTTGGTTTGCGGCGAACGCCAGTTCGCCGCTACGCAGAAGTCACCCCTTCAGGATCATCGCGCCGGCGGCGGGACGGGAACCGAAGATGGTGGCTTCGATGCCCGTCTTGGCTTTGTAATCGGCGGCGATTTTTTTGGTAATGGCTTCGACGTCGTGGGTCTTGACGAGCGCCACGCAACAGCCCCCAAAGCCGCCGCCGGTCATGCGGCAGCCATAGATGCCGCCGCGGTACCCGATGTCTTCGGCAATCTCGACGACCGCGTCCAGCTCGGCGCAGCTCACCTGGTAATCGTCGCGCAGGGCGGCATGGCTGGCGTACATCAACTGTCCGACGGTGGGCCAGTTGGAGTGGCGGATGCCTTCGGCGGCGTGGGTGGTGCGCTCGATTTCACCGATGACGTGCCGGGCGCGGTGGTAAACCACCTCGCTCAGCCGGCCTTTGACGGCTTCCAACTGCTCGGCATTGGCGTCGCGGAGGGCTTTCACGCCGAGGATCTTCGCGGCCTGTTCGCATTCGGCGCGGCGCTTGGCGTATTCGCCGCTGCCGAGCTCGTGCTTGACGTTGGTGTTGATGATGAGCAGCTCCACCAGCGGATCGCTCATGGGCACCAGCTCGGTGCGGTGGGAGCGGCAATCGAGCAGCAACAAATGGCCTTCGCGGCCCAGCGCGGAAATGAACTGGTCCATGATGCCGCAGGGCACGCCGGCAAAATCATGCTCGGCCTGCTGCGCCAGCAACGCCTTCTCCACCGGGTCAAGGACCCGGCCGGTGACGGCCTCGATGAGCGTGGCGGTGGCGACCTCCAGCGCGGCGCTGCTGCTCAGCCCGCCGCCCAGCGGCACGGTGGACATGAAGGCCACGTCCAGGGCCGGGAATTTCAGGCCGCGATGCTGAAAGCCCGCCAGCACGCCGCGGATATAATTGGACCATTTCGGCTCGCCCTTGGTGATGACCGTGGAAGTGTCAATGGTGGCGCTCTCCTTGAAATGCGCGTCGTAAACGGAAACCTGGCCGGGCGTGGCGGCCTCGGCGGCGGCCATCACCGCATAGCGCTCAATGGCCATGGGCAACACGAAGCCGTCGTTGTAATCCGTGTGTTCGCCGATCACGTTCACGCGGCCCGGCGCCGCCACGATCCAGCGCGGCGGACGGCCATAGTGTTGTTGAAATTCGGCCGCGACGTGCGCGGCCAGCTCTTTAAGTGTCATATTGGCAAAATAAAACGAACGACAAGGATATACGAAACCGGCGGGAAAAACAACGGGGGGAAAACCGCCGTTTGTGATTCCGCCGGCGCCGGCCTTGGGCCGCAATCAGTGAGCCGGTGGATTTTTCCGGCCGCGGGCCGCGCCGATGAGCATCAACACGCCAAAGATCAGCAGCACAATGCCCCAGATGAGATTGATGTTGATTTCGAGCGAAACGGAGGCGGCCGGCTTGAGGGAGCCATAGCCGGTGAGGAGCACGCCGATGAGCGTGAACATGAGGCCAATCGGCCAGCGAATATCGAGTCCCATAAATTTAATTTGATTTGATTTATGAATTTAGGCCGCCGGGATCACCAGAAAATCAGGTTCAAGATCACACAGCCGATCAACAGGATGACGCCCACCACGCCCGGCCGCTGGAAGAACGGGAGATTGTCCGCCTTGATCTTGGGCGTGAGCGAATAGACCAGCCCGGTCAATTCCTGATTCGACTTGGTGCGCGGGGTGAGGAGCGAGATGACCAGCGTGAGGCCGAAGCATACGACGAAGGCGACGGCCGCCAGCCAGAAGTTTTGGGCCATCGTGGAGGGAAATTCATACAGGTGGACGCCCAGCCAGCCACCCTTGCCTTCGGCCACGGTCACGCCGTGCACAATGGCCGAGGCGCCGATGCCGCCGAACAGGCCCAGGAAGGCGCCGGTGCCGGTGGTGCGCGCCCAGAACATGCCCAGCAGGAACGTGGCAAACAGCGGCGCGTTCACAAAGCTGAAGACCAACTGGATCACGTCCATGGCGTTGGCGTACATCGCGGCGACATAGGCCGCAGCGATACTCAAGAGGATGCCCACCACCGTGGTGAACTTGCCCGCCCAGAAATAATGATTATCGCTCTTGCCCTTGACCAAATACGCCTGGTAGAGGTCGTAGGTCCAGACCGTGTTGAAGGCGGTGACGTTGCCGGCCATGCCGGACATGAACGACGCCAGCAAGGCGGTGAGCGCCAGACCGAGCATGCCCGGCGGGCAATACTTCTTCACGAGCGAAAGGATGACGCCGTCATAATCGTAGGCGGTGATGGCGTTATAAACGCCATTCTGGATTTCGGTGTCACTGAGCTTGCCCCCGGCGTTGGCGGTGACAAGCGCGCTGATGCGGACCGGGTCCACCTTCTGGCCCAGGGCGGTGTCCAGCGCGGCGACCGTGGCGTCGGTGTTGCCGGGCGTGGCGCTTTTCACGGTGGTGACCGCCTGGGCATAGGCCACCTGGGAAATGACCGGCGGGGGGATGCGGTAATTCTTTTCCGGCATGGCGGTGAGGGCCACGGCGATCATGCCCGGGACGATGACCAGGAAGGGGAAGAGCATCTTGGGCACGGCGGCCACCAGCGGCGTGTTGCGGGCGGCGGTCATGTTTTTGGCCGCCATGGCGCGCTGCACCACCAGGAAGTTCGTGCACCAATAGCCGAAGCTCAACACGAAGCCGAGGCCGAAAACCATGGCGATGAGGTCCACCCCCATGGGATTGTGGGCCGGGCCGGCGAGCAGCGGGGTCCAGGCGCTGGTCCAGGCGTTGGCGGCGTAGTGGGTGCCGGCATCCTTGAGGTGCACAGCCGCCGGGTCCAGCGCCACCACATGCAACCGCTCGCACATGCCGTGCCACCAGCCCACGTCCTTGAGGCCCAGGTAAACCACCGGGGCAAAGCCGAGGACGATCATGAAGAACTGGAGCACCTCCGTATAAATGGCCGAGGTGAGACCGCCTTTCAACACGTACAGGAGCACGACGCCGGAGCAGATCCACAACGCGAGGTTGTAATTCCAGCCCAGCAACTGATTGAGCAGCTTGGCCAGGGCGTTCATCGAAATGCCGGAGGCGAAAATCGTCATCACCGCGAAGGCGATCGAGTTCAGGCAGCGCACGCGGCCGTCGAAGCGCATGTTCAGGTATTCCGGCACCGACCGGGCCTTGGAACCGTAGTAAAAGGGCATCATGAACACCGCCAGAAAGATCATGGCCGGGATGGCGCCCACCCAATAGAAGTGGGCGGTGGCGATGCCGTATTTGGCGCCGCTGGCCGCCATGCCCACCAACTCTAGCGCGCCCAGATTGGCCGAAATGAAGGCCAGCCCGGTGACCCAGGTGGGAATGGAGCGCGCGGAGGTCAGGAAGTCCGAGGAGGTCTTCATGTACCGCGCCAGCGTCCAGCCGATCCCGATGACAAAGGCGACGTAAGCGATGAGAATGGTGTAATCAATCCAGTGGAGGTGGATGAGTTGCATAAAGTGTGCGCAAGGATTTAGCGGTTTTCATAAGTCATGTCAAATGTATTGCCCGCCAAAATGATGCCTGGGGGCGGCGGGCGGCGCCGGCGGCGGCATTTCCCACACGATGACGGTTGCTTTCGGACGGCGAATGTGTTTTATTTTCCCGCATATTATGCCAACAAAAGTTGAAACAAAAACGAACGAGCTTTGCGAAGCCATTCTGGAGCATCTTGAAGTGGGCGGCGTGCGCCGAAGAATTGACAGTTTCCTGTCCGATGCCACCGCCCGCAGCCAGTATGAGAGCCTGATGACCCGCGGCCAGGAATTGCAGGAGAAGCAGCACCAGGGCCAGACCCTGAACCCGGAGGAAATCTCCGCATTTGAGAAGGACCGGGACGCGCTGCTGCGCAATCCCGTGGCCTCCGGCTTCCTGGACGCCCAGGAAGAAATGCACGACCTGCAGCATTCCGTGCAGAAGATCGTCGCCAAGACGATTGAACTGGGCCACCTGCCCAGCGCGGATGACCTGTCGGAAGGCTGCTGCGGCGGCCATGGCTGCAGTTGCCACGACCATTGATCCGCCGGTTTTTGCGGGTGTCCGGCCCGAGCTTCGCCGAAGTGCCGCGTGAACGCATGGCACTTCGGCGTTTCTTTGCCGCGCACGGCCGCGAATCGGCCATTGCCTCCGGCGGCGGCCCGCCGGCATAATCCGCCCGTGAACGATAAATTTGCCGCCGCCATCCGCCGGTTTGACGAGGAAAACGCGCGCGATCCGCACCCGGAGGACGGGCAGCCGCGCGAATTGCTTTATGCGCGCCGGCTGACGGACTGGGTGCTCAAGCTGCGGCCGGACGCCGGCGAAGCGTTGCGCCTGGCCGCCCGCGCCCAGCACATCTGCCGCTGGCAGAGCCCCCGCGAGAATTACCCCATGACGCGCGCCGGTTATCTCAGATGGCGCGCCGACCTCAAGAAATTCCACGCCGAAAAGTCCGGCGCCATCCTCCGCGAAGTGGGCTATGACGACGCGACCATCCGCCGGGTGCAGGAATTGAATCTTAAAAAAGATTTCCCGGCCGACGCCGAAGGCCGGGTGCTGGAAGACGCGCTGTGCCTGGTGTTCCTGGAATTCCAATTCGCCGCGCTTGCCGCCAAGAGCGACGACGCCAAAATGATCAACGCCCTCCGCAAATCCTGGGAGAAGATGACCGAGGCCGCCCGCGCTGAAGCCCTCAAGCTGAACTTTGGCCCGCGGGAGAAAAGCCTGATCGAGCAGGCGCTGCATCCGGCCTGACACCTCCCCTGCCCCGCCGGCCCGCGTTCAAGGCGCCTGGATGCGGAAGAATTCGGTGGTGTTCGTCAGCGGCAGCGAGACGTTGCCGACATGGGTGGTGGCCACATTGCCCCATGTCGCCGGCCACAATTGGGGCGTGGCCTGCACCACGTAAGGCGCCACGCCGCCCACCCAAGTGAGCTGCACATTGGCTCCGGCCGGGCTCACGGAAACCACCAGGCCGTTGGTCACCGTGACCACCATGGCGTCGTACGCCACGGCATGAATGCCATCCGCCGCGCTCAATTCCAGGGTGTAGGTTCCCGGCGCGCTGAAGGTTGCCGTGGTATTCGTGAGCGCGGCCTTGCCAAACGTCACCGTGCCGGGGCCCGAATAAAGCGCCCACTGGATGGCCGGTGGCAGATTGGAATAGGCCACCGCCCCCTGCAAGGTCACCGGCGCGCCGGAGGCCGTCGCCTGGTCCGGCCCCGCAAACGCCACCGGGGCGCCCGGCGAGCGCGGCCCGCCGTCCGGGCCGGTGGTTTGGATCACTTCAAAATTGGTGATACCGAGTCCCTGGCTGGCAATATCCGCAAAGGCGTTGCCCCAGCGTTGGTCGGGGGTGATGGAAATGGAAAAAAACGAGCTGCTGTTGTCCGCCACCATGGCCCCGTATTTCTTCAGCCCGAGCAGAAGGGCCTTTTCTTCCGTGGTCCACTTGGCGGGGATCACGTAGCCGGCCTTGAGCCGCAGCCGCTGGCCCATGGACGGCAGGTTCGTGTTGGTGTTGCCGGAGGGCGCGGCGAAATGCGTGGCCGGATAGATATAGTTTTCGTAGCGCGACTGCACCACCACCAGCCGGCAGGCGTGCTCCACCATGCCGCGCTCGCATTCGTCGTAGCGCACCAGCGCAGGAAACATGGGAAAGCCCGCGGCATCGCCGGAGGTCCAGCCTGCGGGGCGGAGGGCGTTGGTGTTGAGATTGAAAATCGCGCCGTTCGCCGCCTGCCAGTCCGCGCCCACGAGCAGGGCTTCCCACGTCTCAAAACTCATGCCCACGCCCGGCTGGACGGTGATCGAATGCCGGTCGCTGCCGTCGTTGTTGGTCTGCCATTGCAGGAGCGTTTGCGTGCCGGTGCCGGTGGGCCACTCTTCGATGGGTTGGTTGGTGGGGATGGGATAGAGGCCGTAGGGATAATTCCCGCCGTTCAGGTCGGATTCATCCGGGTAGTCCACGAATTCGATGGGCACCAGCGGCTGGCTGTCCGGCACCAGGACGAAATTCATTTCCTGGAACAGTTCGAGCACGCGGTGCGACGACCCGACGTTGGTATTGATTCGCGCCATCATCGCATCCGAATTGACGAGCACCGGCAGGTTGGAGATGCACTCGTTCCAGGGATTGGTCACGGGGAAGATTTGCATGGCCGCCACCACGGCGTCGGCGTTGGAGGTGTTGAACAGAATGGAATTCGTGACCTCCGGCGGCGGCCCCAGAATGCGCCCTTCCTGATTGATGCGCTGGCCGGTGGCCGGACAGACCAGCCGGGACGCCAGCAGCAGGCACAGAGCCGCCAATGCCGCGCAAAATTTCATAATGACCGGCAAACCTAACACCCGTCCGCGCGGAAGGCAAAATCCGCGCAGCCGCGCCGTGCAGATTGGGAGTGGCTCCGTCCGCCGGTTGATTTCGCCTCGATTACGGGCTTCGGCCGCTTACAATTCCGCGGCAAAGATGAGTGATAATCCACAGCCCAAGCTGGTGGTCGTGTTGGGGACGAATGCCTCCGGGAAGAGCGAACTCGGCATCCGCCTGGCGCGCTGCTTCGGCGGTGAGATCGTCTCGGCCGATTCCCGCCAGGTTTACCGGGGCCTGGACTTGGGCAGCGGGAAAATCACCCCGGAGCAGGCGCAGAGCGTGCCGCATCACCTGATTAACGTGGCGGAGGTGACCGATTACTACTCGCTGGCGCAATATCAGCGGGCCGCTTACGGCGCCATTGACTCCATCGCGGCGGCCGGGAACATGCCTTTTCTGGTTGGCGGCACCGGTTTGTATATCAGCGCCATCGTCGAGGGTTATGAACTGGTGGACGTGCCGCCGAACGAGCCGTTGCGCGCCGAACTGGAGCGCCTGTCCCTGGCTCAATTAGTGGAACGGCTGGAAACGGCCGACTCCAAGGCCGCCAGCCACATGGACAAGAGCAATTCACGCCGGCTCATCCGGGCCATTGAAATCGCCGCGGCCGGGTACGGGCACTCCGCCATGCGCAAAAGGTTTCCGCGCTACCAGTGCCTGCAATTGGGATTGAGCTGGCCGCGGGAAGTCCTTGAACAAAGAATCGAAAAGCGGCTCCGGGAGCGCCTGGCCGGCGGCATGATTGAGGAGGTCGCCGGACTTCGCCGCCGGGGCGTGCCGGATGTGCGACTGGAAAAACTGGGGTTGGAGTATCGCTACCTCACGCGTTATCTGCGCGGAGAACTGGGCACGCTGGACGAGCTGCGGCTTCAGCTCGGCATCGCCATCCGCCAGTTTGCCAAAGACCAGCTCACCTGGTTCAAACGCGACCGGCGGATCATCTGGCTGGACACCACCAGTGATTATTTCCAAGAAGCCTGCGACCGCATCCGCGAATGGCGCCGGGCCTCGGGCGTGCGCCAGGGGGGCGCTGATGCGGCATGATAATCAGGAACTGATCCCCAAAGAATTCGACAGAAAGAAAACAAATAGGACATAAACACCACCATGAATGAAACCACGCTCGGCGGCAGCTTCACCTTTCCTGACACGCCATTAACAGTCCACCGGCTGGGCTACGGCGCGATGCAACTCGCCGGTCCGGGCGTTTGGGGCCCGCCCAGGGACCCGGACGCCGCCGTCGCCGTGCTCCGCGCGGCCGTCGCGGCGGGCGTGAACCATATTGACACGTCCGACTACTACGGGCCGCACGTAACCAACCAGATTATCCGGCGGGCGCTGCATCCGTACCCCAAGGGACTGGTGATCGTCACCAAGCTGGGAGCCCGCCGCCCGCCCGATAAGTCGTGGCAGCCGGCCATCTCGCCCCAAGATCTGACCGCCGGCGTCCACGACAACCTCCGCAACCTGGGCTTGGACGCGTTGGACATCGTCAACTACCGCGTGATGGGCTCGGGGCACGCGCCCGGGGAGGGGTCCATTGCCGAACAGGTAACCGTTTTGGCGGACCTCCAGCGCCGGGGACTCATCCGCCACCTCGGGGTGAGCAACGTCACGGCCGCCCAGTTGGCCGAGGCGCAGGCGATCACCAACATTGTTTGCGTGCAGAACCACTACAACCTCGCCCACCGCCACGATGAAGCCCTCATCGCCGGCCTCACCCGGCAGGGAATCGCCTACGTGCCGTTCTTCCCGCTCGGCGGGTTCACGCCGCTGCAATCCTCCACCCTGTCGGCCGTCGCGGACCGGCTCGGGTTCAAGCCGATGCAGGTCGCGCTGGCGTGGTTGCTGCACAAGTCGCCCAACATCCTGTTGATTCCCGGCACGTCATCGGTCGCCCACCTCCGCGAGAACCTGGCCGCCGCCCAGTTGACGCTGTCGCCCGAAACCTTGGCGGAGTTGGACGGGATCGCCTCGTGAGCGCCACTGCGCCAAGCCCTCGTATTATTGCACTACCCGGAAGTAGCAAGCATTAAGGTTGTGTTTGCCGACGGACAGGCAGACATTTGTAATACAGGGGAACGGCCCATTGGTGCAGACGTCAGTCCAAGTCATCAGATCGGTAGAGCTCTGTAACCGATAACAACCGGCTAGCTTGGTCGTGAAGGACAGTTGAAAACTGGTCGGGCCGCTCGGGGCGAGCACCAGTTGGAGCGGCGGAACCGCCCCATATTCAAATGCGCCAATGTCCGGCCCGGCGCCAACCGGGCGCGCATAGCCGCGCTGGTCCCTATCCGGAGCGCCGGCGGTGTCGCCAAAATCAATTGCCGGACTGCTGGGCAGCAGGGCCATGCACCAGGTCGGCCCGCCGTAATTGTCCAGCGGCGCGAGCTCCGGGTCCGTATTGTTGTAACTCAGCCCGCTCAACAGCTCCGCCGAGGCATCCGAGCAAATATTGTAGCCCACATCCGTGATGACTCCATAAGCATCGGCGTTGGTACCGCTGTAGGCGATGATGGAATTGTGCAACTGCAACGTCCCGTTGGTATTGGCAATTTGGCAACCGGTGGCGAGCCCGCTGACGCAATACGCCCCGGCCGGCGAACTGCAAGAATTCGTGGCAATCGTCAAATTCATTCCCGTAAACGTCGCGTTCGCATTATTGAAGATGCCGCCGCCGATGGCGGTGCCAGCGGTCTGTGTTGGGTAAGCGAATTGACCCGAGCTGCCACCAATGGCGAAGTTATATCCAATTGTGCAGTTCGTGGCGGCAAATTGAGATACGTTATAAATACCCCCGCCCAATCCGCTACCGCCCGCCGCACTCCCGCCCTCGGCAAATACAACGGAGCCGCCGCACACAGAATTGGAATAAATCGCACAACGGTTAAACACCGCCGTACCAGAATTATAAATTGCTCCTCCCCATCCTAAGCCTACGAACGGAGAGCGCATAGCGACCCAATCATCCGCAACTGCCTGGTTTTTGATAAACGCGCTATCGTTCACCGTAAGCGTTCCCCTAGATGAAATCGCTCCCCCCAAAGCAGGACAACCTGAATAAAAGTACGGCGCCGGGCCGCCGCTCACTTCATTGTTGAGAAACCGGCAAAAATCAATCCTGGCATTGCCGCCCTGAATCGCCAGCGCCCCTCCGGACACAGCGTAAAAATATGGCTTGTAAGTGTCGCAGCCATTCACCACTGAATTAAATGAGAATACGCAATTCGAAATCACCAGCGCCCCGCTCCCTTGCGCAATCGCTCCCCCGGAGCAACTGGTCCCCGTGGCGAGGTTGTTTGCCAAAGTAGATTGCCACACCACCACGGTGCCGCCATTATTATAAATGGCTCCCCCGGTAACGGCTTGATTGTTGGTCAAGGTGCACCCAATCAGGTTCACTCCGCCCCCATCGGTTTCGATCGCGCCGCCCGTAGCGCCGTAACCGTTTGCCAGGGTCAAATTCGATACCGTCAAACTGCCGCCGGACGCCACCTGGAAAATCTGCGCCCCCAGGCCGCCGCTGAACGTCGCCGTCACCGAACTCGCGTCGAGAATCACGGTGTTGGTGATGTTAATCGTGTTGGTCACGGTCATCACCCCGTTGAAGCCAATCCCAATCCAGCCACCGGCTCCGATGGCCGCCTGCAAACTCGCCTCGTTCGGCGAGCTGACCACATTGGCCGGTCCGCTGGCATTCGCCAGCGTCAGCGAAACGACCTGGCTCGTGGCGCTGCCATAGCCGTTCGCCGCCACCAACCAGTAAGCCCCCGCCTCGCCCGACGTGACATTCGTCAGCGTCAGCGTCGCATTCGTCGTCACCGACGGGATCGTGCCGCCGCTGAAGAACCATTGATAACTCAGCGGTCCAGTACCTACCACGTTATCGGTGAAACTGACCGTGCCGCCCGCTTGGTTCGTCACGCCGGCCGGTTCCACAACAAATGCCGGCAATTCCGCAAACGTTCCCCTGAGTGGAACATTGCTGTCCACCGCGAATGACACCGGGTTGGCGCCGCTATCGGTCGCGCCGGACCACCCGGCAAACACCCAACCGCTTGCCGGCGTGGCGGTGGCCGTCACCAGGGTGTTGCTCAAATAGCTGCCGCCGGACGGATTCAAAGCAATGCCACCTTGGCCGTTGGTCACCAGCGCCACGGAATAAACCGGGTACGGCAGAAAGTTGCCGGTGACGACCAGGTCCGAGTTCATCGTGACTTCGATCGGATTCTCACTGCCGGTGGCGTCGCCGGTCCAATTGGCAAAATACCACCCATTGCTCGCCGTGGCTGTGATGGTGATATTCACGCCGGCGGGATGTGGATTGTTGATGTTGTCCGGCAATATAGATCCGCACCCATTCGTATAGAGTGTCAGCGTGTAGCCGGTCGCGCCAGCGGTGCGAGTGAGGAGAACACAAGAAACAGCCAAAAGAACCAAGACCCGCAAAGATTTGGTTTTCATAGGAATACCTTACGAATAGAGATATCGTATCAGATATACTCATTCCAGTCAAGGTAAGTCCCGGCTGGAAATCTTACTAATCCGCGAATCCATTCAGAAGGTGGCCCTTGCAAGCGATGGAAAATTCGTCTGCCGTCGGCAGCGTGTTTGGATTGCGTGCCGATCAGCCCAAACTTCGGGAAAGCGAATGTCTTTCCGCCCGAAGATCCTCTCCGCGGCACCAAGTCGGGGAAACCGGCTGCTTTGAGACGTGGTAGTGAAGGGGCCTGGCAGGCCAACGATGAGCCTGCCGAAAAATTCCGCCGAAAATTGTTGAACTCCCCCTTCGAGCCGCCCATCATCGCCGCAGTTCTTTGCGAAATTAAATAAAAGCGGGTGGAAACGAGGAATTCCGTGAAAATCGGAAGCAGTTGCGCTACTGTAACTGGATACGACTTCCCAAAAAACAATCGTCGGGCGGCTGGCGGTGTAGGGGGAAGAAGACAATCCAGGAGCCAGAAAATTCGTTCCACTTCGCTCTCATTCGTGCTCCCGCGTGTGCGGACGGCTCGAAAAAAACTTCTTCGCAAAAAAGAAGAATGAGAGATCAACGAATCGCCCGGCTCACCAACCGGGCATTTTTGGTCTCTGCAACAACCTAGAGAGATCAAAAATGAAAAAGACAATCATCGCGGTTGCGGTGGCATTGCTTGCCCCCCTCACCGGCCTTCGGGCCGATACCTCCTATCTCCTCATTCAAGGCCCCTTCGGTTCCGGCGGTGGCACGGACACTTTCGAATGGCAGGTCAATTACCAAGCTGGAGCCCTGCTCACCGGGCAGGACTTGTTAAACACGGTCTTCGGCCAGCCAGCCCTGAACGGCACTTACTCTGACGATTTCGGGGGAATCTACAATTACTACACCGCTGGGAACAGCGCGCAGGGGGCCGGATACATCGATTTCGGAAGCAACCCCAGTCAACTCACCGCGCCATTTTTGGCGGCGGTGACGCTGAATTCGACGACGGTGGCCCAGGATCCGAGTTACAGCCCGGGGTGGAATTATTACGTCGCCGGCGAGGCGGGCCACCCTGACGGGGCCTGGACCTATTCGCTTGGCGGCTCGTTGACCCGGACGCTGGTCAACGGCAGCTTCGATGCCTGGGTTTTCGGATCCACTTATCCCGCGGCCACGATCTATGACGGAACCGTTGGCGGAATCAATGATGACGGAAGCACCAGCACCGGGGTCAATGCCCCCATGGCGGCGGATTTTGCCGGCGCCATGGTCATCAATATCGTGCCCGAGCCCGGCAGTACGGCGTTGTTGCTTTTGGGCGCGGCTGGACTGTTTGAGCTGTATAAGAGGCGGCGCGCATAGCGCAGTCTGCGGCCGGCGAGAAAGCGCGCGCTGGTTCCATGTGCGCCGTCTGAAAAACTCCCGTCGAATGAGCTTGCCAGCCGCGTTCATTCTTGCGAAAAATGTGTTCGGTAAAGCGCAACGAGGGTTTTTCCCCGTGACGTTCCATGCCAGTGGAGAGATGGCCGAGTGGCTGAAGGCGCCGGTTTGCTAAACCAGTATACGGTCTAAAGCCGTATCGGGGGTTCGAATCCCCCTCTCTCCGCCATTTAATAAAACATATGGTTTTGTTAAATTTATCGCGTTAGTGGCAACACCTAGTGGCAACAAATCCACCCTTGTTTAGGGTTGTTTGCCGGTGTCGATGAGGTCGGATTTCGTCTCCAATTTTCATGGCTCGTTGAACCAAAATCGGCAAGATGGAAAAGCCAGACGCCTTTATGGTATTGAACAACAAAGGTCGGCGGGGATCGCGGATCGAGCGCATAATCCGAAAAGAGTTGACCTCTGCCCTCCAAATTTGTACCCGTGCGACCGTATAATTTCCAGTTGGAAAATCACGACCCACACTACCATGAAAAAAACACTGCTTGTCGCCGCTGCCACACTTGCGGCCGGCATCATTTCGTCCCTGGCGCAGTCGCCCTATTCGGCGAACGTCATCGGGTATGTCAGCAGGCCGTTGCCGGGTGGCAATGCTTTTGCCCAAATCAACGCCCCTTTTCTGACCGGCACCAACACGGTGGAAGCGGTCATGCCCACAATCAAAAAAGGGGATACAGTTTCTTTCTGGACTGGCGCCACTTTTACGGCTTTGACCTATGCCGGCCCCAATTTTGACGGCCAAGGTCACGCTTGGGCTGACAATCAGGGCAATGGCCAAGATTCTCCGCGGGTTAATCCTGGTCGGGCCTTTGTCTATCAAAACAATGGCGCCGCCGTCACCAATACCTTTGTGGGCAGCATTCCCACCACCAATTCCGTCACTATCCCCGGAGGCCACGCTTATACCTTGCTGGTTTCAGCCATTCCGATTTCCGGCACGTTGGACAGCGCCGACCTCTCCCTGCCATTTCACGTAGGCGACAACGCCTTCATCTGGATCGGCGACCGCTACATCGCCTTTACCTATCAGGGTGCCAACTTTGACGGTCTTGGCCATGCTTTTACCGGTGCCAGTGGTCAAGCTCAGCCATCTCCTTTCATTCAAGTCGGCCAGGCGTTTTTCTATCAAAACAACCAGGATTCCGCTGAAACCTGGAATCAGGGCTTGAAATTCCAATAATCCACGCCTTTGGGTGTAACCTGGCACTTCCGTCGGAGCACTGGTTTTGCGACATTGCATGGCGGGGGGCATGTTGCGTCCGGATTTTGGTCGGGATGATGCGCGTTACAAGCCTGTTGTTTTATTCGCAGAGGACGTGGATTGGCACAGATAAAAAACTCCGTGAACCTGTGATGTTTGCGGATAAGCTTGTCAAAGTGATAATCTCGTGAAAAATGCGAACATTTTTATTGATGTTGACCTAACGCTTGTTGACGGTCAGGGACGTTTGCTTGATGGCGCACGAGAAGCATTGCAACGACTTCGTGACGAGGGCTGCCATCTTTTTCTTTGGTCATCCGTCGGCGTCGAGTATGCCCGGAAGGTTGCCGCGTTGTACCACCTCACCGATTTCTTCGAGGGCTTCGCGGCGAAACCGGACATCGTCATTGATGATATGCCGAACACGGCTCAGGCACCATTCGTTTACAACGTCCATGAAGAAACATCCTGGCAGTCGTTGGCGGAACGGATTATTGACAAACACATTGACTGAGGAATTGCCATCGCAGCCCCGGTTTGCGGCGACAATAAACCCGCCTTGGTTCAGTGCTTTTTACCAGTGTCGTTCTGGCCGGGATTTGCCTGGATTTCACACTGCTCAATGAATGCCAAGATGCTGGCAAGATGGAAAAGTCGGACTCCTTTTATCCGTCCGGGTTCGCGAATCGAGACAGATCGGATAAGATTTTTGGCCGCCCATTCGTAGAGTTTTGCCCTTGTGCAGCCGGAATAAAATTCATGCCCTCGCTTTGGCGCGCGGACCCAGATGGGCAAATCACCGTTCCGGTCGGCCATGAATTGTGTTGCCCGGTGCGACGCGGACCGGCTGCCGCTATCAAGCGTGTCGGCGTTTGCTGGTAGTGTTGGACTGACGTTCACAAAAGGATTTTGCCACCATGTCCCCGCAACTCGCGCAAGAGGCGGATGTGCTGTCCAATAATGTTGTCTTGTCTCATACCTTCATTCTCCGGGCGTCTTTGGGTCTGCTGGTTTCAGTTTTGACAGTTTCATTTTTGTCGGGCTGTTCCCCTTCAACGATGGCCTCGGTATTTTCAGCGGCTTCAAGCTGATTGGGTGCCTGATTCTTGGTGAGGTCAAGCTGCTCCTCGATTTCCGACTGGCGTCTGGCCAGGTGTTGATACCGCTCCTCCTTCTCGCAGGGTGCGCCCACCTTGGCTTCCAGTTCAACCCCGCGCTTTTCCGAATCCTTGATGTCGGTTTCCAACCGCGCGGCACGTTCCTCAAAGCCCTGCACCACGGACTCCAGCGAACGGATGGTGCCCAAGGCGGTATCGGTAATGCGGGTGCTGTAACTATTTTTGCCCCGCAGGACGAGTTCGGCGCTGTTGCTGAAACCCGCGCGGATGAACAAGTCGAACCCGGCGAATCGTCCGATGTGAATGTCCTCGCCGAACCTGGCCTTGTTTTTCTCCGCCCGCCGCAACAACAACTCTCCGGCAACCCCACGATTATCCAGAACCTGCTTGTCCAGTTCGATACGGAACCGGTCGCCGGAAGTATCCTGTCGCAATTTCAAATCCTCCCGCAAATTCGCCAGCCGTTCCGTCCAGGTCTCTACCTCCTCATGCGAATGGCGAAGACTGCTGCGAATGCGGTATTGTTCCTCGGCGTGCGCGGAACGGAGCCGGGTCAACCGGATCAACTCGGCGTCCACCTGGGCTTTTTCGATCACCAAAGGATTGCCGGAAGCAATGGCTTTAACCTCGGCGTAGGTCAATGCAGCGGAGTCCATGTCTTCGAGGCGGCGGACGGTCATGTCCCCGCTCATCACCTGCGCGATGAACTTGGCCTTGGTTTCCAGCGTCTGCCACATGTAGGCGTCAAACGAGCCTTCGGTGACGTAGCGATAAATTTGCACGCTGGCATTTCGATTGCCCTGCCGCAAAATGCGCCCTTCACGCTGCTCCACGTCCGCCGGTCGCCACGGCGCGTCGAGATGGTGCAACGCAACCAAACGCTCCTGCACGTTTGTGCCGGAACCCATTTTCTGCGTGCTGCCAAACAGCACACGAATCTTGCCCGCGCGAACGGAACGGAACAACGCCACCTTTGCGTTGTCGCCATCGTAATCCTGAATGAAGGCAATTTCATTTTCCGGGACACCCAGGTGCTTCAATTTGTCGGCCATGTCCCGATAAACGGAGAAGCCCCGGTCCTGCGGCGTGGACAAATCACAAAACACAAGCTGTGACAAACGGTCATCCTTGGTCGCCTCCCAAATGCGATGAATGTTTTCGACGGCCAAATTCACCTTGCTCTGCGGGTCGTCCGGCAGGCCGGGTTTCATCAGGCGCAAATCCAGCGCGGCCTTGCGGCCTTCGGTGGTGATTTTGAGCATGTTGTCCACACGCGGGTCAACGCGCCCGGTTTTCAACGCCTCGGCGCGCCTGGCAAGACCCTCGACAAACTTTTTGAGTTCTTCCGAAGCCGGCGCATTGCGGATGGCGGGTTTTTCGCCTTCCAGCTTTGGCCGCTTGAGATTGAGCATCTGTGCGGTCTGCACGTCTGCGGTTTGCCGGAAAATCTGCATCAGCTCCGGGACGTTGACGAACCGGGCAAACCGCGTGTTGATCCGATAGCCCGCCCCGTCCGGCGAAAGCTCCATCGCCATGACCGGCTCGCCGAACGTGGCCGCCCACGAATCAAAATGATTCAGGTTGTGCGTCTTGAGGTCGCCCGACTGAAGATACCGCTGCATGGTGAACATCTCGGCCATGCTGTTGGCAATGGGCGTGCCGGTGGCGAAGACCACACCCCCACCTCCGTTGACGGACTGAATATGGCGCACCTTGAGGAACATATCAAACGCCCGTTCGCTGGCCGTCTGTGGCAGGCCGGCAATGCGGGTCATTTTCGAGACGTAGAACAGATTTTTGAAATAATGCGCCTCGTCCACAAAGAGCCGGTCCACGCCAAG
>Ga0181520_10001386_pt1 | contig 49368 bp, 41 predicted proteins | sample PEATcosm2014_Bin_29_FD_132451 | JGI IMG/M metagenome (GOLD analysis project Ga0181520, IMG submission 132451) | Peatland microbial communities from MTU Mesocosm Facility, Houghton, MI, USA - PEATcosm2014_Bin02_30_metaG | ecosystem: Environmental > Terrestrial > Soil > Wetlands > Peat | place... | reverse complement strand
TTTTTTCGGTTTATTTTTAAGTGCAATTATTATACAGGAAATTGAACCAAGCGGAAAATAAATAATCGGGATCCATTCATAAACAGGGATATATGAATTTATAGAATGTGCAAGCACAACATCGATCCCGGTAAACAGCAGGTTAACTCCTACAAATAACATAAGCAGCCTGTTTTTTTCAATAGGAAGATGTATATCGGCAAGATGGAAAATATTTACATCGTTCATTGCTTTACTCCTTTTCCACTGGCAGAATGGACAGTGTGTTTGCTGTAAGTGTGTTCCATGCGCAACCTTTCAGCAGCTTCTTTAACCTTTGATAATTGTTGTAATAATGGATATATGCCATGCCATTGTACAAAATCCGGCCCCTGCATATACGCTCCGAATTTTGCTGTCCTTCCGTAATAGTGCCAAAGATCAAATGCATCGAAACTAATTTGAGTGGCAAAAGGTTTGTCCGTAATTATTCTGTCTTTTACAAGATCCTGCATAATCTGTGAAGCTTCGCCTACTTTTTCGTTTACAAATACTGTTACGCTATCGGCTTTAGAATATTGTTCCTCAATAAAGTTTGATGAATGGCAGTTTGCACAAATAGATTTCATAGCCTCACGTCCTTTAATCATATTGGGCCTGTCTTTTGTAATAGCTGCAAAAAGGAACTTAGAAAGTCTTTGACCTACATCATGAGTAGTGGCCTGTTCACCGAAACCACTCATATGGCATGTTGCACATGTAGGTGCAGGCATATCGCTTACAGTTAATCTTCCTGGTTTTTGGCTCCAATTCCACTTTGATCCTTCAGTCTGATATATTACTCCATGCGCAGATTCATGATAGATCTCCATTTGCGGATGATCCGGACCAAGATGACACTGACCGCAGATTTCGGGTTTCCTTACTTGTTCCAGTGAAAATTCATGCCGGAGATGACATTTGTTGCAATTTCCGATTGTTCCATCCGCATTTGGTTTACCTATTGAATGGCATGTCTGGCATGCAGCTTTGGTAACCGATGGCCCTTCAATATCGAATAATGAATTTCTAGTAGCCGTAATAATTCCGTTCGCGCCCCGGTTTACTTCGGGAATTTCATCAATCAATTTTTGCTGTTCCGGGGTAAACTCAGATAATCCGGAAAGTGCAACCCAGGCGGGTCCACCATGCCTGCTTTGTTCAAACTGCTTTGTTTCGGCAGGATGGCAATTTGCACACTGTTTGGGTGTTGGAGATATTGTGATGAAAAACCCTTGATGTTCCCTTCCTGCTGGATTTGATCTGTCAACCTCATGGCAGTCGGTACATCGAACTCCTGCTTTGGCCATCGTACTCATTGCAAATTGATTAACAATATCAGGTGTTACTCTTCTGTGGCAGGCAGCGCACTTATCGGAATTGCCGTAAGTAACTTGCTCTATCGCCGTCTTTTCTCCTCCAGATGGCAGCCTTGTAAAAAAATAAATGATGATTAGGATTAGAGCAGTAATGACTATACCTATAATTAAGGTCTTTGGTAACTGTTTAAACATAAATTTGCTCCGGCCTTTAAATTTTATAAGTGAATTAATTTAATTGCAATAGGTAAATGTTAATATTAAGTTTATTTAAAATCATATTGTATTATTTTTCCGCAAAAAATAGATTTGAAGTTCAATTAAAAATAAAGCTAAGTATTCCGAATATCAATATTATATTTCTTCTATTTTAAGATTAAGAATATAGTTAGTGCTACTTTTTAAATTATTTATTATACTTGGTAATACGATTATATAATATTTTGAATTATCAAGATATAAATATGTAGTAATGGAAATTTATGAGTGTTAACATTATAATTAATTAAAAGGGTTGGACAAATCTAAAAATGAATAACCAAATGATTAAATCACGTTCTGCAATTTTATTAATACATTGTCCGGATCGCACCGGACTTGTTGCATCAATAACCGAGTTTATAGGTAAATATAACGGCAATATCCTTTATTTGGACCAGCATGTTGATCTGCAAAAGAAAGTTTTTTTCATGCGTGTTGAATGGGACCTTGCAAATTTTTCCATTAACGACAAAGAAATCGGATTAGAATTCGGCAAAATAATCGGCGATAAATTTAATATGACTTGGAAGTTATATTTTTCAGATGAGCGCCTTCGTATGGCCCTTTTTGTATCCGAATTTTCACATTGCCTTTATGATATTATTTCAAGGTGCCATTCGGGTGAATGGAATGTGGATATTCCGGTTATAATAAGCAATCACTCTAAATTAAAACCGGTTGCTGAAAAGTTTGGAATTGATTTTATCCAATTCCCTGTTAGTAAAACGAATAAGTTTGAGCAGGAAAAGCTTGAATTGGAGCTGCTGGAAAAATTAAATATTGATTTTATAGTGCTTGCAAGGTATATGCAGATTCTTAGCAATAAATTTGTTTCACATTATCCAAATAGAATAATTAATATTCATCATTCTTTTCTTCCTGCGTTCCCAGGGGCTAAACCTTATCATTCTGCTTATGAGCGTGGAGTTAAAGTAATTGGTTCCACAAGTCATTATGTTACCGTTGATCTCGATGCAGGACCAATAATTGATCAGGATGTTGTCCGTGTTACTCATGCTGATGCTATCGCTGATCTGGTAAGAAAAGGTCGTGATTTGGAAAAGGTTGTGCTTTCGAGGGCAATTTGGTATCATATACAAAGGAAAATCCTGGTGTATGATAACCGTACTGTAATTTTTACGTAAAGATAATTATCATAGTACATATAGACCTGTCAGATATAGCAGAAGTTACGACAACAATATCGACCACCCGCGGTTGAAGTCAACCACTCCTTATTATTGAGGGGTGTTAAAACCATTAACCTAATTACAATGTTACAATGACTGGCAAGTACAGAAGGTTGAAATAAATTTATTCTTTTTTTACAACTGCTTTAATTTTTACTTTACCACCGGTTTTAAAATAAAAAGTAAATTCAATTTTCGAATTTGTTTTTAGTTTTCTTTTAAGATTAATAAGCATAATGTGATATCCGCCTGGTTCAAATTTAATTATCGAATTGGCCGGCACTGCTATTTGCCTTATTTCTTTCATACCCATAGTTCCATCATCGTTTTTAACGGTTGAATGTATTTGAACAAGCTCGGCAATTTTTGAGGTTACTTTATAAAGCGCATCAGCTTTAGAAGTTACATTATTTAGATTAAAATAAAGTGCGCTGTTCATTCCTTTGTTTGCCGGCCTTACCCATGCATTTTCTATTTTAACCTTTGGGCCTGACGAATTTAACATGGCGAGTAGAGAAAGAAATAGCATCATTTTAGTCACCTAATGTTTTAATATCATTAATAATTTGTTGAATATCTGTTTTACTTCCCCTGTATTCGTTCCTGATGTTGCCGCCTTTATCAATCAGGGTAATCCTGTCGGTATGAGTATAAAAATAAACAATTTTTCCACTTTCAGTCTTGGAAGTATCGCCCGGGATTGCTAAAATATTCATTTTGTTTAATATACGTTTTATTACCTGTGCATCGCCGGTTAGAAAAGTAAAATTGTGGTAATCTATATTTCTTATATCACCGAATTCTTTCAAAATATAAGGTGTGTCCCTTAAAGGATCAAAACTTAATTCGGCAAATCTTACATTCGTAATATCTACTTTTTTTAATTGTTCCTGTATCAACTGCATATTATGAGTTGTCATTGGGCATATATCAGGGCAGTTAGTATAAATAAAGGTTAACAACAGAATATTGCCCTTAAATGCATCCGGAAATTTAACAACAGTGCTATCTTGATTTAATAAATTCACTGATTCTATACCGGCAGGCCTGTTTTCAGGAAGGTCTTTACCGCAACCGTTTAAATTTAATAATATAATAATTAATAATGCCGGAAAGTAAAAAACTTTGCAGTTGATTCTTTTTGAATTCAAGGCAAAATTATTAATAAATAATTTTATTTTTAACATTATTATAACAGTAAATTAAGAATTATTCTTTTTTATATTATTAATGGTAATAAAAGATTTAATCATAATGAAATAGATAAGCATAACATGTGCATGAAATTACTTGTGTTTCAGTCAGCCGTAATTTATAAAGTGATAATAAGAACCTGTATTTTTTCCGCTTATTTATTTTTTTTATTGCTTCTTTTAAATAAATTCATTTAATTTCATTAAGGTTTTCAACTTCTACACATACATTATTCTAGAAATAATCATATATTCTTCACAATTATAGGGGTCGTTATGAAAAGATATGTTTTTTATTTGTGGTTTTCTACTCTGGTATTTTTATCGGTTTTTATTTCCTGTTCGGATACATCTACAAATTTGACTGAAGATTTGGGCACCAACGGTACGATGAATATACCTGTTACAGGGGACGTACAGAATTCATTTTCATTTACGGTAAATGCCCATTCTTTCGACTACTCTCAAACTCAGGGTATACAAATTAATGCCAATACTTTAAGCATAGGAATAACAGTTACAAACTTTATATCCGGCAGCGGCAAGATAATAATTGAAGACGGAAATGGTGGTACTGTTTATGAAAAAGATATAAACGGCACAATGGTTTCCGGGAGTGTATTACAATTAACTGCAGTACCAAAAACCGTATACTTGAACTTGAATAATTTTACAGGGGAGGTTGTAATAGGATTATCCGGAAAATAATTTTATTTAAATAATTTAGGTGTATTATTTTCCTGCTGAAATTGCAGAATAATTAATCATCTTCAGTATCCTACTGTACTTATAGTGTTCAGGAGTTTATTTTTCACTGATAACAAGGAACAATTTATTTGATATAATCCTTTATTAAATTTGTGTTTATCTTATTAATAACAATTTTAATTGAAGGAATAATACTATCTCAGATTCTAAATCCTACCTTTATATAGAAAAAGCCGGGGGTATAATAACCTTAAAACCAAGGATTGTATTTATTCTTGCATTAGCGTGCGGCATTTCGGTTGCCAATATTTACTGGGCACAGCCGCTGCTTAATTCTATTGCACATACTTTTAATTCCAGTGTTTCCACGGCCGGTTTAATTATAACTTTAACCCAAATTGGTTATGCTACTGGTTTGGTTTTTTTAGTTCCTTTGGGAGATATTCTAGAGCGAAGAAGGTTGATTGTAATTGTGTTATTGGTTGCTTCTTTATCATTAATTTCAGCGGCATTGGCACCTTCAATTTTGATATTTATGATTTCATCCCTAGCTATTGGGGTGACTTCAGTTGTGGCCCAAATTCTTGTCCCTTTTTCCGCCACTTTAGCACCCGAACATGAAAGAGGTAAAGTTATCGGGCAGGTAATGAGCGGCCTTTTGCTTGGAATTTTGTTGGCTAGAACATTAAGCGGAATTATATCCGCTTCTATGGGATGGAGATCTGTGTTTGGGATAGCTTCAGTATTAATATTTTTACTTTCGGCTTTGTTAAACAGGACTTTACCGATTAGTAAAATAGAAACAAATTTAGCTTATCCTAAATTACTTAAAACTGTTTGGGAGTTAGTTAATACGGAAAGAGTATTAAGAATAAGATCTTTATATGGCATGCTCACTTTTGCAAGCTTCAGTGTGCTTTGGACAAGCTTAACTTTTCTTCTAGCTCATCCACCCTATAACTTCAGCGATGCTGTAATAGGTCTTTTTGGATTAATCGGCGCATCAGGAGCAGCAAGCGCTAACATTGCCGGCAGAATAGCCGATAAAGGATATACTAAATTTGCAACGGGTATTTTTCTTTTTTCTGTACTAGCTTCATTCTTGATTATGCTGTTCGGCAAGACATTTATTATCCCGCTTATTATAGGAATTATCATCTTTGACTTTGCTGCGCAAGGAACTCATATTTTAAACCAGAGTGAGATCTATAAACTAAATCCGGAAGCTAGAAGCAGGCTTACAACAGCATATATAACATGCTTTTTTATAGGTGGTTCAATAGGCTCTTCAACTTCGGCAATTGTGTTCAGCAGATATGGATGGACAGGTGTATGTATTCTCGGAGTGCTTTACTCATTAATGGCAATCAGTATTTGGATAAAAGAATTTTTTAAAGATTAATTTTATTAAATAAATTTTTCAGTATTCACATTCCGGCTTTAAAATAACTCCTTTATTTTTATGCCCATTTATTTTAATTTTTATCGGTTTTTCAAATCTGATATGCCTGGTAAATTCTTTCTTCTCTAAAAAATTGCAGCTAAGCAGCCAGTCCCAATCAATATATCCCTTATCATCGTGAATGTTTATTGTAAAATACCCTATCATAAATGAAGTAATATTCTGGAAAAAATGAGAACCCTGCGAAGGAGATATTGAAATCTCTTTCATGTTTGTCTCTACAATAGCTTTAGCACCCGCTATTTGTTCCCAATTAACCGGGATACCGAGCCAAGGATCGAGAGTACCCCATCTGCCAACGCCTATTAAAAGATAAGGGCGATTCTCTAAAAGTAATTTGCTGTTAAAATAACTTACTTCATTTGCAACGTCTATACTTTTTGCTCTATTAAAGAGATGATAATCAACAAAAACAATATCATAAATATCGGAAATGACTCCATTTCCCAAAACCTGATCGCTTTGACAAATAAGCTGTCCAGGTTTAAAGTCTTCAATATTCAATTCATCTAGTTCTCGATGAATTACAAGAGGTCTCATTTGAAGCAGACCAAATTCTGTAAGCTTTTCATTCGAGTCGAAAATATTCAAAGCAAATTCAATTTCTACAGGTGTGCCCATTCCCCAAGTTCCCATATCCAAAAGAAGATTTAATATTTCCGGTAAAGGAACATTTTTGTGTTTTAATATTGGTCCAAATGTAATTACTCTTATACCATTTCTTGATAAGCCGTCTATTATTGAATCATTATCCTTCGAATAAGTTGCACCTATATGTTTTAGAGATCCATCATTCTCAGCAATACTTAACGGAAAAAGGTTCAACATCATGTCGTGAGTTGTATATCCGAAATCCGAATCAGAATCCAGTTGCAATGCAAAGAATTCCCTCTGACTGCTGTTAAGTGTTTCTTTAACAGAATAAAATTGTATTAAATCGGTTGGATATCTTGGGCAGAATCTAACTGCGCTGCCGCCGTCAACTACCATTTTACCCAAACCCAGCGCCACCGAAGCAATTCCATCAATTGATTTTTGAGGAGGAAGAGGATAAAAATTGTAAGACTTTGCAACTCCTGAAACATCAGGGTAAAATCTGTTTGCGTGTTTCCGTCCGATCATCTTTTGTATAATTACAGCCATTTTTTCTTCTTCAAGACGGTAAGAAGTAATTTTAATATAATCTTTTGTACTTTGATAAAAAGTAGATGCATAAACTCTTTTTATAGTATTCAGGAGATTATTTAATCTAATAAGTGGATTCTGATGATTATTAGGAACCATGTAAGTTTCGTATACACCCGCAAATGGATGGTATTGAGAATCCTCAAGTAGGCTTGATGACCGAACTGCTAACGGAGAATGTATTATATCTAAGAAAGAAGCCAATTCGGCTAATACTTCTTTAGGAAAATTTTCTGCTTCAAGAAACCTTTTTGTAATTTCTCTATCATTAGTACAATTTAGGGCAAAATCTCTTAGATCATTTTCATCTATAAACTGATCGAAAATATCTGTGCAAATAACTATTGACGGCGGCACGTAAATTTTGATATCCTTAAATTGATCGCGAAGATTATAATTATTAATTAGCGTATTTACAAAACCCAATCCTCTTGCCTTGCCGCCAAGTGAACCTCCTCCTATTCTGCCAAAGCTGCTTTCCGGATCAAACGTATCCTTGATAAAATCCGTAATCAACCCCCGTTGCCTAATATTTCTGTAGTTATGCAAAGAGTTTATCAAATCTTTTCTCAATGCATCAAGAGAAGGGAAATCCGATATCTTCCTTGGTCTTAGTTGATGAGCTAACCAGAATTCCGTTCGAGCCTTTAACCAATTAGAAAAATGATTTCGTTCTGCATGATATCTTATGCATTCATCCGGGACTACTTTCAATTGCTCTTCAAAACTTTTAAGGTCGAAAGCTCTTCCAACTTCGACTCCCGGTTTAGTCCTAAAAATGAAATCACCAAAACTGAAATTGCGATTCATAAACTGAATTAACTCATTTAGTAAGACCGGCGAATCTTTTAAAACAAATGAAGCGCCTGAACTTTTTGCCAATTCTTCGTTTAAAGGCATGTTTGAAAGAAGTAGAACTGGAATATCGGGATGTTCTATTTTAACGTTTTGAGCAAATGATATCCCTGCTTTATCATCGTCAATACCGTTTCGAGGGAAATCTATATCTGAAATTACTCCCAGGATGAATTCACTGTACTGTCTATAATATTCCCAAGCTTCTTCATAGTTTGAGCATAAAAGAATTTTTGGCCTTGCTCTCATCCGTAAAAACTTATGACTAAGATTTATACCTTCGGATATCAATCTTTGGGATTGCTTTAACATTTCAGTGTAAATCATCGGCAGGAAGGATGAATAGTATCTTACATTATCTTCAATTACTATTATTGTTTGAACACCGACGACCCGGGTATCATGTTCAACATTCATTTTATCTTCGAGTGATTTGACCATGGCAATAATTATGCGAAAGTCTCCCAACCAAACAAAGACTCTATCAAAAATGGAAACATCTTTGTTTAATAATATTTGATTTAATTCTTTATTATCATAAGCAAGCAACACGATGGGAATATTAAGACCAGAATTTTTTACCAGTTTTGCAAAGTTAACCGGATGCATATCTTCGATATGAAGAGTAGTTATTATCATATCGAACCGTTTTTCTTCTTTGGCTAAAGCGATAGCTTCAAAACCATTAGATACTCTTGTTAGTTCTGGTGAATGGCTAAGACTTAAATCCTGATATTCACTTCTTATTAATTCATAAAGCCTTCCTTCCTCTTCAAATAGGTATAAATCATAAAGACTTGAGACAAGAAGAATGTCCCTAATTCTTCGCCTCATAAGGTTTTGAAAGCCCTGAAAACGGTTTCCATAACCATGCTCAATCCAAAGGGTATCAAAAGTATTTCTTAACTCTTCAAAATTACTTTCCATTATTAATTATTCCATTTAGCAAGTCAATAATATTATACACTGCTTAAAAGTTTTATTTTTTCTATGATATAATATTTAAATCAATGTACTTGCTTTGAATATTGAGCCGGATGAAGGATTTCCATTTTTATAACTGATGCAAAACCGGTTTTTATAGTTAATCTTAATTTGTTTTTAATTGTTCGATCCTTTAAAATATAGTGCAAAAAAATATTTTGAACTTAATTAATCAATTAAGCTAATTAAACTACTCCTTGATCGATCATAGCGTCTGCTACTTTAAGAAAGCCGCCTATATTAGCGCCATTTACATAATTTCCCGGCGTACCAAATCTTTCGGATATAGTTAAACAGGTAGTGTGAATCGCCTTCATAATCATCCGTAAGCGATTATCTACTTCATCCCTTAACCAGGGCAGACGCATACTGTTTTGAGCCATCTCCAGACCTGACACCGCTACTCCTCCGGCATTTGCAGCTTTTCCGGGGCCATAAAGAATTTTTTCATCAAGAAATATTTTTACTCCTTCAATTGTGGTTGGCATATTAGCCCCTTCACAAACAACAAAAACTTCATTCTTCAATAAATTCTCAGCGTCTTTTGCATTAATCTCATTTTGAGTTGCACTTGGAAAAGCACATTGTGCTTTATGATTCCAAAGAGGGTTATATTCCATCTTAGGATCTACCGGTGTATAAACAGCATTCTTATACTTTTCAGCATATTCTTTAATTCTTGCACGCCTTACATTTTTCAGATCCATAATATAATTCAGCTTTTCTGCGTTTATTCCTTCTTCATCATATATATAACCATTTGAATCTGAGAGCGTAACAACCTTTCCTCCTAATTCATTAATTTTTTCAACTGTATATTGGGCAACATTCCCACTGCCGGAAACAAGACATGTTTTTCCTTCCAGAGTTTGATTACGTGTATTAAGCATTTCAGCAGCAAAATAAACTGAACCGTATCCGGTAGCTTCAGGACGAATTAATGAACCTCCCCAATTTAATCCCTTCCCGGTAAGGATACCGGTAAATTCATTTCGTAACTTTTTGTACTGTCCGAAAAGATAGCCGATTTCCCGGCCTCCAACACCAATATCACCGGCAGGAACATCAGTATCGGCCCCAATATGTCTATAAAGTTCATTCATGAATGCCTGACAAAACCTCATAATTTTCAGATCACTTTTCCCTTTGGGATCAAAGTCAGAACCTCCTTTTCCTCCCCCCATCGGAAGTGTAGTTAAGCTGTTTTTAAATACTTGTTCAAAAGCTAAAAATTTTAGAATACCTAAATTAACAGATGGGTGAAATCTTAAACCACCTTTATAGGGGCCTATTGCACTGTTCATTTCAATTCTATAGCCGCGGTTGATATTTATCTCACCTTGATCATCGACCCACGCAACCCTAAAAGTAATTACTCTTTCAGGTTCTATTATGCGTTCGAGTACTTTGGCAGTTTTATATTCGGGATGTTTTTCCATGACTAGTGAAAGTGATTCGGCAACTTCTTCAACTGCTTGATGGAATTCAGGCTGGTTAGGGTTTTTTGCTTTGACTTCTGCCATGAGATTTTTTACATAATCTAACATAATATCCTCCTTTTGGAAGTTGTTATTATTGTAGTTGGTTAATATTGTGTATTATACCGCGTAAATCTCTTTGGTCTGTTTTTTATGTAACAGGGCTAAACAATATAACTGATCTTTAATTTTTTATTGTTGTCCCGGTTTTAGTATTACTCCTTTATTTTTATGACCATTTATTTTAACTGATATAGATTCTTCAAAAAGCAAATGCTTAGTAAAGTTAAATTCCTCAACTGCTTTATGGGATGAAAGCCACTTCCAGTCTATAAAATCGAGATCATTCAACGGATCAACTGTAAAATAGCCTACTTTAAATGAGGTAATATTCTGAAAGAAATGAGAGCCCTGGGATGGTGTTACACTTAAATCCTTAAAACCTGATTCCACAATTACACTCGCACCGGAAATCATATCCCAAGTTACTGGTATTCCAAGCCAGTGATCTAAGCTACCCCATCTTCCTACACCTATAAGAATATAAGGCTTTTTCTGATCAATAAGTTTTGAGTTTAACCGGCTTACCTCCAAGGCAGCATCCCGGCTTTTTGATCTGTCAAATTTATTTATATCAACTACTATAATATCGTAAATCCCGCTTACCGCTCCGTTTCCTAAAACTTGCCTGCTCTGACATATAAGATTTTCACGTTGATAATTTTCGACATTAAGTTCTTCAATCTCCTGGCTTATAACCAGCGGACGCATTTGAAGCATTGCAAAATCTTTTGGATGCCCCGGTGAGACATTAAGATTGACAGCAAACTCAATTTCCACAGGAACGCCCATCCCCCATGAACCTAAATCAAGCAGCATATCCAGGGTTTCGGCTAAGGGAAACATTTTCTGTTTAAGGATCGGCGCAAAAGTTACAACCCGTCTCCCTTTTCGAGAAATACCGTCATAAACCTCATCATTCTCAACAGAATAAGTTGAACCCACTGAATATAATGTTTGATCTTTCTCAGCACTGGTGAGATCATATTGCTTTACTAAATTTTCAGGTGTAATTGAGGGACCGGATTCACGCCTGTTATTATAATCTAATGCAAAAAATTCCTGTTGGGCATTTCTAATAGTTTCTTTTGTTGAATAAAATTGAAGTAAATGCCTTGGATATTTGGGACAAAATCTTACTGCATTTCCGCCGTCCACAACTTGTTTACCCAAACCAAGGGCAACCATGGCAATACCATCCGTAGACTTTTGCGGCGGAACAGGATAAAAATTATATGATTTTGCAACCCCGGCAAAATCAGGATAGAATCTACCGTCGTGTGGTGAACCAACCAATCTTTGAACTATCACAGCCATTTTTTCTTCTTCAAGTCGGTAAGCTGTTGCTTTCATATAATCCTGTGCCTTCTTATAAAACGTTGAAGCATATACCCCTTTGATACAGTGAAGAAGTTCGGCTAGCCTTACGTTTATATCCGGGTCATTGTTAGGAATCATAAATGTCTGATAAACTCCGGCAAACGGTTGAAATTGAGAATCCTCAAGCAAACTGGATGAACGCACTGCCAGAGGCTCTTTTACTGTCTCAAGAAAATCTAGAAGCTTTTTCTTTATCTCGGAAGGGAAAACCGTAACCCCTGTAAACTTGTTTGTTATTTCCTCGTCGGAATAACTACTTAATGCAAATACATCAAGACGGTTCATGTCTAAAAACTGGTCAAACACATCTGTAGCTATTACTACTGCAGACGGAACGGAGATTTCAACATTTTCAAATTTGTACCGAATCTTATTGGTATTGATAAGTGTGTTTACAAAACCGAGTCCTCTTGCTTTCCCTCCCAATGAACCGCTTCCAATTCGCGCAAAGCTGTTCTTGGGATCAAACGATTCTTTGCTGAACTCTGTTATTATTCCTCTAAGCCTGAGTTCCTGGTAAATATTTATGGAAGTTATAAGATCGTCCCTTAGATCTACAATGGTTTCAAATTCAGAAACCTTTCTTGGGCGCAGTTTATGGGCAAGCCAGAACTCTGTTCTAGCTTTCAGCCATTTGGAAAAATGATTCCTCTCTGCGTGATAACGGATGCTTTCTATAGGTACAACTTTTAAGAGTTCTTCCAAAGTTTTCAGGTTAGCAGCTCTTCCAATGACTTTGCCATCGGGAGTTTGGAAAATGAAATCCCCGAAACCAAAATTGTTTATCATAAAATCACGAAGTTCATGAAGCAGTCTTGGTGAACCCTTTAATAAGAAAGAAGCTCCGGCCTCGTAAGCTTTCTTCTCAAAGTCAGAGTTACTTGATTGAAGCAGTATCGGAATATCTTCGTGGTCGCTTTTTACAGCCTTTGTAAATTTAATACCTGCTTCAGGATCCCTCACCCCATTATGTCTAAAGTTACTATCCGTTATTATCCCGAGAATATACTCTTCGTATTTTGTGTAATACTGCCAGGCCTCCTCATACGTAGTACATAAAAGAATTTTCGGTCTTGCCCTCATCCTGAGAAACTTGTGTGTAATATTTACCCCCTCGTATATAAGTCTCTGTGATTGTTTGAAAACTTCAGTATAAATAAGGGGGAGATACGTGGAATAGAATTTAACGTTATCTTCAACTAAAATAATTACCTGGACACCAACGGATGATGTATCATTTTCAACATTGATTTTATCCTCCGCGTATTTTACAATACCAATAAGTAAACGGAAATCACCCTGCCATATGAAAATTCTGTCGAAAATTGAAGTATCGTAATTTGCAATTAATTCTTTTCTTTCTTTATTATCATAAGCAAGTAATATAATCGGTATTGTAAGCCCTGCCCGCCGGATCATTTGAGCAAACTTAATTACATGCATATCTTCAATATGCAGAGTAGTAATGATTAAATCGAAAGTATTTTCAGTTACAGCCAGTTCAAGCGCTTCACTGCCGGTGGTTACATGAGTTATTTCCGGTGCCTGACTTAAATTTAAAACCTGGTATTCTTCCCTCAACAGTTCATACAGGCGCCCGTCTTCTTCAAAGAGATAATAATCGTAGAGGCTTGATACAAGAAGTATCTCCCTGATCTTAAACCGCATTAATTTTTGAAACTCCTTAATGCGGCTACTGAATATATCCTCTATATCAAATAAAGCAGACCTATCCATATATCCAACTATAGATTATAAAAAATTATAACTATCTATTCCAAATTAATAATGCTAAACTAATCCCTGGTCCAGCATAGCATCGGCAACTTTTAAGAAGCCTGCAATATTAGCTCCATTTACATAATTGCCCGGAGTGTTGAAACGCTCTGCTGTAGTTAAGCATGTTTCATGTATCTTTGTCATTATTTGGTGAAGCCGGAGATCAACTTCATCTTTCGGCCAGGGAAGTCGCATACTGTCCTGTGCCATTTCTAATCCCGATACAGCTACACCCCCAGCATTTGCAGCCTTACCGGGTGCAAAAAGCATCCCTGCTTCCCTGAATATTTTGTAAGCTTCAAGAGTAGTAGGCATATTAGCTGCTTCACAAACACATTTACAACCGTTCTTTATTAAAGATTTAGCATCATCTTCAAATATTTCATTTTGTGTTGCGCATGGCATAGCTACATCTACCGTTACGGTCCATGGCCTTCTATTGGGGAAAAATTCAACTTTAAATTTATCCGCAAAATCCTGCACTCTGTCATTAGCGCTTGATCTCATTCTGAGCATAAAATCAATTTTCTCGCCGGAGATACCTTTTTTATCATAAATAAATCCGTCAGGCCCTGAAAGAGTAACCACTTTACCGCCTAATTGATCTATCTTCTGAACTGCTCCCCAGGCAACATTCCCAAAACCCGAAACTGCAAATACTTTACCTTCGATATCTTCTCCTTTGGTCTTCAGCATTTCTTGTGCAAAATAAACTGCACCATAACCGGTTGCTTCTGGCCGGATTAAAGAGCCTCCCCAGTTTAGACCTTTACCTGTAAGTACGCCGGAAAATTCATTTCTCAATTTTTTAAACTGACCAAAAAGAAATCCAATTTCCCTTCCACCAACTCCAATATCGCCGGCCGGAACATCTGTGTCAGGTCCAATATGCCTGAAAAGTTCCGACATAAAACTCTGGCAGAATCTCATTACTTCATTATCGCTTTTGCCCTTAGGATCAAAATCAGATCCGCCTTTACCTCCGCCCATAGGAAGTGTTGTTAAGCTGTTTTTAAAAACTTGTTCGAATGCTAAAAATTTCAAAATTCCAAGCGTAACCGAAGGGTGAAATCTTAATCCGCCTTTATAAGGTCCAATAGCGCTGTTCATTTCAATCCTGTAGCCGCGGTTGATATGAATTTCTCCCTGATCATCCATCCATGGAACTCGAAAAATAATTATTCTTTCCGGCTCAACCATTCTTTCAAGAATTTTTGCAGAACGGTATTCCGGGTGTCGTTCTAATACAACTTCCAGAGACTCCATAATTTCCTGAACGGCTTGATGAAATTCTGGTTCATTCTGATTTTTTGATTTAACTTCAGCTAATAATTTTGAAACATATTCTGACATAATAAACTCTCAATTTATTTGTTTATAAAAATTAAACTAAAACTTCGGAATAGGAAAGGAGACTTATAAAAATCTTCCGGATTTATTATTATCGGATTTAATTTAAACAGTTCAACGTAAATGAGGATATTTTGATTTGAAAGTGCTTTAAACCATTTCACCTGATTGTTAAATCTAATTTTCAAGTGAAATATTTCATTCTTTTTACAATTATTCATAAGCCGGCCAAATTGGATATTGATACAACCTGGCTTCCATTTGTTGAAGTCCAGCATTCAAGTAGGAAATTTAATTTTAATTCTTTCCACTTTCAGAAGCTGATTTTTCTAATTGATTAAAATTAGTATTTAAATAATTAAAAAGCATTTTTTGATAATTTGAGTGTTATAATACTAAATAATACATAATCTTAATTTTCCAAACTTGTTTGAAGGTATTCCATAATTTTCAAAGTCAGGAGTACCTAATTATTAAAAAAAGTTAAGTTATTAAATATTTTTTTTGAAATAGTTTATTTTTAACATAATTGGTAGATTTGACTAGAAAATTAAATTTTTATGATTCTTCTGGAGAGAACCATGTCAGGTCAAATTATTAAGCAGAAAATTGAACAGGCAAGCCGGATCCTAAATGAAAAAAATATTGATTTATGGTTAACTTTTGTCAGGGAAACAGATAGTATAAAAGATCCTGCAATGGAAATGATTGCAGGTGTTGGATGTACCTGGCAGTCTGCATTAATTGTAAGTAAAGATGGTGACTCAACTGCAATTGTGGGTGAGTATGACGTAGAAAACTTCAGAAGATTTACACCTTTTCAGGATGTAATAGGTTATGTAAAATCAATAAAAGAACCATTAATCGAATATTTAAAAATTAAAGACCCGAAAAAGATCGCTGTTAATTTTTCAAAAAATTCCAATCTTGCCGATGGCTTGACACATGGAATGTACTTAATTCTTTCCGATCATTTAAGAGGAACAGAATTTTTGTCGATGCTTACTTCATCGGAAGAAATTATTTCCGCGCTGCGCGGTAGAAAATCAAAAACCGAATTAGAAATATTGAAATATGCAGTAGATGAAACTTTAAAAATATTTGATGAAATTAAGTATTTAATAAAGCCCGGCAAAAGTGAAATCGAAATAGCAGAATCGGTAAAAGAAATAACTAAAAAACGTGGGTACGAGCTTTCATGGGAGGAAGATTATTGTCCTGCAATATTTACGGGCCCGGAAGCTAAAAGTGCACACGCGGCCCCCTCAAAACGTAAAGTTGAAAAAGGACATCTTGTCAATGCTGATTTCGGTATAAAGTGTAAAGGATATTGTTCAGACCTTCAGCGCACCTGGTATGTTCTAAAAGACGGTGAAATTGAAGCTCCTGCCGAAGTACAGAAGGGTTTTGATGTAATTAAAGATTCCATTCAAAAAGTTGCAGATAATTTAAAACCCGGCGTATCAGGACTTGAAATGGATACAATAGCCCGCGATTATATTACTTCAAAGGGATATAATGAATTTCCGCATGGCTTAGGACATCAGGTTGGAAAAGCAGCTCATGACGGTGGAGGCGGTTTTTATCCTGAATGGGAAAAATATGGTAACCTGCCTTTTTTAAAGATTGAAGCATCTCAAGTCTATACAATTGAACCCAGACTTTATGTTGAAGGTTATGGGACTGCTACAATAGAGGAGGAAGTTGTTGTAACGGAAACAGGTTGTGAATTTATATCAGTACCCCAAAAACAATTAATACTGATCCGATAAATTAGCCTGAAATAAATATTGTAGCCGCCGCGGATCTTAAAATTCACAGTCACAGGTATTTGCGGAAATAAGAAGCCTGTTATATTCATCAAAACTAATTTCTTTTGCGCCGAACATTTTCAAATGCTCCGTCATATACTGTACATCCAAAACAATAAATTTTCTTTCATTTAGATGTTCAATTAATTTAACTAAAGCAAACTTTGAAGCTTGCATTACTCGGGAAAACATAGACTCACCAAAAAAGGCACCTTTATAAGTTATCCCGTAAAGACCGCCGACTAAATTATCATTCTGCCATACTTCAACAGTATGTACATGGCCTATTTTTTCCAAACGCAAATATGCGGCGATCAGCTCACCAGAAATCCAGGTTTTATCCCGTTCAGCACAACCCTTTACAACAGATAAGAAATCAGTATCATATTTAATTTCAAAATTTAATTTCGGAACTTCTTTTTTAAAAGAGCGCGGAATATTGAAATTGTCTAATGGAATTATAGTTCGTATGGTCGGCATGTACCAGTTTATCTCACCGGTCACTTCATCGGCCATTGGGAAAGCACCTCCGGCATATAACCTTAGCATACTTGAGGGTTCTAATAATTCATTCGGGTTAAATTTATGCTTCTCATCCATTTCAAAAAAGTTAATCGATTGTTGGAATTCGGATTATTTACATGTCGTAAAAAATATTGCAGCATTATTTATCGTGATTACTCCTCCGTTTTCACCTCAAAACGAATTATTTCATATCCTTTTATAGATTCATATGCGGCATATATAACACCGGCTAATACGGTAAGCATTCCGGCAAGGAATAAGAATGTAACTACATAATTCAAATTTTCGTTAGCAAGAAGATATTCGAGTCCGATACATAATGATGTGAGTACAAAAAATGCAACTGCAACCGTATTTGCTACAACTGAATTACGAACCAGTTTAACCCTAAAACCCAACGCTGAAAGCTGCATTGCCAGGCTGTTAAGTCTGATATTTTCTTCATATGAAAATTCTCTTTCACCTGCTTTCATAATTAGTCTTCTTTTTTCTTCATTCAATAGTCTGATTCGATTAACCACAAGTGAATATTTATTATTCATTGCCAGAAGCAGAAGCCCGCAGGCTGAAATCATGATGCCTGGAGCAAGCATTAATTGGATTACTTGTACAATTGTAATTTGACTTTTCATTTCAAGCTTACTCTTTATATCAAAAAATATTATTTATACATTAAATTTAATTTATAATTTTTCTATTCGCTAATAATAAACTAAATCCTATTTATAAAATTATATGGTCTGTGTGAAAACTGATTCTATATATTAAATGTAGAAGAACATAAGTTTAAGTATTTATTTTTGAAAATTGGATATAAAATTTTGATAATAATTAATTAAATATTTGTTCTTTTAATAAAATCAATTATTACCTGATCCTTTGAATCTACAAGTTCCGTTGGGGTTCCGGTAAAATATATTATGCCTTCATACATCATTGCAACTTTATCTGCAATATTTTTTACACTGTACATGTCATGTGTAACCACAACAGAAGTGACTTTAATTTTTTCACTTAATTCCTTAATAAGACTGTCAATTGAATCCGACATTATAGGATCAAGTCCCGTAGTCGGTTCATCATAAAGGATATATGTAGGATTGGTAACAAGTGCCCTTGCCAGGCCTACGCGTTTTTTCATTCCGCCGGAAAGTTCTGACGGTTTAAGGTTTTCTGTATCAGGCAGACCGACAAGTTCAAGTTTTTCCGCAATTGTACCGGCTATTTCTGATTTCGAAAATTCATTTTGTGATTCGGTTAGCGGCAAAGCAATATTTTCTCCAACCGTCATTGAATCAAATAGCGCGGCACCCTGAAAAAGGAATCCGAATTTTTTTCTTAATTTATACAATTCTTTCATTCCCAGTTGATCTATCCTCTGGCCTTCAACTTTAACATATCCGGAATCAGGATACAACAACCCGACAATATGCTTTATTAGTACACTCTTACCACAGCCGCTCTTACCTATAATTGCTATAGTCTCCCCTTTGTTAATTTGCAGATTAACGCCGCTTAAAACTTTGTTGTCTCCGAAACTTTTATAAAGATTATTTATTTCTATCATAATAAACGTTATAATTGTATAATTTATCCATACTAAAATAAATAAAAATACTGTATGAATTTGAATATTATGCCTTGCGGAATGCATTTCAGATTATTATAATTATCTAAATAGTGGAATTCTTATGAAATTACATCAGATCACAATTATTTCATTTATTATATTTCAGGTTTTTCTGCGTTCTCAATCCCGTTTAATGGATTATTACTCTATAAATCAGTTAGGCTTCACTTCTCCCGGAGCCATGAAATACGGATTATATGGCTATGACAATCCTGCAATGCTTTCTACAGAATCAGGACCCGATTTTTATTTTACATGGTCAGATAAAACCGGTACATGGAACAATCTTAATAATTGGGGTTTATTTGCCTCAATACCTCATATAGGGTTTGCAGTTGTCAATTCAAAACTTTTTGGAGCTTCTATTAATAATTATAAATTTTCTGCTTCGCTTGGTGATGATGCCTTTAGTTATGGTCTGGGCTATTCATGGAATACAGGCAATGAAGGAGCCTTTAATGCTTCAAATTTATATACATTAGGAACATTAATCAGACCAGACAAATTTCTCTCGTTAGGCTTAATCGGAAATCTGCCAACTTCAGGAAGGAGTGAAGGAGTTGTGGACCTTGCGATCCGGCCATTAGGTGATGAATTTATTTCTCTATTTGCAGATTACTCTATTGAAAAGGACAGGTACCCGGGGGAAATTAAATGGAGTACAGGAGCTGCACTTGAAGTATTGTCTGGATTAAGAATCACAGGCAGATATTTTGATACTAAATTATTTTCTGCCGGAGTTGTGCTGAGTCTTGGTAATTTTGGTATTTCATCAGGTACTCATTTTGATAACGCCGGCAAAAACAGTTCTAATAGCTACGGAATAAGAATAGGTAGTTACGATAGAAATCTATTTTATAATTTAACTCCTAAAGAAGACTATCTTAAACTGGATTTATACGGAATGCTGGAGTACCAGCGGTATAAATTTTTTGATAATTCTAATACACTGTTAAATATTATACAGAAAATCCGGGCAGCTAAAGAGGATAAAACAATTGCAGGAATTGCAATTAATACCTCTGGTATGACTATTAATAAAGAGAAACTCTGGGAATTACGTGAAGAACTAAAAAAATTCAAAGCAGTGGGAAAACATATTGTCATATATATAGACCGCCCAGCAATACAGGCTTACGATCTGGCATCCATTGCAGATAAAGTTATCATTGACCCTCAGGGTATGATAATTCTGGAGGGATTCTTAGCCGGAAGACAATATTATAAAAATACACTTGAAAAACTTGGGATCGGATTTACGGAATTAAAGTATTTTAAATACAAATCCTTTAACGAAACTTACTCCAGAGACAAAATGAGCGAAGCCGACAGCACTCAATTACAGGATTTGATAAATGATTTTTATCTGACTGCCAAAAAAGATATTTGTGAAGGAAGGCATATCGAACCCGGTAAATTTGATGAACTGGTTAACAGCCACACTTTGTTTCTACCTGATGAAGCAATCGAAGCTGGATTGGCTGATACAATCGGGCGATGGGATGAAGTTGCAGAAACAGTTAAAAAGCTTGAGGGAAGTTATAAAGGAATTGTTGATGCCGGTTCGATTGAAAAACTTAATTTACCGGAAGATAATTATTGGGGAGAAAAACCAGAGGTAGCAATTATATACGCTTTAGGATTATGCGCTATGGATGAGGGAATAACTGCAAGAAAACTTGTGAACGACGTTAATAGTGCAGCTAATGATAATAACGTAAAAGCTATAGTTTTAAGAGTTGATTCTCCCGGCGGCGACGGCCTTGCTTCAGACATTATTGCTGAAGCATTAAAAAAATGCCGCGCAAAAAAGCCCGTAATTATATCTCAGGGATACGTTGCAGCATCAGGCGGGTATTGGCTTTCAATGTATGGGGACACGATTCTCGCTGCCCCGAATACTATTACCGGGTCAATTGGTGTTATTGGTGGCTGGGCATATAACAAAGGTTTTGACAGTATGCTTGGCGTTTCTACTGATTTTGTAAAGAAAGGAGATCATGCTGATCTTGGGTTCGGTTTTACTCTACCGTTCATTGGGTTAACTATTCCTGACAGAGATCTTACTGCGGCAGAGAAGACAAAAGCGGAATCAACTATCAAAAACATGTATAAAGATTTTGTCAATAAAGTCGCATCAGGCAGAAAGAAATCGTTTGATTATATTGATTCAGTCGGACAGGGAAGGGTTTGGTCTGGTACAGCAGGATTAAAAAATGGTTTAATAGATGTTCTCGGCGGACTATCAACCGCAATAGATATTGCTGCCCAAAAAGCCGGGCTCTGCGGCTTACAATATACTATTATTGAATACCCGGCTCCAGGATTATTAAATTTGAATAACATTATTCCAAATCCATTTAACATTCAAATTCGATCAAACAAAATGATGGACGATTTAATATTCAGATTTAAGAATAATGGACAGCCAATGCCGCTGCTCCCGCTGGATGATATACAGTTGATTGAAGGAGAATAATTTTTTATAAATATTTTGTTTATTCCGGTTTCATTTATCGTACTAATTAAATTTACTTCCATTAGAGTAGATCATTGTAATCTAAGGGAAACGTCATTCCTTATTTCTTTACCTGTTATTTTATCTTTTATAATAATGGTTAGTACGTAATCACCAAGCGTAATATTATTAATATTTAGCTGGTAATAAATTTGCGGATTTTTTTTGTGAGATTTATAGACTGAAGCAATTGTGTAGCCTTGATCGGAGTTCTGATTAATTTTTTTTATGTCTAATATTTGTTCAAAATTTGTAAAACCATTTGGATCCTGGCCAAGGTTATATAATTCATAATATAAATAAACTGCTTTTTTAATAGAAAACGTATTCAGGGGATTCGGAAGCATACTTATGTTGCCCCTCGTTAAAGGTAAAGCGTTAATTGCATTAATTTTTAATTGAGAGGTCAAAATGATATCACTTATATCCGGATCAATTAAATTAAAGGCTATTGGATTAAATTCAAAGTGATTGCTTGAAACACCTTTATCTTTCCTTCTCTCTATTTCGAAAGCCATGTTTCCGGGTTCGGGATAAATGCTCATTTTAAGTGAATTAAAAAGAAAATTCTTGCCCCCAACAATATCAATATTTCTATTTTCATCTATCTGTTCCACAGTTCCCATTTTTTCAATAACCGGATTAAAAGCTGTATCAAAAAAGAATAATCCCCAGTCGTACCTATTATTATAAATTATGTTATTATCTAAAAATGTAGAATCATCTATGGCATAATTAACATAAATATCAGTATAATTATAATCATCATTTCTAAATTGTACAATTTCAAAAGGGACATCTAGAAGAGGCCCTTCAAACTTTGTTGCGGATGCTTGATCCTGATCGGGTGAAATTCCTTCATTCAGAACCATCTTTCCCTTGTCAGTATTCCATCCGGGGATTAATATTTTACCGTCGGGAATTCCGTTTTCCCTGAGAGAATAATGTATATTTGCATATACTACCCTTGAGCAATGTTCAAGAAAAGCTTCATTATAATTGGAAATGTAAAGGGGATTTTTTTCAATCCAGTATGTGCTAATTATTTCTTTGACTTCATCACTTGATAGACTATCGATTAAATTACCGTACTGGGGTCTTGTCAATTCTTTCGCGGAATTAAAAGTGAACTCTAGTTGTAAAGAATCAGGCATTAGCGCAAAAGCTCGGGTATATTCTTTATAGGATTTTTCCAATTGTAAAGTCTCAAAATATAGTAAGCCTAAAAACAAATGCACATCAGTATCGGATGGATAAATTTTAGCAAAACTCTGAAGTGTATTGAGACCCTTTTCAGGTTCATTGTTATCTTCATACAATTGGGCTAATTGAAAATATGCTTTTTTATTTAGGTGATCATATTTAATAGCTCTTGTTAAATGATTTTCTGCCCTCTTAAAATCCTCATTTACAAAGCTTTCAATACCTGATGAATATTTTAAACCATTTCTAAATTCACTCTTATTGTCATTATCAAATTCAGCTGCTTCGATTAAACCAAGATTATAAAGAGCTTCGGATGAAGTACTATCAATATCCAATATATCTTTATAAACTCCATATGCTAAACCACTGCTAATTCTCCACAGTAGTTCAGCAAGGAGGAATCTGTATTTAAGATTTTTAGGAGCTTTAAAAATTGCTTTGGAAAGTAGTTCACGGGCTTCAGCTCTACTGCCGATTGTATTTTTGTTTACACAAATTTTTGCGAGTTGAAATATCAGTTCGGGATCAGGATTTATTTTAATTGAATCTCTTAAATTTTCCTCGGCCTTTATTAAATTCTCTTCAGATATAATTTCTTTAAATCCATCGCGATAATTCAGTGAACGTGTGGAATCTGATTGACTGAAGACACTGGTGATTGAAATAGTAAGAATAATTAATACAAATTTAATAGCTTGTTTCATCAAATTTCCCCGGAAATTTAAAATATTGAAGTATTAGCTATGAAATAAAATATATTGACTTATAAAAAGCAATACAAAGTGGGATTACAAAGATATTTTATATTATGCTTATCAGAAGTTGTTCAAACAGTCATTAGTAATATTTGGAGTAGAGTTAGACATTCTTGAAACGAATTCCTTTTTATGAGAACTTCCAAGACTTTTCTGGCATTTCCCACAGAAAAAGACATATCGCATACCTATTACGGAATCTATCTTACAAATCCAAACCACACTCATCTTTTTTAAACAATGAGGACAAAATGCCTCTACTTTTTCTTTTTCAATTTCTTTTTTCATTAAACATCCCTCCATGACTTCTGTATTAGACTTCCTAAACTGATTTTGGTTACTATCCTTTAGAATTTATTTCCAGTAAATAAGTTATTTACTGCTAAAAAGTCTCAAAATTTTAATCAAATCAAAAAATATGAAAGAAGTTAAGATGTAATCAGGATTTTTCTTAAGCAGATGATAAATCTTGCTCCCTGTAAACTGACCTCCGAAAAATGCTCCTACGAGTATAGGGTAAGTGATAAAAGCAAAGCCTATTCCCGCTAATAAACGAAAAGCAATAACTACGGGCACAGGAAGATGTATAGCTAGTACCCACCGGATTGAAAATTTTTTTACGTTTGCACGCCAATAGCCAAACGGAACGTTAAATATGAAAATAATCAAAGCTACTTTAAATAAACTCATGATTTAGTATTAATCTTTTATTAAAAGTTTAAAAATAACATATAAAAGATAACATGGAAGATTAAGAGTAAAAATATTTATAGTAGTTTAAAAATTAAAAGCCGCCCCGTTTATAACAGGGCGGCTTTTTATAAATGATTCTGTGATTTATCTGGATAACATCTACTCACAATCTATTCATAAAATACACGTTAACGATACTGACGCCAGAACCACTTTTTATTTGTTTATGAGAATCAGAAATTAAAAAACTATTTTTACATTCATTATTTGGACAAATAATTCCAGAAATTGGTTTCAATAAATAGAAAAGAGTATACTATCTGTGATCTAAAATGCAAATTGCAATTCAGTTAGTATTACTTTTAAAATAAATATCGAAATTTTTTATGAAATGTTTATATGTAATTCCTATTACAGCATTGAAATTATTAATTTAGGTCAATCATTCTACGATGATAATTAATTTGGCCCAAATGATAGTTAAGATGTGCAATTAAACTTATTAGGAAGAATTCTGTGGTTATTGGTTTATTTTGTAGATCAATAGGATAAATCATTGCAAAATCAACTTCTGCTAGAGACTTGATCGATTCATGTACAATCTCCCTGGTCAGGTCGATTTCTTCCAATAAATCTTTCTTAGGAATATTTTTTAAACTAAACTCTGCATCACGGTTACGTTCGTAGTTTTTTTTACCAAGTACGCTGCCTATAAACAATTTTAAATTCCCCAACAAGTGAAGGCATAAGTTTCCTCCCGAATTTTTAATATTTCTTTCAATAATCCACAGCTTTGATTCATCTTCATATGAGTTTATTTCATTTCTTAAATTATTAAGGTCACGGTCAAATAACTCCGCAATCGATTCACTACTCATTTTTGAACTCCATTAATATTTTTATTAGTACTTAATATCAATTTTTTTTATAAAAAACGAAAAAATCCACGCCGGCCCAATGAGAAGAAATTGAACATCTTTAAAGAATGCCGGCTTTTTCCCTTCGATCTTATGCCCATAAAATTGCCCCACCCAGGCCGCTATAAAAATTATAAGGGAAATTAACCACAGGGGAACATCTTCAATTGTTGAAAGAAAATAGTTGCCTATCATCACAATTGTTGAGAATAAGAGCATTACTAAAAATATAGGGAAAGAAAGTCTTAAATAAAAAGCCAATGCGATTATTAAAGCTACAGTACCAAAATTGTAATAAAAAGGAGGTTCCCAACGGAAGTAAAGATGTAAAAATCCCGTGGGTATTGAAATTAATAGGCCCACAATACTAAAAAATATTAAAGGTACACAAATAAAATGAATTATCTTATTCGTATGATTTTGGTGACTTTCAGAATACTCATCGAACCAATGCTGAATTGTAGTCAAGGAATATCTTTCTTTTAATAATTTATTATAAAATTATGTCCGCCCGGCAATAATATCAAAAATTAAATCGGGTAATAATTTTAAAAATTTTATACTTAATACCGTTGGTAAAGGAAATTGTATTATATGTTTTTCTTTTTTAATCCCGGATATAATTATTTTAGCTGCTTTATCCGCACTCATAAGAAAAGGCATAACAAAATTATTTTGAGCTGTCATGGGTGTTTTTACAAAACCTGGCTTAACTGTTATTACTTTTATATTAAAGTTTTTTAGTTCAACTCTCACGCTCTCTAAAAAAATTGAAACTGCCGCTTTACTTGCACAATAAACACCACTTTTTGCAAAACCTCTGCTGTCTGCGAGGCTGGAAACCCCAACAATCATACCATTTTTGTTTTTAATAAAATCCGGAAGCAGAGCTTCGAAACAATAAAAAATTCCTAAAACATTTACATCAAGAATATTTTTAGCCGTATTCGAATTAAAATCTACTGCCGGTAAAACATTCCCAACACCCGAATTTAAAATTGCTATATCAATGCTCCCAAATTTTCTTTTTACCTCTTCAAGTGCATATGCCACTTCATCTTTTCTTGTAACGTCGCACTTAATGGCTAAAACGTTACTGCCGGAGTATGAAAGTTCCGAGGCTAAGCTTTGTATAACCTCAATCCTTCTGCTTAGTATTGCAAGATTACATTTTTCATTTGCAATTTTTTTTACAAGCTCCATCCCTATTCCACTCGAGCCGCCTGTAAGGACTACATTCTTATTATTTATATTCATTTTTATAATTGGCTATTAACAAATGCCTATATCCTAAAAAATATACTATTTATATATTTAAATATATTCAATTACTTTAATAATTAATCTTTTATCCACCGTAATGAGATTAAGCCAGAAAGCAGATTGTGCGTTTGTCACAATATTTACCTTGGGTCAAAATAAAAATTTTAAAGCAAGCTATTTAAACTTTTGTATTAAACAACAAATTGTTATCTTTTCATCAAAAATTATTCCAATGTATGTCAATAACCTTATACCCATTGAAGATGTTCTAATTCGGACTGAAATAGCAGAAATTAGTTTTGCATGTGATCTAAAAAAATGTAAAGGCGCATGTTGTACGATTGAAAGCGAATATGGCGCACCTTTGTTAAAAGAGGAGATTGTTCAGATTGAAGGTATATTAGATATTGTTAAAGAATACCTTCCTAAAAAGCATATTCTTGAAATAGAAGAAAATGGGTTTTATGAATCAAAGGAAGATGAACTTTTAACTGTAAGCTTTGAAAATAAGGCTTGTGTTTTTGTTTATTATGAAAAGGGTATTGCAAAATGCAGTATTGAACGAGCCTATTTTGATGGTAAAACAAAGTTTAGAAAGCCCATCTCTTGTCATCTATTCCCGATCCGGGTTTCCAGATTCGGGGGAGATGTCTTGAGATTTGAAAAGTTTAAAGAATGCGCTCCGGCTTTAGAGAAAGGAGCAAAAAATAATATTAAATTAATTGATTTTTGTAAGGATTCGCTTGAAAGATTATATAGTAAAAAATGGTATTCAAAACTAAAAGAAATTATTGGTATGAAAAATGTTAAGTCTTAGTCAAAAACTTTCACAACAGCAAAAACTTTCTCCACAGCAGATCCAGTATCAGAAGCTTCTGCAATTAAACACAATGGCTCTTGAACAACGTATTAAAACTGAACTTGAGCTAAATCCTATACTTGAGGAAGTAATGGAGGAGGAAATGGAAGTGTCTCTTGATACTGATGAGAAAGATAATGGCGATGAAGCCGGTGAGGAAGAAGAAATAATTGACAATTCAAAGGACGAATTTGAATTGGAAGATTTTATGAACGACAGCGAGTATGAGTATGATTCAGATAAATTGAATAAAAGTAAAGATGATGAAATTTATCAGCCTTTGGCACCGGCTAAAGAAAGTTTAAGCGAGCATCTTAGAGAACAATTAAGAATGCTTAATCTGAATAAGGATATGTATATTCTCGGTGAAGAAATAATCGGAAATCTTGATTCTGACGGATATTTGAAAAATGACTTAAATGAAATAATAAAAGAACTTGAGGTATTTGAACACACATCAATTTCACTTGAAAGCGCAGAAGCGCTGCTTAAAAAGATACAAACATTTGATCCGGTTGGAATAGCTTCAAGAACACTACAAGAATGCCTTCTTGTGCAGTTAAGGAATATATCCTTCGATCCTTATTATTCTTTCCTGGCCGAAGAATTATTAGAAAAATTTTTCAATGATTTTACACAAAAAAGATATGATGCCATAAAACAAAAAATGAATCTTACCGACGATGGCTTAAAAACAACTATTGAGCTAATTCAAAATTTGAATCCAAAACCCGGCGAAGGTAATATCGAATCCGTTGAAATGAATCAAATAACACCGGATTTCTTAATTGAAAAAGTAGACAATAATTTTGTAATTACTCTTAATGATAGAAGTGTTCCTTCGGTAACACTTAGCAAAACTTATCTGGAATTGATTGACCAAAACAAAAAAAGTAAGAAATCCTCAGAAAGAGATAAAAACACTTATAAATTTCTCCGTGAAAAATTTGAATCGGCAAAATGGTTTATTGCATGCATACAGCAAAGACGTGAAACTTTAATGAAAATAATGCAGGCAATAGTTGAAAAACAATATGAGTTTTTTGATAAAGGTCCGAAATTATTAAGGCCGATGATTTACAAAGATATTGCAGATGAAATCCATATGGATATCTCCACAATAAGCCGGGTTGTGAATGGTAAGTACGTAGAAAGTCCCATGGGCATTCATGAGTTGAAATATTTCTTTAGTGAAGGCTTAAGTACTGATTCAGGAGAAGAAGTTTCAAATAAACATATCAAAGAACGGCTGAAAGAAATTATCGATTCCGAAACAAAGGATTCTCCGTATAGCGATGACAGGCTTGCCGAAATGCTTAACGACGAGGGAGTTCATATTGCAAGGCGGACTGTGGCAAAATACAGGGAACAGCTCAGGATTCCTATTGCAAGGCTGCGAAGGGAACTATGATCGGTTATGCAATAGATGTATTTTTTATAATTATTCTATTTGCTTTATTCGGGTTTATACATTCCTTTTTCGCTTCAAAAAAAGTAAAACAAATATTCATAGAGCAATACGAAAGTTTAATTGCTTTTTACCGCTTTATTTATGTTTTCGGTTCTTCGTTCCTTTTTTATATTATATATCAATCTTTTCCTAAACCAAGATTAATTATTTTTGATCTGAAACAGCCTTTTGATTTAATTATACTCATTCCACAATTCTTAAGCCTGGCAGGAATAATCTGGACATTGAGATACTTCAGCATTCAGGAATTTTTAGGTATTGCTCAAATATTCCGCTGGATTAATAAAGAGTATAATATTTCAGAATTCGATGAGAAATTAACTCTTAAAATTAATGGCCCTTATAAATTCTGCAGACATCCTTTATATTTATTTTCTATTTTATTCCTATGTTGTAGACCGGAGATGGATTTGTATTATCTGACTGTTCTGGTTTGTGTTATTATCTACTTTTACATTGGTTCATATTTTGAAGAAAAAAAACTTGTAGAATATTTTGGGAACGAATATATCCGGTATCAAAAATCAGTTCCCAGGATGCTCCCAGTAAAATTTAAGCCCTATATTTCTAATTAATTATAATTAGGGATTATAATGCCATTATTCGTTTTAAACCGGTTATAATTATGTACAAAATTAAAAATATTGTACTTTTAACATTCAAAAAAAACGATTTTATCTAATAATTGAGGGAAAATAAATTAATGGTAGTTTTGCCGGGAAAATATTTAGTTTTTTATAAAAACTAATGGAAAAATTACGATTATAAAAGTTAATTAATCATTTTAATAGATTTTTGTATGATTGGAGCCGTAAAATGGATACTACAATGCACGCTACGACTATTCTGGGATTAGTACACAACGGAGAATCAGCTATCGGTGGTGATGGCCAGGTTACTCTGGGAAACACTGTGATGAAACATAATGCTGTAAAAATAAGAAAACTTGGCAGTGGGAAAGTACTTTGCGGTTTTGCGGGCGCTTCTGCCGATGCTTTTACTTTAATGGAAAGATTTGAGGATAAACTTGAGCAGTACCATGATAATGTTGACCGTGCCGCTGTGGAACTTGCAAAAGACTGGCGAACCGATAAATATCTTAGAAAATTAGAAGCGATGCTTGCTGTAATTACAAGTGGAAAAGCACTAATTATTTCCGGCAATGGCGATGTTATTGAACCGGATGACCAAATTGTCGCTATAGGTTCCGGCGGTATGTATGCATTAGCCGCTGCTAAAATGTTAAAAAAATACAGCACCCTCTCTGCAAAAGATATAGTTGAGGAAGCTTTGAAAACTGCTTCTGAAATCTGTATTTATACCAATGATAAAATTAATGTTGAAGTACTCTAATATAGCTAAAGAAATAAATATGAAAAATAAACCAACAAAAGCACTGACCCCTTCACAAATAGTTAATGAACTTGATAAGTATATAATCGGGCAAACCGAAGCGAAAAGAGCTGTAGCAATAGCTTTGAGAAACAGGTGGCGCCGCCAGCAGATCCCGGATAAGTTAAGGGAAGAAATTCTACCGAATAATATTATTTTAATAGGACCTACAGGTGTCGGTAAAACAGAAATTGCACGCCGGCTTGCTAAACTTGCCGAAGCCCCATTTGTAAAAGTAGAGGCGTCGAAATTTACTGAAGTCGGGTATGTGGGACGCGATGTTGAATCGATGATACGAGATTTGGCAGACTATGCGGTTAATATGGTTAAGTCTGAAAAAACAGCAGAAGTTCAATCAAAAGCCGAGGAGTTGGCTGATGAAAAAATTCTGGACTTTTTAATCCCCCCTGTTAAGAAAGCTCATACAGTTGAAAATGGCGAAGCGGATGCAACCAATGACGCTTTACAAAATCAAAAAACGCGCGAGTGGATGAAACAAAAATTAAAAAATGGCGAGCTTGATAATAAAATGATTGAGTTCGACGCTAATTCACAAAACGCTATTGGTATGCAGGTGCTTGGCCCGTTCGGCCTCGATGATCTTGGAATAAATTTCCAGGAAATTATGGGCAATATTATGCCGAAAAAGAAAAAGAAAAGAAAAACTCCGATCTCCGAAGCGAAAGCTATCATTACACAGGAAGAAGCACAAAAACTCATCGATATGGATGCCGTTCAAAAGGAGGCAATCGATAGAGTTCAGGAATCAGGGATTATCTTTATAGATGAAATTGATAAAGTTGCCGGCGGCGGAAAGGGCTCAGGCCCGGATGTTTCCCGTGAAGGTGTACAAAGGGATCTTTTACCTATCGTTGAGGGTTCCAACGTAAACACTAAATATGGCGTAGTAAAAACGGATCATATTTTGTTTATAGCTTCAGGAGCCTTCCATGTATCTAAGCCGTCCGACTTAATCCCTGAATTACAAGGGCGCTTCCCCATAAGGGTAGAGCTAAAAAGCCTTTCACAGGAAGACTTTATAAAAATTTTAACTATGCCTGAAAATGCTTTGCTAAAACAATACAATGCTTTGCTGGAAAGCGAAGGAGTGAAATTGGAATTTACTCAAGATGCAATAAAGGAAATTGCCCGCATTGCTTCAGAAGTAAATGATCAGGTTGAAAATATAGGAGCCAGAAGGTTACATACAATTTTAACCACCCTGCTGGACGAAATTCTATTTGATGTTCCGGATAAAATCCCTGCCGAAAAAGTAAAAATTTCAGCCAAGACTGTGAAGTTAAAATTAGATACCATTGTGAAGAATAGAGATCTAAGCAAATTCATTCTATAATTATCTAAAATAAGTTTTGTCCTCTAAACTAGATTCAACTATTACAATGCGGTAAAAAACTCTTACCGCATTTATTTTTTAATCCATTTAAAATTTAAGACTTCCTAAATGAAGATGGAATGGGTAAAATAATCTGAATCTTGTTATGCCGTTTGAAAATTCAAATGATGGTGCGGGAAACTTAATTAAATCCAGGCTTTGCCTAAACCAATTCCAGAACGGTCCTCCGTCAGGCAGCAATTTAACTAAATCATAATCCAAACATACAATATAACGCCTTTGGGAAAGCTGATCGGGGGGTTCGTTTGGATCCGAAACTGCATCCACTGCATTTGCACCATACCCAACAGCAATATTCAGCCAGGGCAGCCAATATTGTTTTAACTGTTCAGGAAGGATATTGTATACATTTAAAGACCAGTAGAATGACGAACTATTATAGTCATCAAATACTGTAGCCGGACGTACAATTTGAGGCTCGCTATACCATGTAGTAGGAATAAACTGCCATTTGGGAGTAATATTCTGCAATGCTTCAACATGATGCTGGGCTAAAAAGAATAACGGGCCTAGCGCATCAAAGTACCAATCGGAGGGGCTGAATCCCCACTCTTTCGCAAAACCATCATTAACTTCAACATAAGTCTGATAAGCGCATCCGAAAATAGCTCCCCAAAGTGTAGCATCGTTCCAGTTAAATCCGGAAGCCATTAATCCTTCACTCATTATATAAGATGCCATATACCCGCCATATGAATGTCCGGATTTATCCGCTTGCAATGCAGAAACCCAGTCTTCTTCAAAATGAAAACCTCTTCTTTGGTCCTTCCACCATGCATTGTGCTGATAAATGTGAAGCCCTACCATTGTTCCGAGGTAAAGTCCGCTAAGAATTGCAAGGTTTGTAGGTTGTATTTGCGTTACTGATCTTGGAAGCGAACCATCTATTGTGTAGCGTCGTTCGCCCGCATAAGTAAATTGAGACAACGGAACAATATTGTTTAATGTATCTATCATACTGGATTCCGGTACATCAAATACAGATATTGGAAGCGAACCAGCTAAAGAGTAATTCTCCCGTCTTATACCAGCATATTCGGACAATGATAAAAAATTATTAACAGCAACAATCTGATTTGTTCCCGCTGTGATTGAATCCCGGAAAGTATTCTGAGCAAAAATAAAAGATGACATATTTAAGGCAAAATAAACAAATAAAAAACCAACTGTGAACTGAACCCATTCGGGATAATCATACCGGGCTATTTTTATAAAGTAAGTAAGTTTTTTCATAATTTTCTCAATTAATAATTTTATTAAAAAATTTAAAATTCGCCGAATTTAAAAGTAAATAATACCGAATAGCCCTGTATATCATGTAAACTTATCCCTCCCGTGTCATCAAAACTGTCGGTTCCGGGCGGTATGCAAATCCTGTAACTTACACCGGTATCAAAATGAAACCATTTTACAATATTAAATTCAATATTTAATTGCGGTTCAAATAACAAAAGATTCTGGCTGAAATAACTTGAATGGGGTACCCCCTTATTTGATACTCCATATGTAGTACCAGCCCCTGCAATGAACATATCGGCAGAAGCATGAATAAAATTCCCCGGGAAAAATATATATTCCAGCTCAATACCGCCACAGTTAAAATTAAGCAATACATCCTGTCCACTTACCGGGTCAACAATATTTGTTTTAACCCTGCTTTCCATCGCATATATGCCGCCGCCCAGCACGATACTACTGTCTATAACCCAGCCGAATCTTCCGCCGGCTAAGATTGCATTTTGCCCTGCCATTGAACTGAATTTTACAACAGGGGCGCCAAATACTCCACCATCTAACTGCTGTGAGAATATTGGCTTTGTATACAATACAGTGCAGAAAAAAAAGAAAAATAAAAATGGTTTCAGGTTTAGATTCATTATATCTCCCGGGGAATTTTAATATAATTATTACTTTATTAAAGCTTTAATAGAATAAATAACATTGCCTAATACTCACTATTATTATGTGTCGATTTTATAACATTAATATCGAATGAACATATTTCAATAAAAATCAAAGGGCAATCTTTAGCAAGCAATATTTAAATCAGTTTAATTAAAAATTATTTTGGGTACAAATCTTATAAATTGTAACTTATGTTTAGCGTTGGGCTGATATTTATCCCGCCGGCTACATTAATATTTTGAAGGCTTAAATTCATAGCCAGTCTACTGTTATAATTATGTGTACTCCAAACCGCATCAATTATACTTAAAAAATGATTAACATAAATTACTCCGACAAAAAATGATGCGGTTTGGTATAAACTGTTTGCAATGCCTCTTTGATGAGCATACCATAACATTTGAGGTAACAAATAGCTGTTGTAATCAGTATAAGTTGAACCGGGAAATGTATCCCAGCCTGAAACAAACTGTGGATATTTACCTGTTATTTCATAAAAATCTTGTGAACCAAATACAGCCAATTCATGTGAATATCCGCTTCCGCTGCCGTCAGTACCCAACTCGCTTTCTAACAAGTTTAAATTTGCCCAATTAACCCCGGTGGCAACACCATTTTTCGTAGATATTACCTGGTTTGCGCCGCCAGCCAGAAACTGAGAGGTATTAACGGAAGAATTTATATTACCGGCATTATTCAAAGTCCATTGTGCATACCTGACTACACTCCAGTGCTGATCGTTGTACCATTCAAAAAATGCAGTCTGGTAATTCCCTTTATGGTTGTATATCTCGGCTGTAGTAATTGAAGCGGCTTCAACTGCTAAAAAAATTGCAGCTTTTAAGTATTGCCCCGAATAAAATTCTCCTGAACCGGGCAGGATCCCTGACAGTATTCCTGCAAGGAGAGGAGACTTCCGTTGTTTTGCATTCGAATCATAAGCATCCGGATCATTTAAATTCGATAAAATTTGCTGCTTTACTTCCTGTGGAAGCTCCGGTGGTGTTATATCAGCATCGATGTATAAATTACCACTTAATTTGTTTTCACTTGCCTTTTGGCCATATATTTCAGTATATGAATAAATTAGAAGAATAAAAATTAAATAAAACACAATCCTATTTAGACTCATTTTTTTACCTTAATAATTAATTTAAAAACTATATTAAGAGGACAAGATAACAGCCCAAATCAGGCTGTTAAATAAAGCATTAATATTATTATATTTTAATTTTTTATATTTGTTCAACTTTCGTTTTAACAATCAATCCCTGATTAAGAACTTCTTTTAAATGCGGAAGTACCAATTCAACTTTATCTTCTTCATCGATGAACATAATCATGATCGGGTTTTCATCTACATTGCCCAGATTTTGAGGATGATGAAGATGATGCTTACGGCCGTACCCAATTTTTGCTTCAAATACTGAGGCTCCCATAATTGAATGATGCATAAGATAACGCATTATATATTCATGCTTAGATTTATCATTGTACATGTCATTCTCATCTAAAAAGAATTTTATTTCAACCATTCATTACCTCCTGATATGGGAATAATATTATTTAGCTGTTTGCAAATATACATTTCACTATGTCATTCAACCAATTTATTATTGTTATTATTTTTACTATTCCTTTCAAGTAACAGGTAAAGAGAAGGCAATGTTAACAGGGTAAGTATAAGTGCCGTACATAAACCTCCAACTATTACTGTTGCTAAAGGCCTCTGAACGTCCGAGCCGATACCTGTTGCCCTTGCAGCAGGAATTAAGCCCAACAATGCAAGAAGAATTGTCATAAGGTTAGGACGAAGCTGGATTATAGCAGCTTTCTTAACCGCGTCATTAATATTCATACCATAATCATCGATAAGCCTGTTAGTTCTGGAAACATATAGAACTCCGGCAATAATAGAAACACCAAATAATGATATAAAACCAACTCCTGCAGATACATTAAAATTATATCCTCTAATAAGCAAAGCAAGGATCCCGCCGATTAATGCAAACGGAATACATGACATTGCAACAGCAACATGCTTAATATTCCTGTACATCGAGAATAATAATAAAAAGACTATTCCAATTGTAAGCGGAATAACTACCGCAAGCCGCTTTCCTGCCCGGGCAAGATTCTCAAACTGTCCTCCCCATTCAATAGAATATCCTTTAGGCAAGGTAATAGCAGCGGCAACTTTATTTTGTGCTTCTGCTACAAACCCGCCCTGATCGCGTCCTCGAATATTAGTACGTACAGAAATTTGCCTGTCTCCATTTTCACGTTGAATAATAGTTGGGCCGTCAACAAGTTTTACCGATGCCAATTGCGACATAGGAATTCTGTTCCCGCTTGATGAAGCAACAAGCATATTTTCAACTGCCTGAACCGAACTACGATAATCTGAAGAATAACGGACTACAATATCAAACCTTCTGCCCCGGTCATCATACAGTGTACTAATGGCCTTTCCTCCTATAGCGGCTTCAATCATTCTTTGAATATCGCTCACATTTATTCCAAACCTTGCAGCCTGTTCCCTGTTAACTTCAACTGAAAGTTGCGCCTGATCCCCCTCCTGTTCTATACCCGATTCACTTGATCCCGGGATTTTTTTAATTATAGCAAGAATTGAGTCAGCCTTTCGTCTCATTAAATTTAAATCCTGTCCATTAATTAATACAGCCAGATCGGCAACACTGCCCGTAACGGCTTCAGTCACATTATCAAGTATCGGCTGCGAGAAAAGGATTTGAGCGCTTGGAACTGCCTGCTCGAGTTCATTTTTTATTTTTACAAGTAGCTCTTCTTTGCTGGTATCTTTAGTCCACAATGAATAATCTCTTAATCCTACCAAAATTTCAAGCCGGTTTGGGCCGTATGGATCTGTACCATCATCATTACGGCCTAATTGTGTTAATACAACGTTTACCTGCTTGTGATTACTTATTACATTCCTGATTACAGGACAATAAACCGCTGCATCCTGCAGCGTTATTCCAACGGGAAAGAAGCATCTTATATTAAAAGCTCCCTCATCAAGTTCTGGTAAGAATTCCGTCCCTATTTGCCTGGCGCCAAAGAAAGCTATAACTATTACTACTGCAAATGAAGTTACTACAACAGGTAATGCGTGCTTAGTAAAAAATTCAATCGCTCCCATATATTTTTTTTCAATCCAGTAATAAACGGGATTATGCCATTCAATATTACCCGGGTTCTGAGATGTAAAATGCTTCTTATAAATAACAGTCATCAATACCGGTATAGCCGTTAAGGCTAATATCATTGAGCCTAGGATTGCATAAGAGAGAGTATATGCCATTGGTGAAAAAAGTTTTCCTTCTACACGCTGGAATGAAAAAATAGGTAAATATGCAAGAATAATAATAGTTATAGAGAAAAATATTTCTCGCCCAACCTCCTGGGCCGCTGTTAATGTCAGCCTGATTATACCCTGGTTTCTTTCTTCGGGGGTTGCATCTCTGTAACGCCTCATAATATTTTCCACCATAACAACCGCACCATCTACAATAATTCCGAAATCAATTGCACCAAGCGACAACAGGTTCGCCGGTATCCCGGTCAATTTCATCATATTGAAAGCAAAAAGAAGAGAGATGGGAATTGTAGTTGCCACTACTAGTGCAGAACGAACGCTGCCTATAAAAAATATAAGTACCAGAATAACGATAGAAAATCCTTCAAATAATGTCCGGGATACGGTATCGATAGTATAATCTACCAATTGGCTCCTGTCATACGTAATCCGCAGATGTACACCTTCTGGAAGGACATTTTCATTAATTTCCTTAATTTCATCTTTCAATCCTTCAATTACTTCGGAAGGATTTTCACCACGCCTCATTGCAAGCAAGCCCTGGATACTCGAATTTACGTCCACTTTTGTGGAATCATTAGAGCGGATCGTATATCCAAGAATACCTGTAGGAGGAGATGGATATTCTTCGACTGAAGCAACATCTTTAATATATACTGGTACACCATTCACCGACTGAAGTACAATATTTTCAATATCTTCTTTCTTTCGAATAGCCCCAATACCTCTTACTACAAATCCCTGTTCTCCTCTTCTTATTATGTTGCCGCCGGTATTTACATTGTTCGCCTGAACTGCATCTATTATATTCTGAAGTGAAAGATTGTAGCGGAAAAGTTTATCCGGAGTAGTAATAACATGATACTGCATTACGAGTCCGCCAAAATTTACTACGTCTGCAATACCTGGAACCTGCAGGAGCCTTGGAATAATTTCCCAGTCTTCCAGGGTTCTTAATTGCATAGGAGTATAATTATCATTCGCTTCTATAACATAACGGAAAATTTCATCAACAGGACCGGTTAAAGGCCCAAGCGAGGGATTTACTCCGGGTGGAAGCACGGCATCATTAATTTTTTCCAATACCTGCTGCCTTGCAAAATAGTCATCGGTTCCATCTTCAAAAGTTAAATCTATTACGGAAAGTCCGAAAATAGTTTTGGAACGCCTGTTATTTACTTTAGGCACGCCGTTAAGTGCCCTTTCAAGAGGCAGCGTTACCTGTTGCTCAACATCCTGGGCCGCCTGCCCGGGATACGTGGTTATCACTTCAACCTGTGTATCCCCTACATCCAGGTAGGCTTCTTTTTTAAGCTCTAGCCATGACCAGATTCCGGCTGCTACGCAGCAAAACACTATAGCAATTGTTGCCAACCGTTGATTTAATGAAAACCCAAGGAGTTTACGTATCATATTATTTCGATATTAAGTATTTAATTTAAATGGTTCTTAAATTGATTAATAATTTCAATATCCAAAGCTTATTCCTTTTAAAAGTATTGCTCCGGATGTTACCACCTTTTCATTTTCGTTCAAACCGTTTAGAATAACTAACTGTGATGCATCGGAACTCGCCATAACTACCTTTCTTCTTTCAAAAATATTCGACGCTGTTTGAATAAATATATAGTCGTTTCCTTCAACTGTGACAACTGCAGTTAAAGGCAGAATATAAGCTTCTCTTATCTTATTCCCGAAATCAGCTTGTGCAAACATTCCCGGAAGAAATTTACCTTCAGGATTCGCAAGCGATATACGCACTTTTATTTCCCGTGTATTGGGGTCAATTATACTCCCTATTGCATCAATTCTGCCTGTAAAAATTTTATTGGGAAATGAGGCCAATGTAATTCGGGCAGATCCGCCCTTTGAAATTTCGCTAAGCTGTGCTTCGGGAACATCTGCCATTAACCAAACCATATCGCCTTTTATGCTCTCCATTTCAACCGGGTTAAAACCTAAAAGTTTAAGCCGTCCCTCCATTTCTGCCAGGCTTGCTTTCGCAGTAGCGGCATCTGTTTCCGCCTGATTTAAATCTTTTCCGGTTACACCAAGATTATCAAACATTTGTTTTGTTCGGATCAGGTTCTTTGATGTTAACTCAAAGTTTGCTTTGCTCTGAATATATTGAGAATATAAGGATGTAACATCCGGTGAATCAAACAGTACGATCGGGGACACCGAATTCTTTGAGTAGGAAATGCTTGCAACTATGCGTGCAGGTGCAATAACCGAAAGAGTTGCTGATCCTTTTCCGGCTGTGGAAACCTTCAATTCATTCAGCCCGGGACTATCTTTAGGAAATGTTATAATTTGCCCTTCATTGTTAACGGATACTTTTTTGGAAAGAGCATCCGAAGCTTGTTTCCCGTCGGCATCTGTACAACTTTGCGTCGATAAACTAACAATTAATAGAACTGCCGGCATTAATAAAGGGTATAAAATAATTTTTAATATACCTTTCATATTCTTCCTACTTTCACGTGTGTAATAATTTATAAATATTTTAATCTCCCGGTGGAGTAAGTAAATCTTTGCCTGTAACAAAATTCAAATTCTCAAATGAGTCAATTCTGCTGTTTTGAAGCTGAATTGTTTGAAGCACACTTGTTCTATATGAATCATAAAAATCCGTAAACTCAATTATTGTCATATTCCTGTTTTCATAATTAACAGTCATACCCGACGTTAATTCTTTGTATTCACCGCTGAACTTATTATCAAAATTCCGGTAAAGTTTATCGGTTTCAAAAGCCTTATCATAAGCAGTAACAACATCCTTTTTTACGGAATTCCTTGCCTGGTTAAGTAATGCTTTGTCTGCTTCAATATTATTTTCAGAAACACTTATGTTGCCCTGGTTGCGGTTAAAAACCGGTAGATCAATTGATATAGTAAGGGCAAGATAGTCAGGGATATAACTCCCATGCCGGGAATATGCACCGCCAAGAGTTACATCAGGTATTGCAAGTGCATTCTGAAGAACAAGATTTGCTTCTTCGGATTTTAAATTTAGCTCGGCTATTTTAAGATCCGGCCGGCTTTCATAAGCCGCTTGAATTGCATCAGTTAACGATAGATTCTTTGTACCTAAACTATCATATAACTGAATATTTATCTGCGGAATAAAATAAGAACTTTTACCTGTCGAATCTGAAAGCAGAATGTTCAAATCATTCTGAATCCCTGAAATTTGAGTTACAATGGACAACCGCTCGCTTTGAAGTGTAAATAATAAAGACTTTAACCTGAGAACTTCAGAAAGAAGGATTGAATGACTTTCATATATTTTTTCAGACGCATCAACAGTCTTTTTTACGGAAGGAATTGTTTCATCATAAAAACTAAGAGATTCTTGTAAAAAATAAAGATCGTATAAATCAGTTCTCAGTTCGGTTTTAAGAGTCCGGAGTAAATCGTAAAAAGAAGCCTCTGCTATATTAGTATTTATCTCGGCAATTTTTATCTGGTCATTGCGTTTCCCGGCAAGCAGAAATAGCTGTTGAATTTGTATATCGGTGTTACCGGTTTTTGTAACATCAAAATATTTCCCGGTAAGCTTATTATATATATTTTGTCCGATTGAAAGATTCGGATTGTTCCATAAATCTGCCTGAATTATTGTAGCACGGGCAGCATTTATATTATATTTTGACGCAAGGAGCTGAAGATTATTTTGCAAAAATTTCTTTTCTGCTTGAAGCAAATTAATTTTCACCGAATCAATATTATCCCGTAATAAATTTGGATAACAAATTGATGGCAAAAGCATAAAGAGAGCAAAGGGAATTATTGCGTTATAAATTATACTATTAACTTTTTTTCTCATATAACCCGCTGATTTATATTTCGATTTATTCGATCAATTTTAATGGCAGAATTAATTAAGCCAAATTAGACTTTAACTATTAACTGCATATTATTATTCACAATATGCCTTAGTACAATGGCTAAATCATTAAATGAAATTTATAAACTGGGTGTTATAAGATTCTAAATTAGAAGTGTACGATTATGAAGATATATACCGTTTTGAATGTTAATAAATGAGTAGGAATCCTTCTGAAATTCGTTTTCTAACGCATCACTGGATTGGGTAACTTTAGGAATTATAGTTTCCGTAAAGGGGCTGTCTTCATCAACAATTACCATTCTTGCAAAAATAACTGCATTTGTTGCATTATTAATTTCAAATTTACCCGATGAAATAACATTATCAAAGCATATTTGGTCTAAAAAAGGAGTGGATTGTATAAGTGAGGCGTCAATTTCTTCAGGATGTTGAATATCAATATTTTCGTCGTTCCCCATCATGATATCAAGAAGGTTTGCCTGATCAAAAAATAATGTTATAATAAAAATGCAGGTAATAAGTGCTAAAAATTTTGATCCTGATTTTACGAATTTATTCATATTACTCAGATTACTTTGCTTTTTTTGTTACATTTACGAAAAATAAATTTTTTGAAAAGGATTTTTAATGATAAAAAAAAATTCTCCCCGAATCAATGCAATTTTCAGGTATTATTATTAACTATTTTAAAAAGGTGTTCATAATCAAAAAAGCTTCCGTTGGGAACCTTAATAATTTAAGTAGAAATGCTCTGGCAATACCGCAATATTTATTATAGTACCGTTGTTTTATATTCCCGGCCGATGATCATTTAAACCCAAAAATTGAAAATTTAAATCAGTAAATTGCATTTAATTATAATATAATAGTAACCTTTTAAAAAAATCCGGGTCTAAAAGATAAACAATCGGGAGAAAATTATGAGAATAATAAATTTTGGAAGAATGGGATATTTCATCCCAATATTGATATTTTTAGTTTTTTCATCGTTGGCATGCGGCCATTATAGCGAATTTAAGGATTCAAGCTACTCTTTACTCAATGAAAAAACTTTTAATACAGTCCCTGGAAAAAGCTTTAAATTGAAAGCGTATTCCGGTGATGTTACAGTCACAACCTCCGATGATCCTCAGGTTTATATCAAGATATATGGTAATGAAAGAGCAGAGAAAAAAGTTAAATTTGATTTTGATGAAACAGACGAAGGTGTTACAGTAACTGCCGAAGGACACAACGAGTGGAATTTTTTTAATTTCGGTAGAGGAATTAAACTTAGATACGAAATCAAACTTCCACGTAATTATAATGCTAAAATATCCAGCAGCGGCGGTGATATCAGGCTCGAAGATTTGAACGGAAAAATAGAGTTGAGTTCTTCCGGTGGAGATATTATTATTAAAAATACAACCGGCAATGTTGCAGCTTCAACTTCCGGCGGCGAGGTTACTCTGGATAACACTGAAGGTAATCTTGATTTAAAAACTTCAGGTGGTGATATCAAATCAACCGGATTTAACGGTGATATTTCGGCCTCTACATCGGGTGGTGAAATTAAATTAATTGGCGGAAATGGCAAAATAGATGCCGGTACTTCCGGAGGTGATGTCGAATTAGATTATACCGGACAAAATATGGGTATACTTCTGGAGACTTCCGGAGGTGATATAAATCTAAAACTACCTTCTGATTTCAGCGCTCATGCCCGGATGTCCACATCGGGCGGAAGTATTCACTGTGATTTTTCAGGAAATAATGCAACCAATATATCTTCAAGTAAATATGAAGCTGATCTGAATAACGGCGGCAAGGATCTCATTGTGAAAACTTCTGGTGGTGATATAAACGTTTCTAAAAAGTAGTTATATCCATCGTTATTGCTAAAAGCACAGCTATATGCCGCTGTGCTTTTTTATTACCTTTATCATTTCCCTTATTGTAATATATACTGCTCTTTCATACTTTTATATATAAAAATTATTTGAATATGCAAAAAAGATTAATATATCATTTCATTAACGACGATGAACTCCTGCGCATCTCCCATAAAATAAAAGAAATTGAGAAAAAAACCTCAGGGAAAATCTGCGTTACCATAAGAGAACACCGTCATTTTCTTAATAAAAAAAAATCGGTTGAAGAACTTGCACAGGCAGAATTTATGCGCTTAGGGATAGGAAAGACACAGGATAAAACGGGGATTTTGATTTTTATCCTGCTTGAAGGAAGACAATTTTATATTTTAACCGGCAGCGATATAAAAGAAAAAGCGAATCAGAATACCTGGAATGAGATTAAAGAACAAATGCAGAATATGTTTATTAACGGAGAATTTGGTAAGGGCATTATACACGGTATTGACATGATTGGTAATGTTCTAGCTCTTCACTTCCCTTCTAATCCTGACGACAAAAATACCATCTCAGATAAAGTCCAGATTGAAGACTAATTTTTTAATTCTAAAAAACTGCATCAAACTTTATCCGGATTAAAAATTTATTTTATTTAAAAGGGCAGGTTTTTACCTGCCTTTTTTAATTTATCTCGTGTATAAAAGGTTTGATCCTGTTTTCAATCATATTCTTTGGTACGGCTCCAACAATGCCATCAACTACCTGGCCGTTATTGAATATACCTAAGGTGGGAATGCTGCGTATTCCGTAACGAATTGCAACTTCCTGGTTATCATCTGTATTTAATTTAACAACTTTTAGTTTACCTTGATATTCCATAGCTATTTCATCAACAATAGGTGCAACAGAACGGCATGGACCGCACCACGGCGCCCAAAAATCAACCAAAACAGGCACATCGGATTTTAATACCTCAAGTTCAAAATTCATATCAGATCCTTCTACTGTATATTTCATAATTTATCATTTCCTTTCAATTGATTATTAGATGTCGATTATGCATTAAAGATTCAAAAAAATAATTATGTAATAATTTGCTTAGTCATATTTCCTTATAAATTACCAAGGTGAGTATGTTTAAACGAATCCAAATATTTTAATTAAAAGCTCATATTAAACGCGGAACAAATTAAAGTTTAATAAATTTTTCGGCCAATGCCCCGCAAATGGAACAATTTTCTGATGGTTTCCCGAATTCTATGTTTCCGCAAACAGGACATAGATAAAATTCAACATTTTCAAGGTCCTTACCCTCCTGTGCGGCTGCCAGCGCCAGGTTATATAGTTTAGCATGAACCTCTTCAGCTTTTAGAGCATAACCAAACATTCGTTTTGCTTTATGATTTTCTGCAATTGCATCTTCAAGCATAGGGGGATACATTTGAGTATATTCATATGTCTCCCCGGCAACAGCCGCTTTAAGATTGTCAACTGTATTTCCAACTCCTTCTAATGAATTAAAATGACCTTCGGCATGAATTTTTTCCGCTTCAGCAGCCGTTCTGAATAAATGGGCAATATTTGGAAATCCTTCCCTTTCGGCTTTCTTTGCAAAGGCATTGTACTTTTGATTTGCCTGGCTTTCACCTGCAAAAGCTTCTTTTAAATTCTCTTCCGTTTTTGACATAGTGTATTCTCCCAAATTAATTGATTTGAATATAGATAATTATGGTTTTAAAAATATAAAAATGAAATTATTAAAGCACTTATTTAATAAAAAATTTAGGTTATTTATTTACAATCTTAGTAATAATAGATTTTACATTCTTCAAAATGATAAGTTAAAGGATTACCCCTCCGCCCAAGCACAAATTTTCTATGTAAAAAACTGCAAATTGCCCCGGTGCAATACCCTGATCCGGCCTGTCTAATTTTACTTCTGCTTCATCTTCATTGTAAAAATTAAGAATGCAGTTATACATCCTGGCGCCATGCCTGATTTTAACTTTTAAATTATTTACTGGCGGTTTTTCTTCTAATATCCAGTTAAACTTACCGACTAAAAATTTGTCTCTCTCTCTTTTCGAAATATCTTCTCGTGATATATAAACGGTATTTTCTTTAATATCTTTTTTCACTACATACCACGGTCCTCCCGATAATCCTAAGCCGGACCTCTGCCCTATAGTATAATAATAATATCCGTTATGCCGGCCAAGTTTTTTCCCGGTATCTATATCAACAATATCTCCTTTAATTTCTCCTAAATGATGCTTTATAAATTCATCAAATTTAATCTGGCCGAGAAAACAAATACCCTGGCTGTCTCTTCTATCCATAGTTGGGAGCTGAAAAGAATGTGCAAAATTTCGTACATCGCTTTTATTGAACCCACCGATTGGGAATATAGCTCTGGATAGCTGAGTTTGAGTTAGGTATGCTAAAAAATATGTCTGATCTTTAACCGGATCAGGAGATATACTTAATTCATATTTATTATTATGTAATTTTACATTCGCATAATGGCCGCTCGCAACTTTCTCAAATGATGGATCTATCTTATCATAAAACTGTCCGAACTTAATCAGGCTGTTGCAGAATATATCAGGATTAGGAGTTCTGCCTTCTTTTATTTCCGAAATTGTATAAGTAACCACCGTCTCCCAATATTCAGTCTGCAAAGGCATAACTTCAATTGGAACTCCCGCCTGGCCGCACACAGCCCTGGCATATCTTAAATCTTCTTCCCAGGGGCATTCTCCTAAAAAAGAAAATTCATCCTGCAACCAGATCTTTAAATAAAATGCAGTAAGTTCATGTCCCTGGTCCTTTAACAAACGCAGCGCAACGGAACTGTCAACCCCGCCGGATAATAAAACTGCAATTTTCATTCGATAATTTTCTAAAATTAAATAGCCGGATTAAAAATAAGAAAGAATGCTGTAAATTTTTAGCCAAATTACTTTCGACTAAATGTTACGAATAAAATTAAACCGGGTTATTATGATGCAAACCAAATAATGATTTTTATTAAAGCAAATTACTCGCAAGTTCAGCAAGTTCGGATCTTTCTCCTTTTTCAAGATTCACATGCGCATATAATTTTTGGCCTTTGAAATGATCAATCAGGTATGATAATCCGTTTGACTGAGAATCAAGGTAAGGATGGTCTATCTGGTAAATATCCCCGGTAAATACTACTTTTGAACCTTCACCCGCACGTGTGATGATGGTTTTAATCTCATGTGGAGTAAGATTCTGAGCTTCATCAACTATAAAAAATATTCGTTGTAAACTTCGCCCTCTTATATATGAAAGTGGTTCGATGACTAGCTTTTCATCTTTAACCATATTTGTAATAAGCTGGTTTTGTTTATCATTTTCGGTGAATTGATCTTGTATTACTCTAAGGTTGTCCCAAAGCGGTTGAATATACGGTTCTATTTTGCTTTGCACATCGCCGGGAAGAAACCCGATGTCTTTATTGCTTAAAGGAACAATAGGACGGGCTACAAAAACCTGGCGGTAAAATTTACGAACATGCAAAGCGCTTGCAAGTGCAAGCAGAGTTTTACCAGTTCCAGCTTTTCCGGTTAATGTGACAAGCTGAATATTATTATTTGTTAGTGCATCTACCGCGAAAGTTTGCTCTGCATTACGTGGTTTTATACCGTAAATAATATTTTTATCCACCTTGCGCAGGTATTCCATTCCCGAATCAAGATAAGCTAGCACGGAACGGTTGCTGTTACGAATAATATAGAATTTATTCGGAACTGCATCCTTATCCAATTTTTTTAAAATCTGCTTTGCAGGAATTTCGTAAGGAGACTGGAATAACTTAACAATAAAATCATCATCAAAGTCTTCAATAATTTCTTTTCCGCTGTATAGTTCCTCCAGGCTGGTTACCCTGTCGGTTGTATAATCTTCCGCAAGTATTTCCAGCGCTTTTGCCTTCATACGCAGATTTACATCCTTACTTACAAGAACAACCGTCCTGTCCTTAAATTTTTTATTCCATTCAAGGGCTACCGATAGGATTCTATGATCAGGAGTATCTTCTTTAAAAATACCTTTTATTTCACCCGCCAGATCTCGTGCAATGCCGATTCTTATTTTTCCTCTGCCTTTACCTATTGATACACCGCCATTAAATAGAGCAGTGCCTGTCATAGAATCGAGTGTACGGGCAAATTCCCTGGCGTTTAAGTTTATTACCTGGTTGCCTCTTTTAAAATGATCAAGTTCTTCAATTACTGTTAATGGTATTACTATATCGTGTTCCTGAAAATGATCAATACACGTGGCATCATGAAGGATTACATTTGTATCCAGGATAAATATTTTTAACATTTTTTTGTGGCTAACTTCTTTAATTACTTTATTTGTGCGCATCTATAATTCCCGGTTATAACATAAAGCCAAATTAATCAGATTTATCTTCATTATAACATTAAATAATAGTAAAATAATGGCTGGAGATTGACTTGATGTATACAATATCGATTCTTCTGCAAATTTATAATAATTCCCCTTGAAACCTGGGTAAAAAATCATTTTTTTTTATTAATTGCAAGTGAAACTAATCACTAAAAATGTTATTTAACAAATTGAATATAAAATCTCTTTGCTATATATTTGTTAAACATTTTAGAAAAGATATTTGTACCGGATTTTAACACAACCAAAAATAAATTATTTTGAAGAGTCTATAGTTTAATAGCCACTCAGTGAGTGGCTATTTTTTTGCCAATAAAGAAATTAACAGGAAAAAATGAACCAAAATACTAACAAAGCAAAACTGGTTTTGGAAGACGGATCGGAATTTACCGGCATTGCATTCGGATATGGCGGTAATGCTAACGGTGAGGTAGTTTTTAATACCGGAATGGTTGGTTATCCTGAAACCATGACTGATCCGTCATACCGCGGACAAATCTTAGTCTGCACTTATCCTTTAATAGGTAATTACGGGGTACCCGGTTATGAACGTGAGAATGGTTTATTAAAGTACTTTGAATCCGAAGAGATACACTGCCGGGCTTTAATAATTTCCGACTATTCTCATAATTATTCACACTGGAACGCAAAAAGATCACTTGATGATTGGATGAAAGAACATAAAATTCCCGGAGTTTATGGAATTGATACAAGAATGCTTACAAGAAAGCTTCGGGAAAATGGAACGATGCTTGGAAAAGTAATAGTTGACGAAAATAAATCAATAGACTTTGAAGATATTAATAAACTCGATTTGGCCGGAGAGGTTAGTATAAAGCAGCTTGTTGAATATCCCCGGAGTAAAAAGAGGATCATCTTAGTCGATTGCGGAACAAAGAACAATATTATACAGGCATTCTTGAAAAGAGATATAACTGTAATCCGCGTACCATATGATTATGATTTTTCAAAAGAGAAGGCAAATGGAGTCTTAATATCAAATGGACCGGGCGATCCTAAAATGTGTAAAACTACTATAGAAAATACCCGCAAATCATTGCGGTCGGGAATGCCTACTCTTGGAGTTTGCCTCGGCAGTCAAATTATGGCGCTTGCTGCCGGTGCCGATACCTATAAATTAAAATACGGCCATAGAGGACACAACCAGCCATGCAATGAAATGGGTACAAAGAGATGTTATATTACTTCACAAAATCACGGTTATGCAGTTAATTCAGAAACGCTGCCTGAAGATTGGCGTGAATGGTTTGTAAACGATAATGATGGAACTAATGAAGGCATAATCCATATTTCCAAACCTTTTTTTGCAGCCCAATTTCATCCCGAAGCATCTCCGGGACCGGACGATACTGAATTTATTTTTGACATGTTTTTGAGGGCATTAAAATGATAAAAAGAGGCAAACCAAAAAAAGTATTAATATTAGGATCAGGAGCTCTGCAAATTGGACAGGCAGGTGAATTTGATTATTCAGGGAGCCAGGCAATTAAAGCACTAAAAGAAGATGGAATAACATCCATTCTTATCAATCCCAACATCGCAACAATTCAGACTTCAGAGGATTTTGCCGATAAAGTTTATTTTCTGCCTATTAAAGTGGATTTTGTTGAAAAGATAATTCAAAAGGAAGAACCGGATAGCATTCTTCTTCAATTTGGAGGCCAGACTGCTTTAAATGTCGGCGTAGAACTTTATGAAAAGGGAATTCTTAAAAAGTATAATGTTAAAGTTTTAGGTACACAGGTTGATGCTATTCAGGCAACTGAAGACAGGCTCATTTTTGGAAACAAAGTTACTGAGATCGGATTGAAGGTAGCTTTAAGTAAAACTGCAAAAAATTCTGAAGAAGCTGTTGCTGCGGCAGAAGAAATCGGTTTCCCGGTAATGGTTCGAATTGCTTACGCTCTGGGCGGCTTGGGATCCGGTATTGTTAACAATAAGGATGAACTTCTTGAAAAAGCAAGGCGTGCATTCTCCTTTACAAATCAAATCTTAATAGAAGAATCTCTATATGGATGGAAAGAAGTTGAATATGAAATCGTACGGGATAAATTCAACAATTGTATAACTATCTGTTCTATGGAAAACATCGATCCGATGGGGATTCATACGGGGGACAGCGTTGTAATTGCACCTGTTCAAACCCTCTCTGCAAGTGAGAATTTCAAACTCCGTTCTATCGGAATTAAATTGATCAGGCATTTGGAAATTATAGGCGAGTGCAACATTCAATATGCCCTCGATCCAAATTCCGATGACTACAGGATAATCGAAGTAAAT